>JAEEGH010004096.1_pt1 | contig 37626 bp, 43 predicted proteins | sample 9134181 | NCBI WGS metagenome assembly JAEEGH01 (sample SAMN16246544, study PRJNA631951) | gut metagenome | biome: gut microbiome; feature: rumen; material: DP-attached | host: Bos | place: Iran: Karaj | collected 2018-10 | reverse complement strand
TCTCCCGCGTGGGAGAAGAAAATGACGATAGATTGTAAAAGCATAGTGATGAGTCTCATATTGCGAAGATAATCAATTAATCCCAAAGTCTGTTTTCTGGCGCAAAGTTAAGGGGCATTTCACAGAGTATCGTTACCCTAAATGCGGAATGATTTACCCATTTTTCCGTTTTGTTAGAAAATGCTTATATTTGCCTTGTAAAGCAACCTAAAGGAATGCAAGACTACCTGATTTATAATACCCTTACCGATTTCGTCCGCCCTGAGGCCTTCCACAGGGACTACCACATCCATCTGCTCTGCAAGGGTGGAAAGATGTCTTTTTTCTGTGGCCACAAACTGTTTGAAGTCACGGCGGGGGACTTTCTCATCTGGCAGATGACAACCGAATTTACGGACATCTCGTACTCTGAAGATTTCGATGCTGACCTGCTGATGATTTCAAATCCTTTCCTGGGTCGGCATAATCCCGAAATGATTTGGGCGACGAAGGGGTATATGTACATCAAGGAGCATCCGGTGTTCCGTCTTGACCCGGATGAGTTGGAGATAATCGGCACGGACTTCAGGCAGTTCTTTCAGAGGATACGCGCTCCGAGAACCCTTTTCGGAGAGGAGATCGTCGGCTCGCTGCTGGCCATTCTTCTCTATGATATGTGGAATATCTATTCCCGTGAGATAGAAAAAGCGGAGATTGAAGACATTACCTCGCGGCATTTCCTGCGATTCCTGATGTCTGTCCAGGAACATTGCCGGGAGCAGCGGGAAGTGGTCTGGTATGCGCGCGAACTGGGGCTTGCGCCCAAATATCTCTCCGAGATCAGCAAGTCCATCACCGGCCGTCCTGCCGGGGACTGGATCGACAGTTATGCCGCTCACGAACTCCAGAAGCTCCTGTCGGATCAGCGCCTCACGCTCACCGACATCGTGGATGCGATGCATTTCTCATCCCAGCCTGCCCTTACGCGTTACATGAAGCGGGTAATGAACACTACGCCCAGTGAATATCGTCAGAATTCATAAATCCGAGTTTCTTTACTTGCGCAGCCCCATATAGTTCCTTTCAAGCACAAGCCACCCCATGTTACTGATTATATTTGTATTCATTACGCTGGTGGGGTATACCACCTGGCACATGTGGCGCATTACGCCCGGCCCCGATATATTAAAATTTATTGTTGCCGGATTGTTCCTGCTATGGATGGCGGCGGCGTTTGCGAGCATGCTGCTCCGCAAGCGACTCCCCTATCCGGCCGTGGTGGCGCTCTACGAAGCGGGGCAGCCGTGGCTCATTGCGTTTGCGTATCTCCTGATCATTTTCGTCCTGGCCGATATCGCCACGCTCTGCAAACTCGTTCCGAAGGCATTCCTGAGCGGAAACCTTACCGCACTGCTTTCCATCACAGGCATTGTGGCCGCCGTAATGATTGCGGGCGGCATCCATTACAAGCACAAGTATCGCGAGGAAATCTCCATTGAGACGGAAAAGCCGCTGGAGAAACCGCTCACGGTGGTACTTGCGAGCGACCTTCACATCGGCTACAGCAATCGGCGGGCCGAGCTTGCCCGCTGGATAGACCTTATCAATGCAGAGACCCCGGACCTCGTTCTCTTCGGCGGAGACATCGTGGATATCTCCACCCTGCCGCTGGAGGAGAAGGACTTCGCTGCGGAGTTCCATCGGCTCAAGGCGCCGGCCTATGCGGTCCTCGGCAACCACGAGTACATAGGCGGACGCGAAGACTCCGAGAGGTTTTTGGCCGATGCCGATATCACCGTCCTGAGAGACTCCGTGGCGCATTTTGAGGGGGTCGATATCATCGGAAGGGACGACTACAGCAACCCGCACCGCGCTCCGCTCCCGCAGCTCGCAGGCTCACTGGGCCGTCATTTCACGCTCGTTCTTGACCATCAGCCCGTGCACCTCGAGGAAGCGCAGCAGTCGGGCATCGACTTCCAGTTCAGCGGCCACACGCACCGCGGACAGGCCTGGCCCATCTCCTGGGTGACCGACGCCATTTTTGAAAAGTCCTGGGGCCCGTACGAGAAGGGCCACACGCAGTATTACATCTCCTCCGGCCTGGGCATCTGGGGCCCGAAGATCCGCATTGGCTCCCGTTCAGAGTATCTGGTGCTCCATATCACGCCCATGGAATAATACACTGAAGAGTACGCCGAGCGACCATACCGGTCCACGAAAGTGGCAGAGTATATGCATTTTAAGCCGCATTTGCCTGCTCCGCCGACCAAGTATCGCAGGTGTATTCCCAGATATTGTAGAGGTCTTCAGCCGCCTCTCTTGAAATATCATACTTTGCCATGCTTTCGCTCCTTCATCTGCTGCAGGAAATCCTGCGAATCAAAATCCTCGACAATGCCACTTTTCAACCCTTCTTCAATAGCAGATCGGAGCGCAGCCATCCTCTGTTCCTGATCTTCCAGAAGGCGAAGACCGGAACGAACCACTTCACTGGCGTTATTGTAACGTCCGCTCAGTATACTGGCCTGAATGAATTCTTCGAAATGCGCACCAAGCGCAACTGATGTTGTTTTCATAAGCAACGGTGTTTTCATTGCAAAGTTACCAATATTTCATAATAATCCAAACAAATACCATTGTCCCAGATAGAACCAGGCAAAGAAATGCTCCGGAATGCATGGTCTATGAGGCCGATGAAAAAGTGGGGCGACAAGATTGTGAAAACTGAAAAATGATTACATTTGTATCCCGTTATAAATAAATCTGTTGAACGATGAACACAAAATATGTATTTGTAACGGGCGGGGTTGCCTCATCCCTTGGGAAGGGCATTGTGGCGGCATCCCTGGCCAAACTCCTTCAGGCCCGCGGACTTCGCGTCACCATCCAGAAATTCGATCCTTATATCAATATCGACCCCGGGACACTGAATCCCTATGAGCACGGCGAATGCTATGTAACCGAAGACGGCGCGGAAACGGACCTTGACCTCGGCCACTACGAGCGTTTCCTCGGGGTGCATACATCCAAGGCCAATAATGTGACCACCGGCAAGATTTACAACACCGTTATCACCAAAGAACGTGAAGGCGCCTACCTCGGAAAGACCGTCCAGATTGTTCCGCACATCACCGACGAAATCAAGCGACGCATGCTGCTGCTCGGCAAGACGGGAAAGTTCGACGTCGTCATCACGGAAGTCGGAGGCACCGTCGGCGATATGGAGTCCCAGCCGTTCGTGGAAGCAATGCGCCAACTGCAGTGGGAAATGCCGGAGGAGGACTTCCTGAGCATACACCTCACGCTGATTCCCTATCTCAAAGCAGCCAAAGAGCTTAAGACAAAGCCCACGCAGCATTCCGTACAGGAACTACAGTCTGCCGGCGTCCACCCCGACATCATAGTATGCCGCACGGAGATGCCGCTTACCGCCGAGCTGAAGAAAAAAATTGCGCTTTTCTGCAATGTCCGTCCTGGGCACGTCATCCAGTCCCTGGATGCCTGGAGCATCTACCAGGTCCCCTTGAATATGGAGGAAGAAGGCCTGGACACGCTGGTTGTCAATAAGTTGGAGATCGAGGGCTGTGCTCCGGAGCCGGACCTTTCAGCCCTGAAAGCGTTCCTTGAGCGTTTGAAGAACCCGAAGCGGGAAGTAAACATCGCCCTGGTCGGTAAATACGTCGAATTGCAGGACGCCTACAAGTCCATCCAGGAATCATTAGTCCATGCAGGTGCTGCAAATGAATGCAGGGTGAATGTCAAGACAGTTCATTCGGAACAGGTCTGCGAAGACAACGTGGCAGAAATGCTGGCAGGCATGGACGGTATCCTTGTCGCTCCCGGCTTCGGCGAGAGGGGCATACCCGGAAAGATTGCCGCGGTGCGGTATGCCCGCGAGAATGGAATACCCTTCTTCGGGATTTGCCTGGGCATGCAGATGGCGGTGGTGGAGTTTGCCCGCAACGTACTGGGCCTGTCAGATGCTGCCTCCACGGAAATGAATCCCGAAAGCGGCAATCCGGTCATCGACCTTATGGAAGAGCAGAAAAGCACCACGATCAAGGGCGGCACCATGCGGCTGGGCGCCTACGCATGCAAGCTTGAGCCCGGCACGCTGGCGCACCGGATATACGGTGGGCAGGATGTCATTTTCGAGCGCCACCGCCACCGTTATGAGTTCAATGATGCATATCGGCAGGCCATAGAGAATGCCGGAATGAAGGTGTCCGGAACAAACCCTGACACCGGACTCGTGGAAATAGTGGAACTGCCGTCACATCCGTTCTTCATCGGTACCCAGTTCCACCCGGAATTCAAGAGCACGCCGGAACGGCCGCAGCCCATTTTCGCCGCATTTGTCAAAGCGGCCGCCACAGCCCGCAGGCTATGATGGATTCGATGAGGAATACACAACTGCGGATCAGGAGGTGCGATATGGATAGATTTGTCTCCATCGAACATGCCGACACCGCCGATCCTGAACATACCGGTCCACGAAAGTGGCAGAGTATAAGCATTTTAAGCCGAATTTGCCTGTACCGGTCCACAGACTTTGCAGGGTATCGTCACCGGCGAAAAAAACGAAGCAAGCCAGCCGTAATGGCTGGCCTGTTTAGTAGACTACATAGGTAAATCCTCGAACTTTTTTGAAGATCTCGCCGCTCTTGACGCGTACTCGCAAAGTATTGAGAATGATATAGATACACTTCAGGGCAAGAAGTGATTGAATCTCTCCCCTGACGGAATAGAAGCTATCATTGAATTGGAGCAGGGACTTTAACCGGTCTCTGCTCCTTTTTTATATCATCAGCCTTATAAGTCCCTCTGATTTCACAAAAGTATCGGGATGGGACAATACACAAGCATAAACCTGCCCCGAAGATACCGGCAGCTTGTCCTTCCTCTGATACAGTCCCTTCTCGTTTATCAGTCTTGCAATGGTGTCTGTCTTCATGCCGTGGTTGGAGGTGGTAAGGAGATATACTATGGCTTCGGGGAGTGTCATTTTTACAGAATACTTTTTATCAAGGACAGGTCTCCGCTAGACAGAGCCTCGAAGTTAGCCTCAATCTTCTCAATGTCCCAGTCCCACCACCTAAGGTCCAGGAGGTAAGCAATAAAGTCATCGTCGAATCGTTTTCTGATGACTCGACAAGGATTACCAGCCGCCACAGCATAAGGAGGAATATCGGAGGCCACTACAGAATTTGCTCCGATAATTGCACCATCACCAATATGTACTCCAGGCATCACCGTCACATTCTGGCCAATCCAGACGTCATTGCCGACAACAGTATCGCCCTTCAGCGGGAGTTCATCTTTAACCGGAGCAATGGCACTGCCCCAGTCTCCGCCCATGATGTAGAAAGGATATGTAGTCACTCCATCCATCCTGTGATTAGCGCCATTCATAACGAACTCTATACCCTTTGCTATGGCGCAGAACTTCCCGATAATCAATTTATCTCCAATGAAATCGTAGAAATGCGTGACGTGTTTCTCAAATTGGTCAGCTCCATCCACGTCATCATAGTAGGTATAGTCCCCGATGATGATACGAGGATTCTTCACCACATTCTTGATGAAGCATATCCTGGGAAGATTCCGATTCGGGAACACCGCGTTAGGATCCGGTCTGCTGGATATCTTGTTCATGATGGCTAATATCTTTTATTCATTCCCCAGTGCTTCTTCTTCGGATATCTTGGTAAACCTGGGCATCACTTTACCATCCCTTTCAACCTGGCCGAAAAACATATCATAAGGCCTTACCCACATCTCTCCTTCACCATAGAGAGCCTGATATACGACCATCTTTTCCTGAGTCTCGCTATCCTTTGCAATACCCAGAAGCTTATACTTGCCGCCTTTGAAGTGTCTGTAATACTCTGCCATAACGCGAAGATAGTAAAAACACTCCTTTATTTTGATATCTTTTTACGTAAAAAAGGTATTTTTGTAAGTTGCAATATAATAAGATGACATCTTATGTGTTTAGATTATAGAAATCAATATGTAGCGCCGTCGACTTTGGTGTTCGAGGTGGCGCAGGAGAGCGTGGTGTGTGCCAGCCCGAAGTTCAATAAGCCGTTTAACGATGAGGAGGAGTGGTAGCCATGAGAAAGTATTTGATCCTGATGTGCGCCGTATTTGCGGTTTTTGCTTGCGGCAAGTTTGAACCCGAGGTCGAAACTCCGGAGATTGAGACTCCCGAGGAGTCCGGGATTCCAGCCAGCGATATAGTTTTTGATTTCACGGTGAAGTATCCGGACGGAACGAAAGCGACCAAACAGGGATGGGAGAACGGGGATGCGGTGTTCGTCTTTTTACAGGGCTATACGGGGTTTTACGTCAAGTTGACATATAACGGTTCTGAATGGGCCAGTGCGATTGGGCCGGAATCTGCTTTTCTGCCGTCGACTATCTCCTCGGAAGGAAAGACCGTGACTGCTATTTATCGTCCTTTCGGTGGCAGTGCCACGCCTTCATGTGGTGCCGGCGGATGGTTCTTTCCTAAGACCCAGTACACCTATTACATGGTTGCCGAAAAGGAACCATTCACCTTCGAGAAAGTTTCCGGCAAATGGGTGCTCACTGCCACTCTGAATATGGTGAATCCTGACGGATATGTGCAGTTCTGGGTGGAAGACGCATCTGCTTCGAGCGAGGATTACCTGCTCTCGACGGATGCTGTCATCCCAACAGGGTTTAATGCGGTTGCTTTGGACGGAACAGTCTCTGAAACCGCGGATAAAAGCGCGGGAGATGCCATGGTTGGCTATCTTTACCAGGGTGGGTTGCTGTTCAGCGGGAAGTTGAATCCATCATATAGCAGCACCGGTTACTACTTCATCAAGACCGATTCTGAGGGTAATAACAGAAGGGACTATCTCACTACAGGTAAGACGCTGGCGAGCCATAGCGCCGTGAAGCTTCCGGCAAACGGGGACAGCAAATGGCTCCAGGTCGGCTCCACGCAATACATTGAGTTGATAAAGGAGGGTTACGGTAGCCTGGGGACCTGGTGCACCTGCAATATCAATGCGTCTCTTCCGGAGCAGGTAGGAGATGTGCTGTCTTATTATGACGCCATGCTGTATGAGGTGCCCACCATAGAACAGTTCCAGGCACTGATGGACAACTGCATTTTGACATGGCTTACTGTCAACGGACAAGGAGGTATGGCAGTAAAGGCATCCACAGGTTTCCTGTTCCTTCCGGCCCAGAACGATACGGACGGCAGCTACTGGTCTTCCTCTTCGATGGGTGGCGAAACTAACTCGTTCTACATTGAAATACTTTGTGATGGGTCCTTGCTAAGGATATTATCTAACCGCTACAACTTGATGGCGGTGCGTCCTATCCAGAATTAAAATGCATACCTTTATCTGAAGGCCAGTAAGGTTTAAGTCTTACTGGCCTGAACTTGTATGTCTTATGCTATTGTAGTTTGGTGAAGCACTGTGTTATCCTTCCAGGCGAGCCATATCAGTAGTTAGGTTCATTTCCTATTCAGTTCTTTTCCGGTAAATTAATCAAATCATCATTATTGCATTGATATTCCTCCCACACTGAATACCCTCACGTCTGGCTGAGAAGAAGGATGAATCCAGGAAAGTATCGATAGCATGGACTTGTATGTTCTTCTCCTTGACCCCAGCCTCAAGAAGAATCCATCGGCAAGCCTCGGGAAGATTGATATGATGTCCTCCTTCCATTGGCTTCTTCCCACGAGGCCCCATGAATTTCCAGATACGGTCCATTGGAAAACCGGCATCCTTGAATACAGCCGCCACATCCTCTCCTACCTGAAAACTCTCCGGACCGATGCAGGGACCTATAGCAGCCTGAAGGTCTGAAGGCTTGGTCTCGTATCTGTCTTCCAGGATTCCGATAACCTTGCGGGAAATCATCTGTACCGTCCCTTTCCACCCCGAATGAATGGCCGCTATTACTCGTTTCCCGGGATCGTAGAGAAGAATAGGAACACAGTCGGCCGTTCTTACTCCTATCGATACGCCCGGAAGACTCGTAACCAGGGCATCATAACCTTCGAGATCTTCCCTCGTCATATCCGGCCGGTCTACGATAGCGACCCTCGACCCGTGTACCTGGTGGCCTTGAATGACGGGATAAGGGAGGACGGAATCTCTTCGGGTGGTAAAAGCTTCTACACCCGGGCCCAGACGATAGTAGAGAAGGTCCTTAAACATACCGCTAAGATAATGAAAAAACAGCCCCATGCCATCAATTCCTTATCTAAAAAACAAATAGTCAAAGATGAAATGCTTGTTTCGTATTTATTTTTGCATTATATTTGCATTACAAACACAAACAAATTGTCTTATGACCTCAATGACTATCAGAGTCGATGACCAGCTAAAAAAGAATTTTGATGTCCTTTGCGACCAGTTCGGTCTTAGCAACACCGCAGCACTCAGCCTCTTTATGAAAGCCGTAGTGCGTGAACGTCGCATACCGTTCGAGATCAAGGCCGACTCTGAAGCCGATGTACGGAAGCAAGGTTGGGAAGCGTTTATGAGGATGAGGGAATCTGCTCTGGCAAACGGCATTGCCGATATGTCCCTTGATGACATCAACAAAGAGATAAGTGCGGTAAGGAATGGAAAATAGTGTATTTGCGGTGATCGACACAAACGTTATTGTATCTGCCCTTCTTTCAAGTCGTCCCGACTCTTATCCTCTGGCTGTTATGGCTCTCGTCTATTCAGGCGCCATAACCCCTGTATTTAACGATGAGATTATCAAGGAGTATCGGGACGTTTTAGGACGTAGAAAGTTTCATTTTGATCAGACAGATATCGAAAGCGCCATTGCAGTTATTACAGGATATGGCTTAAATATCGAGCGGTCCAATGTTGAAGGAGAAGTCTTTCCAGACCCTAAAGATGTTGTGTTCTATGAAGTCAAGATGAGCAAGGAAGACGCCTATCTTGTAACCGGGAATATCAAGCACTTTCCGAAGAAACCGTTTGTCGTAACGCCGCGAGAGATGGTGGAATTATTGGAGGGTAAGAAAAAGCCGGAAAATCTTTCGACTTTCCGGCTGTAGTAGACCAAACAGGTAAATTCTCGAACCTTCTGGAGGATTTGAAGAAACTGGATGATTTCGCAAACAGTATTTGAATCATCTATTCTATCCAATTATCAATCACTTCTTTCTCTTGGGCCGGATCAGACGGATAAAAAACAGTCTCACCGGACCACGATGATGTCCTCATAGCAACCACGTATCCATCGTCAAAGAAGTAAATGCTGTAAACTATTGGCATAGTCTTGAAATGCCAATGCCCACCCCAATGGCCCAGGTCGACATGAATCAGCCTCCTTAAATCTGATAATCTGCCCTCGTTGATCTCGGTCCATTTTTCATGATCCATAAAATTATCTTCTTCGGACTCGCATACGCCACCGATGTACAGGGACAGTAGCCGTTGTATCCTTGGTGTAATATACAAAACAGCTTTATCTGAATAAATGGAAGGGACGTAGCAATAACGTTCTGATGCTTTCATCATGTAATCCCATCTGGCATCCCTGTCACTTCCAAATCCGTCCTGATCTAAAGGATAGTTGCTGTGTTTACCTTGATACCTGCGAACTTCAATATTGTCATCAAAAGAGAGAAACGAGCAAGAATCAATACGATCATTACAATACTCGGCGAACACTTTGGTCAAGGTGGAATTCAGCAAGGAATCCGTTGAAAGGGATTTCATCTGATTGGACCAATGTATCCACTCGCTTAAGAATGAGCGGAAGTTACTATCGTCAAGGCTTTTGTATTTCTCGGTAAAAGAAGGGGGTATCGCGGTTTCGAAGTCTAATGTGTCCGGATGCTCCTGTTGCCAAGTTTCATATTTTATATTACGAAATTCTTCATCCGTAGAGGCATACCAATGGCCATCAGAGATTTTAAAGTAGCTATCTATCCGATGTTGATCGAATCCAGAATGATTCAGATCATGGTTAATACCGTTTTCTGAAAGAACAATTACCGAGGACTTCTTTCCCGTATGAGCAAATACATCAGGAATATCGTCATTAATGGTTTTCATGTCCAAATAGACTCTGGCGCCTTTAATTGAGGTCATACCAGCAGTTTCCCATTGAAGGTCAAATTCACAAGGGATACTCGAGAACAAATAAAAGGAATTCTCCGTGGAAGACAGAAATAAGGCATTGTTCCGTCTGAATGAATTCATCGATAAAGTATCAGCAGCTTGCTCCAAAATGGCCTGTACTTCTTTGTCAACGACTTCAATCTTTTCAACACGGACAAAGCGATATCGAACAGCCACCCATATCGCCAAAAGCATCAAAGCCGCAATGGCAGTTATTCTCAAAAGCATTTGTTTTCTTGAAGCCATAATTGATAATGCTATAATATCTGTATCGCTTAGCCGTCTGTACTTGATAATGCTGGATGACGGGGGATGAGGTCACCCAAAACCTCTTTTGGACTACTCCTATGAATTGACTAGAGGACTCTAACGCTTATTTGTCGGCCCAAACCTCGGAAGAGTCTAACCAAGGTCGAGAGTTGTATATCAGCAAGTCCCCTCTCTACCCTGGAGATAAAACTCTTTTTGGTTCCGATCTTACTAGCCAGTTGCTCTTGGGTGAGGCCGGCTTTGAGGCGCTCGATCTTGAGCTGTTCACCAATGACGAAAGCATCGCACTCCATTTCAAACTGGTCGCGATCGGGAGTGCCCACGGCTCCAAAGTCCTCAGTGATGAGGTCTTCAATAGGAGTCAAATCTATCTTCTTGAGGTTAGTTTTATCCATTGTTCTGCTCATTTTTCTGGTCAAAATACTTCTTCATCAGGGCCTCTGCCTTATCCAATTGCTCAACTGGGGTCTTTTGAGTCTTCTTCTGAAAGCCGTTGAAAAGGATGACAAGGTTTCCCTCATCAAAGCAGCAAAACACCCGGTAGATACTATTCCCTTGTTCAATCCGTATCTCATAGAGTCCATTTCGCCCAGCGATTGCTTTCAAGAATTTGACGGGAATAATTTCCACCTTCATGATCAATGTAAGAACTTGATACAATTTCTTCAACGTATCTCTGTCCAACGTCTTTCGAAAATCCTTGAAGTGATCCTCAAACACAACCACCTGTCTCACGAACTCCTTTTTCATACGGCACATATCTTTACGACACAAAGTTAACTAATTAGTTAACATAAACAAAAGAAAAAGGCATAAAAAAAGGAAAAACCATTCGATTTTTCCTTTAAGTAGTAGAACAGGTGTTAGAAATTTCGAACGGGTTTATTGAAGGATTCAAAGCTGTGGCGGATTTTAGGCTTCTTCGCCAAAATAAATGACATTCATATACTTACTCCCATATCAACAGTGTACTATTCTCTTTAACATCTTCAGGGTACAATGCTTCAAATAAGAGGGATAATGCATCTGCCAATGGTATAAGACTCTCAATCATTTGCGGGTCATTTCCTTTGATTGCTTCTGAAAGATGTGCGAGGAATTCAACCAATTGACCACAATTGCTATCCTTTTTAGGAGACCAGCACTCGGCAGAATAGCTACCTCCTCGGACTCTAATTTCATATGTGACACCATCGGCGCCAAAGGGCGTTGCCAAAAAAGAAGAAGAAAAAACAGCCGCGGTGAACAATCGGTTAAAGCTCTGTCTTGCCTCCTGAGATATTGGGCAACGGTATTCCGAAACCACAAGTTCTTTTTGATGTTTCCGTTGCTTTTTTGACCTATTGTTACCCTTGTAATACCATATGTTCTGATTTGCAGTCCTCAGTACCAAAACAGAATCTTTCACATCATAATAGCACCCCGTCTCCCCTGAAAATGACGGCCTGATTTCGAATGCAAATACATTGAAAACACCCCCATTCAAAAGAAGGCTATCAACTTTTGTATGGTAAATATTTGATATAGAGTTCGACATGCTATTTCTTGATGGAAACAACCTGCTCTGAGCATTCAAATCCATAGAGAGCCCCAATAGTACGATAAGAATAGATGATAAAAACTGTTTCATAGTCATGCCCTATTACATTGAGCAAATATAGTAAAAATCCGAAAAGATGTCAGTTTGATTATAGATTTCGAACTCAAATGGAGGCCTCTATGATAGTGTAGACACGAAAAAAGGACACTTCCGAAGAAATGTCCTATTTAGTAGACTACACAGGTAAAATCTCGAACTTTTTTGAAGATCTCGCGGCTTTTGATGAGTATTCGCAAAGCGTTGAGAATGATATAGATACACTGACCGGCAAGGAGTTATCGAATCTTGAACCTGATTAAAGATCTCAACCGTCTTATTAATTCGCCATCGAGGTACTTTAGGGAATAATGATTATATTTGTAAGAGCCCGTCTCATCGGGAATAAATAGTTATGGAAGAAACGGGTAATATCGTAATTTACGAGTCCGAAGGAGGAGATGTCCGGCTTGATGTAAGGCTGGAGAATGGAAACGTGTGGCTTACCATACAACAAATGGCTTTGTTGTATGGTAAGGCCCCTTCGACCATTAACGAACATATTGGAGACATTTTTTATGATAAAGAACTGCTTCCAGAGGCCTGTAGAAAGAAATTCGGAAATTCCGAATTTCAGCAGAAGGCACCCTACTAATATGTCTTCCGGATTTATTAGTCACCTCACGATTGAAGTTCCAGCCTCTCGTTCAATTGCCTCGAATTCGAGGTAATTGAACTTTGGATTATGAAAATGCTCCCAAAGCCCAAGGAGACGGACCGTGTTCCGCGTCCTCATCCAGTTTTAAAAAATATTGATAATCAGAGTTGAATGACAGCCTCGCGAATTCGTGCTTTAACATCATCCCAATCAGTTTCCTCAAACATGAAGGGCAAGGGATCGGATGAGGCACTGAAAAATCGGCATGGACTACAGAGACTTCAGAAGTTGCAGTGTTCCGGGTTCGATTGTCTGGTATTGTAGCATCGGAACTGCTCTTGAGGGGTGCGTGAGATAGTACTGATGAACGCAAGTGCGCGGGGTTCCAGCGAACGGAGGTTTTTGGAAATGTTCACGATTTCATCCAAGCCATAATAGGCCAGAAGATTTTTCCAATCGCCTATCTGTCCATATTCCAAGACCCGCTGAACAACATAGGGAGCATGCAGATCCAAATCGATATGATACTTGTCGACATCCCAGAAGATGCCGTCCGAAAAGCCCTGTATGCATTCCTGCCTTGACATAACTTTGCAAAGATACAAAAAAAGGAAAAACCTTGCGATTTTCCTGCAAGTAGAAGACTGAAACGAATAAAAACGGACCAGAACTCCACTATGGCCGGCCTGTTTCGTATTAGCGATGTCGTTATTTCCTGCTTAGTAATCTCGCCGCAAAAATAATAGCAGCAACGAGAATACAGACCAATAGCAATCCTCCAAGAACCATAGCTATCCGTCCTTTCCTTTTAAGTTCAGGGTCAATATGCACGGAATTATACTCGTGGTATTGATAGAGGAAAAGACAACCGAAAAGTAGGCCAATGGAGACACTCCCTTTACCTGTGCAAACAAGCTATTTTCTTGTGTTTTTATCTAAATTTGTAAAAAATGTTTCGCCAAGAACCAATTAACCGTTTATGAAACCGAAAAGAAAGCATTCCTTCGAAGTGCGCAAGAGGGCGTTCTCCATCTGGCAGAAGCTGGGCGTATGGCCCTGGCGGAAAGTCGATGATAGTAAGGGCAAAATAGGCTCCGGAGACTTCTACAAGGGAGCCTTTGACGGGATACCGTTCCTCAACGACGACGCCAAGCGGACATTCAGCCATCTGCTGCTGAGACCGGGTTACATGATTCGGGACTATATCCGGGGCGAACACGAAAGATATCTGGCACCGCTCACCGCGTTGATTATTTTTTACGCTTTCTTCGCCCTTTTGTCGTCAGTCCTTCAGCCGATGCAGCACAAAAGTGCTCTTGAGGATATTCCGGTCAGGCTTGATGTCGAAACGGGCATTGATTCCACCCGTGTCGGTCAGGCGACGGCGACAATAGCGGATATAGTCAGGACGGGCTACATCTACCTGCATCTCGACCAATATCCGGAAGAAGTGCACACCCAGGCCCAGGCGTCCCTGGCGGCTCTTGAAGGGGCTCTTCGCAGCCAGGGCATTCCGCTGTTCCTCGGTGATTTCTTCGTCCTATGGCTTGCAATGGCCATGGCCCTGAAGAGGCAAAAAATGAAAATGTCCGCATGCGCCGCGGCTTCGGCATACGTGCTGTGCCAGTTCAGTTTCTTCATGCTGTTCGCCCTGCTTCTGACCTTTGGCAAGAGTGCGTCTTTAAGCGTGGGCCTTATGATGCTTCTTCTTGTCGTCGACTACCGTCAGTGGCTGGAAATGAGCTGGTGGGACAGCATCAAACGGACATTGGTCACCGGCATTTATTATGCCCTGTTCTACGCTGCTATCGTGTTTGCGATCAGCGCTTTAGTGCTTGTGGTCGCGTTATTCAGAATGTGATAGCGCCCCTGCCTCAAACTTTGAGGAAGCACTTCTGCCGATACATGACCAGCAGAATGGCAAAGAGCACGAGGGCGTTGAAGAGCGCAATCAGCACTGGGTATAGCGCGCTGCCTGCGAAAGCGGGCAGAAGGGAGGCTGAGACAGAATCGAACTTCAGGACCTCGCCTATGCAGTATGACGTGATAGCATTCATCCCGTAGATTTTCAGCCAGGAGAGCCCCTTGCGCCATTTTTTCACGTCCACGATGTAATAGGTCAGGGCGGTCAGGAGGAAACAAATGCCGCCGGAATAAAGCGTCATCGTGCTGCTCCATATCTTCTTGACTATCGGGAAGATGGGGCTCAATACCAGGCCGGCTGCCACCAGGAAGGCTCCGATGCCGGCCACTATCCCGGCCCTTCCTGCGGGCGTGTGCTTCCCGCTCTTGAGCAGCTGTCCGGCAAAGCAGCCCAGCAGCACCGTGACGGCAAAATTGAGACTGGACAGAATCCATGTGTACTGATACCGTTTCATGAAACGCCAGCTGCCGTCCGCCGCCCATTCGACGCCGTCGCGGTGGGAGCCAAGCATTGCCTTGTCCACAGTCATGGCTATGTTTTCCTGAGGATCGAGGTTCATCCCCGTACAGCAGAATGCAATCCAGTAGGCGGCGAAAAGCAGCACTGCGGCCACCACCTGCCACTTCGTATCTGTGTGCACGAAGAGCAACGCGGCAACCACATATCCCACTGCGATGGCCTGGAGCGTATTGGCGAATGGATGGAACAGCTTCCAGTCGAACAGCAGGAGGTTGCCCTGGACTACCCATCCGAGCAGGAATAGCAGGCAGAACCGCTTGAGCAGTTTCAGATAGAACTTCCCGTCCGGCCTTTGCCCGTCCTTGTACTTTGCCATCGAAAAAGGAATGGTGATACCGGAAAGGAAGAGGAATAGCGGCATTATTATGTCCCACACCACGAAACCGTCCCATTTCACGTGCTGAAGCTGATGCGAAAGCCAGCCCGTGCCGTCCGGGAATGCCTTGCATACGCTCAGCAGCACTGGCCCGAGGAACAGCAGCAGAAACATATCCGCCCCTCGAAGGACGTCCAGAGACTCAAGCCTGACTTTGTTTTCCGTCATAACGAATGAAGCTTAAAGGAATAGTACCCCTTGCCGTCCAGGTATGCGAGGGCATCCTGCAGCATGGCTTGTTTCTTCTCCTCGTCAAGATCGGAATGGAAGATGATGTCAATCATTGTTTCAAGGCCGTGGACCGACAGCTTTTCCTTTTCCACAAGATACCAGACGGGGTATTCCTGTTGCAGGACAGTGACCAGGTCGACAGGGCATCCGGCTTTGCCGAACTCATCCTTGACGTCCGACATGGAGTAGTCCGGCGCGTCACCGTCCAGCAGGCCAAGCCTCCGGGCAATCTGCATCAGCATCTCGCCAATGCGGTCAATTTCCCTGATTATATAATCTTCCATATCCGCAAATATATAAAAAAACGGATAATCTTGCGATAATTGAGTATTTACGGTTCTCTTGCATGTTGCAGTTTTTTTTTGATAACTTGCAGGACAATTTTTTTGTTGTTCCATAAAAAGGGCCATGCGTAGATTCTTTCCTTTTGTTTCATTTCTGCTCCCTGTAGCATTTCTGCTTGCGTGTTCGAAAGTACCGTCAACACCTGTCCTGCAAGGCAAGGGCATACCGCACTGGATGGAACTCCCGGAGACCACCCCGGATTCCGGACTGGATTTTTACTCGCGAGGCTGCAAAATAGGAGACAAAACTTTTCGCAACTATTCCTTTTATTGGGACTATTCGAACCGGGTATCCCATTGGGTGGCCTACCCTCTTAACAGTTCATATTTCGGCAATGCCAAAAGATCCGAGGCATGGGGCTATGACCCGTTGTTGCCCGCAGCAAAGCAACAGAACGTAAGCGGAGGATATAAAATAAAAGGTACTGTCTTTTATCAGCGTGGGCAACAACTTCCTTCCAGCGACCGGACGGCAAACGAAGAGATCAACGCTACCACCTTCTATGGCACCATCACCGTCCCGATGAATGATGACCTTATTAATAATGTTTGGCAAACACTTGAGGGAAAGATTCGCTCGTGGGCGAGGGTTTCCGACACCCTTTATGTCGTTTCCGGATGTGTGGTGGAGGGCTCAGCTACCTCTGTCCTGGATCGAAGCGGCGAAGACATCACAGTACCAGTGGCCTTCTACAAGGCAGTGCTGAGATATAGCAAGAATGACACAGTCGGGACCAGCGGCTATATGGGTGCGGCCTTTTGGTATGACCATGAAGGAAATCATCCGACTTTCGAGAAAAAACAGTCCATGTCCATAGCGGCATTGGAAAAGAAACTGGGCTATGGCCTGTTTGTCAATCTGCCAAGAGTCACCGGAGAATCCGCCGCCGAAACAATCAAGAACGAGAATCCTGCCTCAAAGAACTGGTGGTGGCAATGAGCGATTCTGACTCGCAGGAGTCCCTGCAGCAGATTAAGGAGAGGCTCATCCTCTGCACCCTCTTGTGGACCAGGGGGTGTCCTACGGGGCCGGCAATGTTGAAGACGATGCCGTCGACCGTGCAATTGAATTCCTGATGGCAATGGCCGGCCAGCACGGCGTCCACTCCATGTCTCTTGAAAAAATCAATGTACTGCTGCCGCTTATCCATAGGGAAGTTGAAGTAGTCATCCGGCTCATCAACATATTCTCGAATTATGGGGCAGTGCAGGAAGACAAAGGTGTATCGGCAATCCTTGGCCGAGGAAAGCTCTTTTTCCAGCCATCTCCATTGTTCATCCTCAGCCTCTTTTGCACTGTCCATTATGCAGTTGGAATCTATGCCGATGAACGCACAATCCTTTGCCTGGAATGAAAAGCGCTCATATTCCGGCTTTAATCAGACACAAATATAACAGAAAATGCGTAACTTAGCAGGGAGAGTATTAGCATTATGATTTTTAAACAGGGACCTGGCTGGAAAGCCTGTTATGATGAAGAACGGGAGTTATACACGGCCCAACTCGGCGGCGGTGTGAACTGCTCCTTATATGAGATAACCAAAGAAATCTTCGAACACGTTGATGATCCCGACGTGAAATGGCCTTCAAGTTTAATCGATGAGGGCCGTAAATTATTCATGTCGGTCAATGATCGATGCGGCCCTCCGTATACTATAGTGTTTGATTCTGATTATCAGGACTTTTGCCCCTGGTCGGATGCCGTCGTGACAGGAAAAACATGGCCGGATGAAATGACCGATGCAGTGGTGGAAGTGCTTGAGTCCGAGAAAAATAATCGTGCCCAGCGCCGGGAAAAACGGAAAGCGCGGGAAAAGGGTTAGGGACGGGGGTACAGGACTGCGCAAACCAGTATAGAAAACCATGTGCCTACGTACATGATAAGCCCGGAGATGTTGTTTTCATTAACAATACGATCACAACAAAAAGTTGCCAATATTTCATAGCTTTCCAAATATTATTGATCAATTAGCGAACGAAAAGAATAGCACTATGGCACAAGGAAATACGGGTAATAATTATTACATTTGTACTTTAAAACTCCCCTAACTCCCGTATGAAAAGATTATTTGCTTTTTCTGTACTTTTTGCTCTTGCTTTGAGTTGCTCCGAGAAAGGCCCCGAGCTGCCGGAAACGAACGACGGCGAAGAATCCGACCTTATCGCATTCACGAGCCGAGCCCTGCCGGTGAACCGCGATGGAAAGAATGACGGGACGGTTGATATCCGTTTCTACGAGGATATGCCGAATGTTCCGTATATTTCCTTTTCCGACTTCCAGTCACTCATCCTTCCCGGAAGCAAGATGACTGTTGTCAAAACGGCTTCGGGTCGTTTTGAATTGGAAAATAAAGGCGGGAAAGCCAGTGTCAACACTATTGACGAGGTCTTTTCCTGCTCGTCCTTCATGTCATTTTTCAATATTATGGATCTCACCCAGCCGGGCATGGACAACACCTATCTGGACGGGCTGGCATGCGTTCGTTACTCTTCCCAGGACGTTATCCCGGGTCGGGCGGTAACCCTTGATTATGGCCCATACGGAATAGACCTCAGGGCGTCCGGGGATGCCGTATATATCCCATTCTGCACCGTTGCAGATCTATACTCCGACATCCATTACCATTATGCCGCCTGCAACGGTGAGAAAGTGGTCGTGGTGGATACAGACATGGGCGAGGGCAGTGTAGACAGCCTGGAGCCCGATTTCTCCTATGAGTCCCTGATTGGCAAGGAGGATCGCCCCGATGATCTTATTAAGTACAGTTATGCCGAACTCTGCTTTGTCCTTGAAAATTTCTATGGCAGGCCCGGACGCTCACCTTATGAGGCCCGGCTATACGCCGACGGTCTGGACAAAACCCTTCTGTCTTTTCCCGAAGGACAGCAGATCAGAGATCTTCTCCTCTCGCGGAATATGAAAGATTATGCCGCCGGACTGGACTTCCTTTCCATCATCGTGAATGACGGAGGGCATTCCATAATTGGGACTGCCAAGACTGCCCTTACGCCGGAAAACGGTTATTCAACAAGCGTTCCGGGGCTCTATGAACTTTACGTCTCGTCTTTTTTGGCGCCTTCCTTAAAACAGGTAACTACAATCAATGAATTGCAGGAGCATAGGAAAACGCTGTTCCCCGACGGGGCAACCTATCATAAGTTGGACGATACCGCGATATGCCATTTTGACAGCTTTTCCGACACCGATCTGGTTGCCTGGAATAACTATTACAGCGGAGTGGGCCCCATTCCGTCCATGGAAAGCTGCCCGAAGGACCCCATTGTGGTTTTCCTGGATGCTCTTACCAAGGCCCAGAAGGATCCGTCCGTAAAGAACTTTGTGCTTGATCTTACCCTCAACGGCGGCGGCTCCCTGGATGTTGTGGTGGCAATGACCTCCCTCATGTACGGGCAGAGTTTCGCCCGTTGCGAAAACACCCTTACGGGAGAGAAATATATATGGAACTACCAGATAGACCGCAATTTTGACGGCAAGTTTGATGCGGAAGACGACAAGGTGAACTACGACCTTAACTATTGCATCCTTACCACAGGCCTTTCTTTCTCCTGCGGCAATCTGTTCCCGTCGCTTTGCCGCGATGCAGGAGTGATGGTTGCCGGGGAGCGTAGTGGCGGCGGCAGCTGCGCAATCATCACGTTCCGCACTCCCGAGGGATTCTCATACCATCTTTCCTCCGTCCGTGGCCGTCTGGCCGATAAAGACTGGCATAATATAGATTCCGGAATTGTCCCCGATGTGGAGATCGGGCTCGGCCCCGGCCTTTACGACCTCAGCTTCCTCAGCAGCGCCATCAAGGAGTTCTATCATTAATTCTTGTCACTTGGACGAATTCCCTTCTGCCCTTAACTCTTTCCCTGCTTCCAGCGCTCTATAGCGCACCTGTGTTTTTGGCAGGTATTTATGTTAATTCTTTTAACCGCACCGCCCCGCTATATTCAGGCCTCCGCCACTAAACGCGAAAACCAGCCTAAGTGGCTGATTTTCAATTGGGTAGCGGAGGCAGGACTCGAACCTGCGACCTCCGGGTTATGAGCCCGACGAGCTACCGACTGCTCTACCCCGCGATGTGGACTGCAAATATACGGACTTTTTTTGAAACTGCAAAATTAAAGCTATATTTGTCCAAAACACAGACATTCGTTTATGACCGGCATTTCTTACAAGGAAATCAATTCCATCGACAGTCTTCCCGGGCCTGACGGGAAGGGGCGTATATCCCACTATGTATTCCAATACATTGATTTCAACGAAGTTCCGCAGTATGTTGCTGCCGGGCATAAATGGAGCGACTGCTTCTTTTTCGGGTGCACCATCCCTCGTGAGATGCAGGAATTGCTGGACTCCACGAATCTCCAGTTTCCCCGCCTGGGCCTCCCCTACAGCACATTCCGGGGGAGCCTCTACACCGCCGAAGAGCTTTACGAAGGTTTCGACCCGGACAAGCCGGAGACCTTCGCAACCTGCCGCGACACCCAGATCTACGACCACTATACCCGAAAGGGCAAACAGTGCAACGAAATCCGCGAAACCCTCGGCCGATCCCTCCACGACCGCGCCATCGAAGACTCTCTCGCCGATTATCTCAGCCGCTTCGGCGCCACTCAGGTCGTAGCCATCATGGGCGGCCACGCCCTCAGGCGCATAGATCCGGAGTACCGCAAAATAGCGCTGATCAGCAAGGACCTCACCGAAAAAGGCAAGCTGATGGCCTCCGGAGGTGGTCCCGGCGCGATGGAGGCCACCCACCTTGGCGCCTGGATGGCCGGCAGGCCTGAGGCAGAAATGGATGAAGCCCTCAGGATGCTCGAGCCCTCCCCCACCTTCCGCGACTCAGGCTGGCTGAGTTCGGCATTCAAGGTGCGCGAACGATTCCCCCAGAAAAGGTTCCGCAGCCTCGGCATCCCCACCTGGTTCTACGGCCACGAGCCCTCCACTCCCCTAGCCACGGACATCGCCAAATACTTCCAGAACAGCATGCGGGAAGACATATTGCTGACCATAGCCAAAGGCGGAATCATCTATTCCCCCGGCTCCGCCGGCACCCTTCAGGAAATCTTCCAGGACGCCGCACAGAACCACTACAAGACTGTAGGCCTGTCCAGCCCGATGGTGTTCCTCGGGCGGAAATTCTGGGGTGAAGAAATCCCCGTCTACTCCATGCTGGAGACTCTCATGGCAGGCGGACGCTATCAGAACCTGCTGCTGACCCTGACCGACGAGCGGGAGGAAGCCGTGAACGCAATCCTCGCCTTCAAAGGCTAGCCCCGCAAAAAGGCCGCCATCCCGTCGATATCCGCCACGCCGAAGCTCACCTGCTCCCCGGTGGCGAGATTCTTGATCTGGACGGTGCCGGACGCCGCTTCATTCTCTCCGCACACCGACAGGAAACGAATGCCCTTGCGGTCACAATAGTCGAACTGTTTCTTGAGCTTGGCAGCGTCGGGATACACTTCCACGGAGAGCCCGGCGCCACGCAGCGCGGAGGCTACCGGAAGCACGTAGTCCAGCTCGACCCGGCCCATATTGGCGAACAGAAGGTCGGCTCCTGAGGAGATATCGTCCGGGAACTTCCCAAGGCCGGTCAGCACGTCGTAGATGCGGTCGGCGCCAAAAGACACGCCCACGCCGGACATGTCCGGAAGGCCGAAAATGCCCGTGAGGTTGTCGTAACGGCCGCCTCCGCAGATGGAGCCGATCTGCCAGTCGAGAGCCTTCACCTCGAAGATGGCGCCGGTGTAGTAATTGAGCCCGCGTGCAAGCGAAAGATCCATTTCGCAAGGCATAACGACGCCCGCCGACCTGATCAGGCCGAACAGCTCTTCAAGCTCGTCCAGGCCGCGCTGCCCATCGGCGGAAGCGCCCATCAGCGAACGCATAACGGCCAGTTTCTCTTCGAACGAGCCCTCCAGCAGCAGCACAGGGCGCAGGATCTCCACGGCCTCCGCCGTCAAGCCCTTTTCCAGAAGCTCCTCTTCCACGGCCTCAAGCCCTATCTTATCCAGCTTGTCGATGGCCACGGTGATATCCACCACCTTGTCCGGGAAGCCGCAGACTTCGGCCAGGCCGCTGAGGACCTTGCGGTTGTTGATCTTCATACACACACGCAGGTCGAGCAGTTCGAACACGCGCGCCACAATCTGCACGAGCTCAAGCTCGCAAAGCAGTGATTTCGAACCGATTGCATCCACATCGCACTGATAGAACTCGCGGTACCTGCCCTTCTGCGGACGGTCGGCACGCCAGACGGGCTGGATCTGGAAACGCTTGAACGGGAAGGAAATCTCGCCCTGATGCTGCACGACGTAGCGCGCAAAAGGCACCGTCAGGTCATAACGGAGTCCCTTCTCGCAGACCTGCGGAGCAAGGGGTTTTTCGAAATCCACGGCGCCGAACGCATCGCCAGAATTCAGGATGCGGTACAACAACTTATCCCCTTCCTCGCCATATTTTCCGAGCAGGGTGCCGAGGTTCTCCATTGCCGGAGTCTCGATCTGGGAATAGCCGAAAGACTTGAACACCGAACGCACGGTGTCGAAAATATAGTTGCGGGCGGCCATTTCGCGCTGGCCGAAATCACGGGTGCCCTTGGGTATTGACGGTTTCTGTATCATAATTCCGCAAATTTACTTACTTTTGCACAAATAATTACGTCCGAAATGAAGAATTTTCTGAAAATGGTACTTGCCGTGATATGCGGCATACTTCTGCTCAATGCACTCGTATTTGCGGTATTCGCCGGCCTGGCCGGCTCCGGCGCCCCTGCCGTTCCAGCCGAAGGAGTGCTCAGGATCGACATGTCCAGAGTCATCATCGGGGAGCAGACCCGCGAGGCCGATCCCATCCAGATGATCCAGGCCCAGGGACAGGCCGTAGAGACCATAGGCATCTGGGATGCCGTCAGGGCCGTCAACTGCGCAGCTGAAGACCCCGGCATCAAGTATATCTACCTCAAGACCGACGGAATGCTTTCCGGCATAGCCAACGTAGAGGAGTTCCGCAAGGCCCTTGCAAATTTCCGCAAATCCAGCGGCAAAGCGGTGATCGCCTACATGGAAGCGCCTTCCACCGGATCCTACTACCTCGCCTCCGTGGCCGACAAGGTCTATATGACTCCCCACGGCGGCGCCAACACTTCCGTGTCCGGAATCAGTTCCCAGATGTTCTTCCTGGGCGACCTGCTCAAGAAACTGGGTGTGAACGTGCAGCTCATACGCCACGGCAAATACAAATCCGCAGGCGAGATGTTCACCCGCAACAGCGCCAGCCCCGAGAATCGCGAGCAGTACCAGGTCATGGTGAACTCCATGTGGAAGGCCATTTCCGCCGAGATCGCGGAGAGCCGCGGCATCACCACCGGGAAACTCAACGAAGCCGTGGACGGCCTCAAACTCTGCCTCCCCCAGGACTTCGTGGACTGCGGGCTCGTGGACGAACTGCTTGACCGCAAGGCACTTGAGGACCAGCTTGCAGTGCTCGCGGTAGTGGACAAATACAAGCAGGTCACGATGATTCCCTTCGCAGACTATGCCCACAGCAAGGCCCTCCCCGGCAAGGCTTCCCAAAAGATAGCCGTCATCTACGCCGACGGTGAGATCGTGGACGGAAGCGCCCTCGACCAGGTTGCCGGCGACAGGTTCGCCTCGGTCATCGAGAGCGTGCGCGAAGACAGGAGCGTCAAGGCCGTGGTCCTGCGCGTCAACTCCCCCGGCGGCAGCGTGCTGGCCTCCGAAAAAATCAAGGCCGAACTCGACCGCCTCAAGGCTGAAAAGCCCTTGGTGGCTTCCTACGGCGGATATGCGGCATCCGGCGGCTACTGGATTTCCAACAACTGCGAGAAGATCTACACCGACGCCGTGACCCTCACCGGCTCGATCGGCGTGTTCGGAATGATACCCGAATTCAGCAAGACCGCATCGGACGTGCTCCACGTGGGCGTGGAAACCGTTTCGTCCAACAAACACGGCGACATGATGTCCCTGACCCGTCCGTTCGACGGCGCTGAATACGCCTTCATCCAGCGCTCCATCGAAGATATCTACGACCGCTTCACGACCATCGTATCCGAAGGCCGCGAAATCGAAAAGGAGCAGGTGGATGCCATCGGACAGGGCCGCGTGTGGACCGGCTCCGACGCCATCGGAATCCGCCTGGCCGACGAAATCGGCACGCTTGAAGACGCAATCGCCTACGCCGCCACCCTTGCCGACGACCCCGACCTTGCCAACTGGTCGGTCAAGGGCTACCCTGCGGTGCCCACCGTGATGGAGTCGATGATGAGCTCCCTGAACAGCAACCAGGAAGACTTCACCGTGAGGATGGCAAAACAGCTTAAGAGCGCCAAGATACTGGCGCGCCTCCCCTACGAGATCAGGATACTCTAAAGCAGCAGCAACACTGCAAACAGATACAGGAGAAAGCCCTGAAGCTTCATACGCTTCGGGGCGTTTTCCTGCATGACCGCCTCCACCGGATCCTGTGCCAGGATTTCCTCCACGGCCTCAGGAGAAGGATAAGAGCGCCTGGGCCACTTGGTTATGACGGTGCCGGAAGAAATCAGCGTGGCTCCGCCGTTGGAGCGGTTGAGCGTCATCAGGGTGCGGCGGTCGGAAGTATACGGCTCTATGCCGTCAATGCTGCAGCCGGACAGCAGTACCAGCGGGCGGACGGAGCCGTTGAAACCGGCACAGAACCCGGCTATCTCGGCCTCATCAGCGGCTGAGAGCTCTTCCCGGTCATATACGGAAACCACCATCCACGAGCCCCCGGCAAGCAGTTCATCGCAATAGTCGCCATCCTTGTCGCAGAAAGACAACAGGGGCGAATCCCCGGAAGGGGTCTTCTGCGCCTGCATCAGCATGGCACCGGGCTTGAAGGAAGTGAAATCCATGGCCGGGATGCTGATTATCGAATAAATCGTGAACAAGATGACGGACAGCACCGAAATGGCAAAGGAAACATACTTCACTTTCAGGGGCTTGCGTATGCTTCTGAAAGGAATGAATGCGGCAATCCAAAGCACGCACAGCACCACGTTCTTCAGCAGGGTCTGAAGGTGCGTCAGGTGGATGGCCTCCCCGAAGCAGCCGCAGTCCATCGGAGGATTCACTATCCAGAGGGCAAGGGTCAGCAGGGTGAAGCCGCCGATCAATATGCCGGAGCCCAAAGCCACCAGTCTGGGCCACACTCCCGTGATCAGGGCGGCTCCGAGCACCGCCTCGAGCAGGGCCATTGCTACCCCGAAGAACCGGGACGCGGGCTCCAGGAAGTCCAGGCCGAGGAATTTCAGGTATTCGGCAGCCACCAGTCCGGCGCCCACGGGGTCCATCAGCTTCAGCAGGCCGGCCACCAGAAGCACCAGCCCCACAATGACTGCACAGATGCGCTTAATGCTTTTCATACACCTCTTTGAGCTTGGCAAATATATCGTCCGGCGGAAGCATCTTCCCGTCGGGTCCGGAGCAGTCCACCACGACGAAAGAAGAGTCCAGGGATGCCTGGCGCAGGTAGAACGAGCGCACCCGCTTCTGGAACTCAAGGTCGGCTTCATGGATGTCGTGGCCGCCCTGCAGGTAGCCGCGGTCTGAGCCGGCACGCTGCCGCGACAGACTCTCCTCCACAAAACCGATGGGCACGTCCAGGAAAATGTTCAGGTCCGGACGGGGCAGGTCAAAATGGCCGTACTCGGTGTTGAGTATCCACTCCCTGAGGTCTTCGGCATCATCAGGATCATGCATTTTGGCGCACTGGTAGGCCACGTTGGAATAGACGTAGCGGTCCAGCAGCACGGTCGAGCCGGAAGAGAGCGCGCTGCGCAGTTCGGGGCCCGCGCCGTGCCGGTCTTCGGCGAACAGAAGGGCCACCAGCTGGGGATGCACCTTGTCGATTTCCCCGAAGCCGCCGCGCAGGAACTTACCTATCAGGCCGCCATAGACGGGAGCGTCGTAACGGGGGAAATGGATGTATTTCAGAGACGGGCAGACCCGTCCGAGATATTCTTTCATCAGCCTGACCTGCGTGGACTTTCCTGCGCCGTCCAGGCCCTCTATCACAATCAGCATATTATTCTTCGATATAGACGTCGTCGCCGGGCTCGGCAAAGCCGAACTCCTCGCGGGCGAATTGTTCAAGGGAATCTTTGGAGGTGGTCAGCATCTTCATCTTTGCATCCAGGCGCTCGTTGTCGCGCTTCAGCTCCTCGATGCGGCGCTCCTGGCTCCGGATGGTGAATCCGGCCTGCACCCAGCGCACCACGCTGTCTTTCTTGATGAAAAGGAAGAGCACGAACAGCGCCGTCACGACGATGGCGAACCGCAGGAAAGAGCGCTGCTGGGCGCGGTTCCCGTCTTTTTCCTTATCCCATATATCCTTAAATTTTCCCATAATCACAAAAATAGTTAAATTTGCGGATTAAAAAGAAATATTTTTTATGAAACCTACACTTTTGGTACTTGCTGCCGGCATGGGCAGCCGCTATGGCGGATTGAAACAAATGGACGGCCTCGGTCCTTCCGGAGAGACCATCATAGATTATTCCATCTACGACGCGGTGCGCGCCGGATTCGGCAAGGTCGTATACATCGTGCGTGAATACTTCCTCGAGCAGTTCCGCGACATCGTGAAACAGAAATACAGCAGCGTCAAGTGCAACGACGGCACTCCCCTGCAGTTCGAATTCGTGACCCAGGAGCTCAACAAGATCCCCGCCCGCTTCACCCTCAACCCCGAGAGGCAGAAGCCCTGGGGCACGGCCCACGCGGTGCTGATGGCAAAGGACATCATCCACGAGCCCTTCGTCGTGATCAACGGCGACGACTTCTACGGCCGCGATTCATTCCGCATCGCAGGCGACTGGTGCCGGGCCCATGAAGGCGGCAGCGGCGTCTATGCCATAGTCGGTTTCGAAATCGACAACACCCTCAGCGAGTCCGGCGGCGTGTCCAGGGGCATCTGCCACTACGATGAAGAGGGCCACCTGACCACGGTAGTCGAGCACCACAACGTGCTGATCGAGCCGGACGGCGTGCTCCGCGGCGACAATTCCGTCTCCGGCGAGCGCGTGGAGCTTCGCGGCAAAGACCTCTGCTCAATGAACATGTGGTGCTTCACCCCCGACTATTTCGGCAAGAGCGAAGCTTTCTTCGCCCAGTTCCTCGAAGAGAACATCGACGAGCCCAAGAAAGAATTCTACATCCCCTATGCAGTTGACCGCATGATCCACGAAGGCAGCGCAGCATGCGACGTCCTGTCCACCCCTTCCCGCTGGTTCGGCGTGACCTTCAAGGAAGACCGCCCGGGCGTGGTGGCGAAGTTCGCCGAGCTCGTCTCCGACGGCATCTATCCTTCCCCCCTCTATTGATATGGCAAAGCGCGGCAACTATAAATTCCTGGACAAGTTCAGCTGGTACATTCCCGGTTTCGGGGGCATGTTCACCCTGCTGCTGTGGCTCCTCGCCGGAGGCGTGGCCGGCAGCATAGTGATGATCATCTGCACGGCTGTGCTTGGCGCCCAGAGCGGCGCGGTCTACGGCAACCTGCTCAGCTACCCCATCATGTTCATCCCTCCGATGATCTACGCCGGGGTAAGGAGCGCGTCCCTTTCTATGGAGCATTACGGCGTGAAGCTGGACAGCAACAATTTCTCCCCCGTCGGCGGCGTACTCTGCGCACTTATCGTCACTCTGATGACGCTCGCGGCCGGATTTGCCACCGAACCGCTGACCAACCTGCTGCCTCCGATGCCTGAGCTCCTCAAGCAGGCGCTTGAGAGCCTGACCAACGGTAACGTGTGGTTCAACTTCTTGATGGTGAGCATCTTCGCCCCCATTTGCGAAGAGTGGCTCTGCCGCGGCATGGTGCTCCGCGGGCTGCTTTCCAACAAAGTCAGGCCGGCCGTGGCCATCGCCGTATCCGCCCTCTTCTTCGCCGTGATCCACCTCAACCCCTGGCAGGCCATACCCGCCTTCATCCTGGGGTGCCTCTTCGGCTACGTGTACTACAAGACCGGTTCCCTGAAGCTGACCATGCTGATGCACTTCGTCAACAACACTTTCGCGCTGATAATGGGGCACATCGACTCTCTGAAAGACATGGAAAGCTGGAGCGAGGTCATTCCTTCACCCACCTACTGGGTACTGGTGGCTGCCTGCGCCCTGCTGACTGTCCTCTGCCTGCTTGCATTCAGGAAGATAACTCTCAGCAAGCCCGAAGGCAACATGGACACCGTACCTTCAATTTTCGACTCCGATGAAGACTAAAATCCTGGCTTTGGCCGCAATCGCCGCGCTGATATGCTCATGCACATCCGGTGAGCAGCGTTTCACCGTGCGCGGCAACGTGACCGACTCCCTTGCATTCCAGCCCGGAAGCCTCGTGTACTTGATAGGCGAAGGCGGCCCGATAGACTCATGCGCCGTCTCCCAGAAAGGCACGTTCACCTTCAAGGGCGAGATCGACAAGACCCGTCAGCTGGTCGCCATGCTCCGTTTCCCCGGGCGCGACCGCTACGACGACCGCTTCCTCGCATCATTCGTGCCTGACGCAGAGCAGATTACGATAGATCTCGACTATCCCGCCACCGTCACCGGCAGCCCCCTCACGGACGCTATCAACGACTTCGTGGAGAAAGTGTCCGACATCTATTATGAGCACGAGACCAACATAGGTTCGCTCACGATGGGCGGCTCCTATGAAGCAGCCGACTCGATCATCCGTGCCCGCACGGCCAAGATCAACGACTACAGCCGCGAGACTTTCCTTGCCCACACCGACGACGCCCTCGGCTTGCAGGCATTTATGAACATGTGCTCCGACATGGACGCAGCCGGGCTGGAGGAACTGCTCCCGCAGGCCGCGGAGTTCATCCGTGACGACGAAGACGTCCAGCGCATCATGAAACAGAAGCGCGCTGCCTCCGCCACCGCCCCGGGAGCCCGGTTCATCGACGTGACCGGCACCAGGGCAGACGGCTCTCCCGTGGCCCTTTCGGAATTCGCAGGCAAGGGCCAGTACGTCCTTGTGGACTTCTGGGCATCGTGGTGCGGTCCTTGCATGCAGGCAATATCCAAACTGCGTGATTACAAGGAGTTATACTCCTCGAAAGGCCTCCGTATCGTGGGCGTGAACGTGTGGGAAAGCGATCCCGCGAAGGGCATCGCCTGCGCAAAGGAAAAGGAGATGGACTGGGACATAATCTTCACCTCCGACCACTCGGCCACCGAAAACTATGGCGTGGAAGGCATTCCCACCCTCATCCTTATCGCCCCGGACGGCACCATAGCCGAGCGCTTCCTGGGAGAGGAAGGGCTTGAAAACGCACTTGCAAAGCTTTTTGAATAAGACATGAACGTGTTCTCCAGGATATGGTTCCCTGCTGCCGTGATGGTCACGGCAGTCGCCGGGGCTTTCGGCTTCGGCAGCAGGGAAATCGTGCACCGCCATATCCCGGAGCCGCTTCCAGTGTTCGACACGGTGGTCTATACCCCCGATGCCTACAAGCTCAGGCGCGTGGGCAGTTTCGATGCCGTGCAGATTGCGGACAGCCTGCTGGACCTTTCAGCAGAAGACAGCACCGCCGTGCTCGACACCCTTCCGCACCTGACCGCCAGGGACACCATCAAAGTGCCTGATTCCCTGCGGTTTACCGATCCGTTCCGATACAAGTACTACGTGGCCCTCATCGACTCGCTGACCCACGTAATCGTGCGTGACTCCCTGCAGCGCAGTTCCGATTCGCTGAAAGTCTCGGCCGACACGCTCCGGGCACGCCTTCTCGACAGCCTGGCCCGCATAGATTTCGAGCACGCCATACAGGATTCACTGGACTGGAGGATGATAGATTCCATCTACGTGGCTGATTCCGCTGCGGTCGCCAAGGCCAAGTTCCTTGCCTGGTACAACTCCCTGAGCCGCAAGGAGCGGAAGAAATACGACATGGAGCAGGCCCTGCCAGGCAAACTGAAGGAAATGGACTCCCTGCGGAAGGTCAAGGAGGAGAAGCAGGCCATCAAGGACTCCATCGTGGAATACACCCCCCGTATCCTCGAGACCTACTATCTCACTGACACGATGCAGTACAAGCGCATCGTCCACTGGACGCTGGACGACGATTTCCATCGTCTCGACGTGTCCGTGCCTGACACCACCTACAACTACCACTACTACGACTACCCCTTCCTGCGGAAAGACGTCAACGCCACCTGGCTGGGCGTGGCCGGCTCTCCCCTGCAGTACTATAACTATTTCAACCGCGCCAGCGATGAGGGCATAGAGTTCTACAAGGCCCAGGAGGCCTGGTCGTTCTCGCCCCGCACCATCCCCCACTACAACACCAAGACACCCCACACCGAGCTCGCCTACTTCGGCACCCTGCTCGCCGGCGACGCCAAGGAGTCCGACAACCTCCACATCCTGACCACCCAGAACATACTGCCGGAGCTCAACTTCACCATCAGCTTCGACCGCTTCGGCGGAGGCGGTATGCTCGAAGGCGAGGAGACCAAGAACAAGACCTTCTCCACGCGCCTCAACTACCTGGGCAAGAGATACATGGGACACTTCGGCTACATCTACAACATGGTGGAGCGGGCAGAAAACGGCGGAATTGTGGACAATATGTGGATACGCGACACCACCGTCGAGGCCCGCGAAATCAAGGTGGCCCTGAGCGGAGCCCAATCCAGGATTACCAAGAACACCTGGTTCCTCGAGCAGCAGTATCGCATCCCCTTCGAATTCATCGAGAAGCTCAAACACAGGCGAGACACCTCCTCGATCCGGGACTCCCTCGCAGTCCGCGACACCCTTGCGGCACGCGACACCCTGGTCGACGCCGTCGCCGACAGCCTCGACCGTGACGTGACCACGGCATTCATAGGCCACAGCAGCGAGTGGTCCACCTACACCCGCAAATACACCGACAACATCAGCAGCGCCGACGGACGTGCGTTCTACAACAATGTCTTCAACTTCGGCAACGCCAGCGCCGACTCCCTCGGCACGATGAAGCTGGACAACAAGCTGTTCGTGCGCCTGCAGCCCTGGGGCAGCGAAAGCATAGTGTCCAAGCTGGATGTCGGCATCGGCGACCGGCTGATGCACTATTTCGACAGTTCATCGGTGCGGCCGATGCGCCATATCGAGAACTCCGTCTATGCCTACGCCGGGGCCCAGGGCCAGTTCCGCAAATACTTCAACTGGGACGCTAAGGCAAGGTTCTACGTGATAGGCTACAACCTCGGAGACATGTCCGTGGAGGCCAACGCCGGATTCAATTTCTATCCGTTCCGCCGCGCACGCAAGAGCCCGGTGTCGGTCAGCGCCCATTTCGAGACCAGGCTCGACACCCCCAACTACTACCAGCAGGTTGTCAACACCAACCATTTCCGCTGGGAGAACGACTTCGGCAAGATATCCACCACGCAGATACGCGGGCGCATCGACGTGCCGCGCTGGAAACTCGGCGCCGAGCTTGGCTACGGCCTGCTGGCCAACAACATCTACTACGACACGCTCGGAATCGTGCAGCAGAACAAGGTCCCGATGAGCATCATTTCCGCCTCGCTGCGCAAGGAATTCGTGGCCGGCCCGGTGCACTTCGACAACCGCGTGCTGTTCCAGTATTCTTCGGCTCCCGACGTGGTGCCTGTGCCCACCCTCGCCCTCAACCTGAGGTGGTACGCGCAGTTCGTGGTGCAGCGCGACGAGACCCGCACCCACAATATAATGGAAATGCAGGTGGGCGTGAACGCGTTCTACAACACCCAGTGGTACGCCCCCGCTTGGAACCCGGCCCTGGGCGTGTTCCACAACCAGAACGTCAATCTCTACGAGAACGGCCCCTACTTCGACATCTTCCTCAACATCCAGTGGAAGAAGTGCTGCATCTTCCTGAAATACCAGAACTTCGGCAAAGGATGGCCGATGCGCCGCAAGGATTACTTCACGGCAGACCACTACATCGGCACCCTCGACGGCACCGACGGACTCAAACTGGGCATCTTCTGGCCCTTCTACTTCGGCACCGAGAAGCACGAATCCCACTCTTCCCATTAGCCTATGAGCCGCCCGTCCATCCTGTCCTGCGCCATCGCCCTGCTGCTTCTGGCTGCCGGCGCCTGCACGGGGGGCGACCCCTGGCACGACGGCACTCCGCTGCGCGGAGCCATCAGCCTGAGCGGTTCCGAGCCGGGAGGGCCCCTGCTCTGCGGCTACAACCACGAACTCATCCGTCGCTTCGCCAGGGGTTCCGGAAGGACTTCGGCAATACGCCTTGCAGGGCGCAGGGAGTCCGTGCTGGACTCGCTGCGTTCCGGAGACCTCGACATAGTGGCCTTTCCTTTTGCCGACAGCCTCGCCGCAGACACCACCCTTGTGGTGATGCCTTCCGACAGCTGCGGCATCTGGGTGTTCAGCGCGTCGCGGGCGGTGGAAGCCAGAAAGGCCTCCGAGTGGCTGGAAGCCTTCCGCCGGACTGAAGCCTACGGCCGCGTGAAACAGCCGTTTTTCAACGTGACAAAGCCCTTCGAGGGAGACAGCGCCGCCTTCATATCGCCCTATGATTCGCTGCTGAGGGTCTATGCCGACACCCTGGGCTGGGACTGGCACCTGCTGGCCGCCCTCGTGTACCAGGAATCCAAGTTCCGCATCGAGGTGCGTTCCCAGGCAGGGGCCTTCGGGCTTATGCAGCTGATTCCCGACACCGCCAGGGCCTTCGGCTGCACCGACCACCTCGACCCGGAGCAAAACATCAAGGCCGGCGTTCTGCTGCTGCAGGCCCTGGAAGACCGGTACAAGAGCATAGCAGCAGGCAAGGGCGAACTCATAAAATACACCCTGGCGGCCTACAACGCCGGCAGCGGTCGCATCCGGGACTGCATACGCCACGCCAGGCATATGGGAATGGACATTTCCAGATGGGAAAACGTGGCCGCAGTGATACCCCAGATGCGTGACGACTCCATCGCCGCGCTCGACCACATCGCCCTCGGAACGTTCAACGGCCGAGAGACCATAGCTTTCGTGCGCCAGGTATCCGCCTACTCCGAACGCTACAAACAGATCTGCCCGTGAGAGCCGAAGGATTCATAGCACGCAAGCTGCGTTTCAAGGGCCGGCTCGCAATGGCGGCCATTTCGGTGTCGTTCTTCGTGATGATACTTTCGCTCGCCATTTCCGGAGGCTTCCGCGCGGAAATCCACCAGGGCATTTCTGACATTTCCGGCGACGTGCAGCTTCGCGGAAGCGAAGAGCCGATAGAGATTACGCCCTCCTACTACGAGCAGCTCCGCAGCGTGCAGGGCGTGGAAAAAATCACTCCGGCAATTTGGAAGCCCGGCATAGTCAAGGGGGAGAACGACATCTGCGGAGTGCTGGTCAAGGGTGTCCCGATGCCCGACAGCTGCTCCCTGCAGGCGATTATCCCCGAGCAGCTTGCCAGGAGTCTCGCCCTGAAGGAAGGCGGACGCTTCACCACCTATTTCATCGAAGACAAGGTGCGTGCCCGCCGCTTCACCGTGGCCGGGACCTACCAGGGCGTGATGGATTCCAACGACGCCCTTGTGGTGCTGGTGCCCCTTTCAGACATGCAGCGCCTCTGCGGATGGACCGAGGGCCAGGCAAGCGTGCTGGAAGTCGACCTGAAGGAGCGCTACACCACTGAATTCAACTCGCAGCTCAAGGCAGACGAGCTCTACCTGACATCCCTGACCGCACACTCAGAAGACGAAGACATACTGCAGGCAGCCACGGCACGGCGGCGCTACCCCCAGCTTTTCGACTGGCTGGACCTGATAGATTTCAACGTGCTCGCGATTATCTTCCTGATGACGATAGTTGCCGGCTTCAATATGATTTCCGGGCTACTGATACTTCTGTTCAGGCACATTTCCACTATAGGCACGCTCAAAGCAATGGGAATGGGCAACCGCTCGATAGCAGGAGTGTTCCTCAGGGTGGCGGCGCGAATAGTGCTGCTGGGAATGCTTGCCGGCAATGCCGCGGCGCTGCTGTTCTGCCTCGTCCAGGGGAGCACGCACCTCGTCAAGCTCAATCCGGCCAATTACTTCATTTCATTCGTGCCGGTGCATCTCGACCCATCGCTGGTGATGACGGTGGACCTGGTGGCCTTCGGGGCCATCATGCTCCTTCTGCTGATCCCCACGCTCTTCATTTCCAAGGTGGATCCCGCCACGACGGTGCGGGTGCGCTGATTATTTGCCCAGGGTCTCCAGCCGTGCCCTGCAGGAAGCACGCTCGGCCTCCGAATCGCTGGCTTCCATCAGCAGCGGCAGGTATTTCTTTTCGAGCTTGGGGTTTTTCTCGCTGCGGGCAAGGATGACGCAGTTCTTGGCTGCGGTGTAGTCCTTTGGATTGATTTTCAGGACTTTGTTGTACCACTTCAGGGCCTGGCGGGGCTTCTGTTTATAGACCAGCCAGTAAGACCCGACGTTGCTGAGGAAGTCGGTGTTCTTCGGATAGATTTTCAGCATTTCTTCGGACACGGTGCGGAAGGCCTCATAGCATCCGGGGGTGGCGAAACGGAAGAAGTTGAAGCAGTATTCCTGCACCGTGGCGACAAAAGTATCGTCATCCACGGCGAGCCCGTAGTAGGTCCAGGACGGCCTGGCCGTCTTGTTGTACTGAATGAGTTTCAGAAGTTCGGCCGTCGCCAGGTCGGGGCTGCCCTTTTCGTAGAGCATCAGGGCGGTGATCTTGTCCACCCTGTAGCCTAGTTCGGAGGGCTGCAGCGCTATCGCCTTGTCGATGGCGGTCTGGGAGCGGGCGAAGAGGGAGTCCACGTAGAAATCCTCCTGATAGTAGTACACGTCCCGTCCGGTGCTGTCTTTCAGGGTGAGCACCGGCTCCGCTCCGAGGTACCTGGAGGCGTCTTTCGGCACCACTTCCGTGCTGCGGGCCTTTGCCAGGAAGTAGTTGTAGCGGCCTTCGAGCATAGCCGGGTCGTCCGGAAAAGCGGCTTCCCAGCGGTCCAGTATCGTCTCCACGCCCACTCCGGCCGCGCCGACGGTGCGCACCTGCCGTTCGTAGCGGCTCTTGAAAGCCGCAGGGTCGTCCTGTCCGTACATGAGGGCGCACGAAAGCAGCAGCGCCGCTATTGAAAAAATGTGTTTCATACTATATCCTTTATTATCCTGCGCGAGAGCGGGTGAAGATTATTGCAGCGGGTGCCGAGGTTCTTCACGAAGCCCAGCGGGTGCCCCCGGTAGGTGATCACATTGTAGCCCCGGGGGGCGTCGGGGAGCGACAGGGAGTCCCTGTGGAGGAAATGCAGGGCCGTGTTCAGGTCCACATCCACGCAGGGGTATTTCGATTTGTCGAAGAAGATGCCGAGAGCCTCGTCGGGGCTGGGAATCAGGTCCTTGCCCTTCACCACGGGTGCGGGGATGCCGCTCCGCAGCGGGCGCAGCGCCTCGATGCCTGCTCGCGCGTGCCCGGCTGGCGCCGTCTTCCTGAGGGCTCCCGCCCACTGCCCTTCGCCCGGCACCTCGCCGTCGCGCAGCAGGTTGCCGCAGTCGGTGGTGCGCACGCCCCAGGCGCCGAAACTCTCTTCGGGAGGCAGGACCTCGCCGCCCAGCTCCGACGCCGCCCAGCGCAGATTGGAGTCGTTTTCGGCGTCTTCATAGGTGCAGGTGGAATAGACGAGGATTCCGCCTTCGCGAAGGGCGGGCCAGACGTCGGCAAGTATGCGTTTCTGGCGGGCGGCGCAGAGTTCCACTACGGCCGGACTCCATTCTTCCCGGGCCCTGGGGTCTTTTCTGAACATTCCTTCGCCGCTGCAGGGCACGTCGGCCACGATGATGTCGAACCAGCCCGCCAGCGTGCGTCCGATAACGGCAGGATCCACGGAAGTGACCGTGACCGCCGGGTCGCCCCAGAGGGCCACGTTGTCGCAGAGCACGGAGGCGCGGGCCTTCATCACCTCGTTGGAGACGAGGGTGAAGGCGTCGCCGCAGGCCTCCCGCAGCGATGCCGCGAGGTCGGTGGTCTTGCCGCCCGGAGCCGCACAGAGATCCAGCACGCGAAGGCCCGCCGGGCAGCCCAGGCGCTGCAGTTCACGCCGGAAAACGTGCCCCACGAACATTGCGGACGAATCCTGCACGTAGTAGCAGCCCGCGTGCATCAGCGGGTCCAGGATGAATTGAGGACGGCTCTCCAGAATACGCCCGTAGGGGCTCCAGGGCACGGGGGTGCCGCCGGGGCCGTCCAGTCCCTTGAAGGGATTCAGGCGCACTGACACGGAGGCCGCGTCCATCAGATGTCGCCGGGGAATTCGGGGCGCTTGCCCTGGGAAGCCGCCACCAGGCCGTCGACCGCCTTGTCGAGGCCGTCCTTGATCTTGCCGCCGAGCATTGCCTTCATCATCAGGTTGAGGTCGGCATCCACTTCGATGAAGAAGTCGGTGCCGCCTGGGGCCTGGTCGAAATGGAGGGATATGCTGAAATGGAAGGGCGCGTCATCGTCCTGCAGGCGTATCAAATTGTAGGGCTGACGGTCCACGACCCTGACTGCGATCGTGAAACCCTTTGCCGTGAATTTCATGGTGTCGAAATCGGCCTCGACGGCGTCGCGGTACTGCTCGGGCACGTAGCCCGTGAAGTTCCGCAAGTCCGTGAAACCCATATACAGTTGCTCGGCCGGGATGGCCACCAGGCCGTGCTTGCTTTCATAATGTGCTGCCATATCGGTATTTTTGTTAACTTTGCAAATATACAAAAAGTATGCACAAAATTTATTTCGAGAAACGCTGCATCATCATATGTGAGCCCACGGACCAGTCGCTCGCCGATCCCAATTCCATAGAATTCCACATCGGGGAGCGCATCGACATCCACACGCTCGTGAGCATGTTCAAGGCTTCCGAATCGCTGAGCCGGATCTATATACCGACCGAAAACACCGGCCGTATGTACCGCCGTCTCTGCGCCGAATTCCGCGAAGTCAACGCCGCCGGCGGCCTGGTGTCGAACCGCAGGGGCGATTACCTGCTGATCAGCAGGAACGGCCTCTGGGACCTGCCGAAGGGGCATCAGGAGAGGGGTGAGGACATTGAAGTCACGGCCCTGCGGGAGGTGCAGGAAGAGACCGGAGTGGAGGATCTCGAACTGCGCGGACTCATCTGCGTGACCGACCACTGCTACCTGCGGGACGGAATATGGCACCTCAAGCACACCTGGTGGTACGATATGCTCTACACCGACCCGGTGGACCTGACGCCCCAGCGCGAGGAAGACATCAGCAAGGCGGCTTGGGTGGCCAAGTCCAGCCTGCCTCCCTACCTGAAAAACACCTACCCTTCCATACTTGAAGTTTTCCGTGAAGCAAAGATTTGAAACTTTTTCACTTGCTGTTCCGTATATATAAAGCATCTTTATACGGAAACAAATGAAACTTTCTCAATTCAACTTCGATCTTCCGGCCGACCGGATAGCGAAGGAACCTGTCCGCTGGCGCGATGAATGCAGGCTTATGGTTCTCCATAAGGACAGCGGCGAAATCGAACACAAGCAGTTCAAAGACATACTCGGATACTTCAAGAAAGGCGACCGCTTCGTGTTCAACGACACAAAG
>JAEEGH010004095.1_pt1 | contig 37641 bp, 20 predicted proteins | sample 9134181 | NCBI WGS metagenome assembly JAEEGH01 (sample SAMN16246544, study PRJNA631951) | gut metagenome | biome: gut microbiome; feature: rumen; material: DP-attached | host: Bos | place: Iran: Karaj | collected 2018-10 | reverse complement strand
CCTGCCACGATATAACCCAGCACTACTGGCTGCTTTAGCAACTTAAACAGAATACTGACTACAGCTGCTGTAATCATCAAAATGTATAAATCCTGTACCATAATATGTTTTTAGTTATTGTGCAAAGATTCTACATAATCGGGGTCGAAGTGACTATGGTATTCGATGCACAACTTTTTATAGTATTCGCGCGTAGCTTCGCTGGTGGTGTCTGCGCGGATGATTTCATAGTAGAAATGGGAGAGGCCTGGCTCTACCCCACTCTCTGTACGGATGACGTTGTAGAGCGAGTCGCCCAGCACCGGTCGGCAGATGTCCTCGGGATTGGCTGCATAGTAATTACGGTAGCTCTTGACCTGTATCTCGGTATAGAGGTACTGGAACTTCAGATTGAAGAGGTCGCCCCAATAGCCGCGGTCGCTGGTCTGGTGCTTGTAACGTCCGAAGATGCCGCGCTCAGTGGCCGTCGTTGTCACGTCGTCGATGACTTTGCGTATCGAATCGTACTCGCAGAGAACGGTGGTGCGTGCCAAATCTTTCAGTTCGAAGGGTCTGGAATTATCGGTAATACACTTGCGCTCGGTACTCTCACGGGTCTTGTAGTTAAGGGGCGTGGTCTTTCCCTTGTGGCGTGCAGCCACCTCTTCGGCAAGCGTCTGTGTAGGCGGACCATAGACTTGCGCCCAACTTAAGGCCTGATCCAGTTCATGCTGGAATTCCGTTACTGTTGATTCACCGCTGGGATTGTCGGCGCGATCACAAGAGGTAAACGAGATGCCGCAAACGAGGATGGCGGCCAGCATCCATTTTTCAATATTCCTCATCATTACATTATTTTAGGTTTTACATTATCAATATTACTGCAAAGCCGCAATCTGCTCGGGGGTCAGCTTGCCGGAGACGATATAAGACTGCTTGATGGCATAGAGCTTCTGCTGCAAGTCCTCGGTCATCGTGTAATCCCACTGCTTGGCTTCTTCGTTGGTCACGCGTTTGCCTCCGTTGTTGTGGTTGTTGTCAATACAGTAGAGCTGCATATTGGGATGATGCTCTTCGATATATTCTACCCTGCCCTGGAACTGTGGGAATACTGAGATATAGGCCTCACAAGTCACGGCACGGTTCGAACTGATGAGTCGCTCCATGCAGTTGGTATAGCCCGTCTCGGCATCGTTATAGACATAAAGCAGGGACGACACAAATCCCTTCTTGTCCATATCCTCCACGACCCCGTCGAAGTATTTCACGTTGTTGTAAGCACCTTCGGAGACCACACCAGCCTCTTCGACCAACTTCTTCAGTTCGGGATTGTTGTTAATACTGGTTGTCTTGCCACATCCGTACATACCCATCGTGAAGAGGATGGTCTTGTTGTTTGCCTCGGCGGCACGATCTATCAGACGAACCAGCACCACGCTGTCTATCAGCCAGCCGGCCTCCCTGTAGTCGAACACGTTCAGGCGTGTATAGCCGATGCAACTCAGCAGGTCTCTCGTCATGTCGGGGTCCAGCAGATTGCCGCAGTCGGCCATATATACGTTCACCAGCGAGTCCAGATGCGCCCTTGTCCACTCCACGGCAGCCTTGCCTGTGAGCACAAGGGGCTGTTCTGGTCGTGGAACAAAATTGTCGTCCTTGCTACACGACGTCAGGGCCGTCGAGCTGCTGATGGTCAGGACGAGGGCCAGCATCCATAGCTGGAAAGTCTTCAATGTTTTAGTTTTCACAGCTATTGGGCTTTAGTACTATTGGGCTTTTTCAGGTTCCGGTCCGTCGAGCGATGGAAGCGTAGGAATTTCCTCTTGCACTCTGCGTGGAACTGATGCAGCAGCATCGGCTGAATAGATCTTGGTGACGTCGCCTCTAGCATTGGTCACATTTACCGAAACGGTAATCGCACCTACCTTACCCGTAAAGATGCCGGGGAAAGCACTGTATTCGCCAGGACCTACGTCATAAAGGCCGTCAGAGCCCATCGTAGCTTCAATCTCACCACCACTGAGGGTAATGTTGCCGCACGTAGGATAGTTCACGGCATCCCAATCGTGTCTGATGCCAGTACCGATGCCAGCGCCATAGACACCGCTGCACCATGCCTTTACCTTTCCACCGGTAATGGTGATATTGCCACAGGTGTTGGCAATGTCGCTATACTGATAGCCTGTGCCTATGCCAGCAGCATTGGAGCCACCACGTGCTTCCACGGTACCGCCATTAATGGTGATGTTGCCACAGATAGAGGCGTTATTATGCGAGGTACCACCTCCGATGCCAGCAGCATTCGAACCGCCATTGGCATAAACCTTACCGCCATGGATGGTGATGTCGCCACAGGTTGTCGGCTTATTATATGACAAGCCACAGCCTATACCAGCAGCCATATAACCACCATTGGCATGTATCTCGCCGCCATGGATGGTGATGTTGCCACAAGTACCACCGTCGCCAGCACCGATGGCAACGCTGTGACTACCGGCGTTCAGCTGATAGTAACCCTCCTCAATGACGATATCGCCGCAAGTGCCCAGTCTATCGGTACCAATGACTGCCGCCTGCTGACTATTCACTGCATCAACGGTAAACGAGCCCTTACCTCTCAAGGTCAGTGTGGTACCAGCAGGACCTGCCTTCAAATCGGCCTTCCAATGGTTGTCGCCCTGCCAAGCAGTGTTGTTCGAATTCTCAGCCAATATGATGGTGGCATCGCCTTGACAAGCAATGGGATTATAACCGCCAGGGTTCTGATAGCAATGGACGTCAGAGAGCACAACGGTAGCGCCTGCAGCAATGGTTAGGGGATAGTACATAGCACCCGTCAGCACATCGCCATCCTGTGCCGTGTAGGCAGCTCCGATAGCTTCAAGGTTGGTCTTTGCCTTGGTGGTTACCAAGCAGGAGGCCGACTGCTCACCGCCAATGGTGACGGTAATCGTGGCCTGACCCTCAGCAACGGCGGTTACCTTACCATTCTGGTCAACGGTAGCAATGCTATTGTTGCTGGAGGTCCATACAGCGCTCAGTCCTGTGGTGCCAGCGTCGTAAATGTCAAGCGTCTCGTAGTCGCCAACACCAATCAGCGTACTGGTGGTCTGTGGGTTGAACGAAACGACCTTCACTTCGTAAGAAGCACTGCCAGCCAGATAATACTCATTGGCAGGTGCACTTGCCGTGATAAGAGTTGTACCTACGGACAGGGCGGTAACCTTACCCGTAACAGGGTCGACGGTTGCCACACTAGGATTACTTGACGAGTACTCCAAGCCATCGGTATTAATCGTTTCGCCAACACGGGTCATCTGGTCGCCAAGACGCAGAACTACCGTGGTCTGGTTAATCTTTACATAGCTACCTACAGGGTTGTCGAGACTAGCCATAAACTCTTTACAACTAGTCGTGAACAGGGCTGCGAGCAACAGGGCTCCCCCCACTAAGAGATTTAGTTTTTTCATTTTTGTTTTTATCAATTTAGTTATTATTTACTTGTTCTCTTGGATTCCGTTACGAAACAGGCCACGATGCCATAGGTAATGGTGGGTCGAATCCATATTTCGGTCAGCAGGAAATCGGTATATTGGTCTTTGGGTTCGAGATAGATGTCGAGGTTGTAGAGTGAGGCAATGATCACGTCGATGATGAAGATGGTCCACAGGTTGAACTTCGAATAGGTTTTCCACTCCTTACGGGCATAGAAGTAAGTGAGCGTAATGAGGAGATACACTGAGAAGAAGAGGCACGCCAAGTGGATAGAGTAATAAGCCAATGGGGGCAGGAATAGGATGTCGCGCAACAGTATCGTTATACCCACACACACCGACGTCCAGTAGTTGAACTGCTCGGAGGTGATGCGTATGTTGAAGAAGTACATCCACATCATCACCAGACAGGCGATGTAGAATAGGTTAAGCACCAGTTCGGGCCACGTTTCTTTCAGGCCGAAATGAAATACACCATAAATCATGATGCCCACAGAGAGTGCAGCGGCAACGGCAGTAATGCAGATGTCGAATACTTTGGCTTTCTTCTTAAATCTTGTCTCCATATATTTTATTCTAATTTAAAGCGTGGAAGGGACGGACGGGGAGAGCGTCTGATGGATAGTCACTAATAATATTAACAACAGAAGAAGTGAAACTGAGGCAGAGGGGCGATGTGCCAGAAAGCGTTGAACTCCAATAGTAGCCTAATTCTGAAACTTTCCAAAAGTCACTCGGAACATTATCAGTGTCATCAAGTCCTGCTGCTGGGAGGAAGAGCGTATTACTTCCAATGGTAAACGTGCGACCATTCACACCATGGGGAGCGCCCCATGTACTCGAGTAAGTGTCTTTAAAGCTCGTAAGCTCTGTCTGCGAGGGAACATACCAGTCGTTTGAAAGTCCGGATGCCTTTTCGGAGAAGATATAGTATGTTCCGTAGGCTTCGGGGCATAAGGCACCGACATTCATCAGAGCGACGGCTTTTTTCGTTTCACTGATGGTAACGACTATAGCGGGGAGTCCACCCAAAAGGCCGATATCACCTACATTTGAATCTTTAGTTAGATTACTACTTTTATCAATCCACTTCGTTAGTTTCACGGTGGCCGCGTAGTTCTTGCGATTAGTTAGTTTGGCATTTTTCGTAGCAGTGTACCAATTGCCATCGTTATCCTTCACGGTAAAGGAATAAGCCTGCGAACTAGAGCTTGTGCGCAGGGCGACATAGACATCAGAGGAGGCTGATGCGAGGGTGCCTGTGACCGCTCCTGTCGTCTCAGTAGCATCTGCTGCGATGCTATACACCAAGTCAGGAGCAGCAATACCGAAGGTCTTTACGCTCACAGCAGCGTCAGTGGAGGCGTCTTTGAACGAGAACTTGGTGATGGACTGCTTGGCATCAAGCGTGACGCTATTGGAGGTAAATGCCAGCGGACTGGTCGTACTTACCGTCAGCGTGCCTTCTGCATAGTCTTGACCGGCAGCAATGCCTGCTAATGTACCCAATTGACCGTCGTAGTTGGCCGTTGCACTGCGATAGCGCAGCGTGACCTCTTCGCCAACCGTGAGGCTCGCTGCATTCAATGGTCCCGTTAGCGTGGTGTTCGCTCCTGCTGTTTTGGCTGTTAGCTCGCCAACCTCTGTACCATCAGATTTCAGCACCTTCACTTTATCACCCGCTGTAAAGGTTGCAGTGATCACATTGCCGTCTGCACTCAGCGCACGAGTATCTCCACCCTCCATCGATGCCGTGAGGGTGACATTGTAGAAACGGGGAGCATCAGTGCTCTCATCGATATTGCTTGAACATGCGGTGAAGGCCAGCATAGCCAACATGCCGCAAAGACTCTTGATTGTTTTCACGTTCATTTCTTTAATTCTCATTCTCCCAACCTTCACCACCTTCATTTCCTTGATACTGGTATCCCCCCAGTGTAGCACTACTCTGCAGTAGGGAACTGCTTTTGCGCAGTTCCACTACTTGGAGGGTGGGTTTAATATATTCTCTTTTGTTTCTCATATCCATTTATCGCTTGAAAATCTTACGACCGTTCTTGATGATGATGCCACGATAGCTGTCGTCTACCTTCTGGCCTTGCAGGTTATAGACGCCATCCGTCTTACCTCTTACATCATCCGTCTTACCACTTACATCCTCTACGCCCGTAGGCTCATCCTGTGAACGGTCGTAGACTATGATTCCGATGCGGTCGTTAGTCAACGGCAGGTTCTCGAAGGTCGTGGCATCATAAGCCGTGAAGCAGTAGCTCATGGGTTGCATGGATACACCACCGGTAGCACCCACGCGATAGAAGTAGCTACTGTTGGCTGACTCGCCGAATATCAATGCTCCATACTCATTCAGCAGGTTGTCAGACTCCGGCAGTGCCATCTGCCATACATCGTAGCGACCTGCGAAGGTGGAACACCAATAGTGCATCTCTTCAAAGATCTCTTCGGCATCATTATCAGAGACTTTAGTCAGCGCTTCCTCCAGTTTTTCGGCCATATCCGGGGTCACTAACGGCGTGGCACCTTCATGCTTGGCACGTACCAACAAGGGAGCAGCAAAAGGTATCGCCATGCCCTCTTCAGCCGGCTCATAGATGACCGTTACCGCAAAGCGATCGTCAGCTGCCTCATCATAGATATCACTGAGGAACAGAATATCATAGTCGGCAAGCATCTCGGCCGTGACAACCTGATCGGGAGCGGGTTCAAGGACGATGGGTTGCCATCCTTGCTCGATCAGCTCAGAGAAGGCACCGCGGTGGGCTGCACGTCTTTGGGCAATAGCCTGCTGGGCTGCACCACCCTTCTTTTTCTGCTTACGTGCCCAGTCGGTCTGATCATATTCTTCGAGGTTGCCCGTAGCCTTATCAGCGTATTGCAAGTAGTAGCGGAAGGGACCTACTCCCGTTTTGCCGTCGCTGAGAACGAAGTCGTCCTTGTCGTTGTTCCAGACGTACATCAGTTCCTTCTTAGCCTTGTCGGCAGCTATGAAGCCGTAGTTAACCATGATACGTGCAATATCCTTCGTGCTTGCCATCGATGCAGCAACGCCATCCTTTGGTATCTTGATAGTCATGGGCTTCGTGTGTCCATCCTTGACAAGCTTCATGGCGAAGTTGTATTCAGACTCATTAGGTGCACGGAAAGCCAACGGCTCATTGGCTACCACCTGATAGGTGTCACCGCTGGTAATCTGCTTCATCAGAATGTTACCCGTGACGTCCTTCTCGAAGCGGTAGAATTCAACACCTCCTTGGAACATACTTGCATCTATCGTATAGTCGAAGGGCAGCACCCAAGGCTCGTAGGCATTGTTGGTACCACGACGCTTGTAGGTGATATTATCTACCGACACTTCTGCCGGACAAATAAGCGTTTGACCGTCGGTGATGGTCAGCGATGAAAGATGTCCGCCAACGACACTGATGATATTGGTGCCTACGGCCATTTTCGATTCCACCACGTCAAGGATACCCTTGGCATAGACAGGATAATCCGCCTTTACATTCTTGGCGCTGTCAGCCTGGGCAGCATACAAAGTTAGGTCGGTGGGATCAACCCAAGTCCAGTAGTTCACAGCCGCTTCCTCCTTATTGCTGATAGGATATACTTTGCCCATGCTCTTATCCATCAGAATGAGGCTACCCGTAGCAGAGCAATGGTCAACGAGGCCACTTCCCTCCATATGCACAGCTATGCCGGCAATGCTGTTTTGATATGTGTAACGTGCGTTATTGTCCAATCCAATCTTACGGATGGTTCCGTTGAAGTGGCAGTCACTTATCGTGCCGTAGTTGATGTAGGCTATACCGCCACATGCTTTCGTTGTGACCACGTCAGCCTTCACTTGCAGATGCTTCACCGAAGCCCCATAATTGATATCTTTAAAGAGGCCCCAGCAGGCGGTCTTGCCGGTGTAGGTGATGGTATGTCCGCCTCCGTCAAAGTTTCCTTTGAGCGTGAAGTTGCCATCCCATACACCCAGGTCAATGTCCTGATTCAGACGGATATCACCTATCTTATTATTAACAGCCAGCAAATCTTCCTTGCGATTGATCTCATATTGAGGCTTCAACACCTTGACAGTGAGGTCAAGACCCTTATATCCATTATTATTCAAAGAAGTCTTGAAGTAGAGAGTCATCACGCTGCCGCTACTGGTCAGTGTGCCTATGTCGTAAGGCTTGCCCTTCACGCGGCTATAGAAACGGACCTCATCGCTTTGGTTGCGCAGACTCTTATCGTTCGGCAGATTATCCGAATAAGGGCAGTCATAGGCAATGAGATAATCGTCAATATAAACAAACCAGCCTTCTTTTGTCGTCACACTTCCCGTCAGTTGCAGTCTGCACCCTTCGGGAACAAACAGTGTCACATAGCGATCGCCTTTGGAATATGGGGCGTCCTTACCACCATCGTCATAGACCTTGACAGAAGTAAAACCATCAGGGATGTGCTGCCAGATTATCCCGTAGTATTCTTTCGGCATATTGATAGAGTTGTCATACTGTGCGTAGAGCGTGAGCTCCTCGTTGTATAACATCGTCGCATCCTTTGGATAGACTGTTCCACTGCCATCGACTTTGGTGCTCCATTCTTTAAACGGGAAATGGACATCTTGAGGAGTATATTTGTCCAACTTGATCAGACTGCCCTTCAAGACATTAATAACTTTTTTTTCGCCCTTCACTTGATACAGCAATTTCAAATCTAATAAGGAGCGCGTATTGTCATTGGAGTATTGATTGTTGATACCATAGACGATTGGGGCGGATTCGTACAGAATCGGCTGGTTGTCGGTTCCGATGGTCTGTCGCCAGATGATGCTGTCGCTGTATGTGCTGTTAAGACGATAGCATATCTCACCGCTGGCCAACCTGAAGTTGTCCACACCGGTCTCACAGTCTACAAGTGTGCCCTTGCCTTCTCCGCTTACCAGTGCTTTCGCATCAGTATAGCAACGGTTTAAGGTAGCATCCTTAGTCATATCACTACAGATAGCTCCCGTTCTGCTAGCCTTGAGCGTGTTGTTAAGCGTTAAGCAGTTTTTAACGGCAGCACGATCGAACATATCGGCAACAACAGCTCCCGCAACACTGGCTACGTTGCTGGTCACTGTGCATTTCTTGACATAACAATTGGTGATTTCACCGTTGCCATTCAAACGTCCGGCAATAGCACCGATACGGGCATTGTCATTTACACCTTCTATGGTCATGTTCTCCACGCCAAGTCGGGTAACGGTACCGGTGACAACAGGGAATATACCTACTGCCAAGTTCTGGGCTGTAGATTGTATCTTACCATTGCTGATGATGTAACCGCAACCGTCATAGTGGCCTTTAAAGCTTTGTATGCTGGAAGCAATCGGGGTAAAGAGCGCACCCTCCATGTCGATGCTGTCGCACTGCTGGACGTAGATTTTGCTGTCGCCGGTCATGCGGATATATTGATCGACCGCATTCAGGTCGTCAACACTGGCCACCAGGAAGGGTTCTTCCTTGGTGCCTTTTCCTTCCAGATTCGTGATTGCCGGCGGTAAGACGGTAACCATAAGGTCTAATCCCTGATAGCAGTTTTCAGCGTTGGACACAAACTCAATCGTCATCTCATTATTCGAGCTAATGAGTTTGCCAATGTCGTACTTTTCACCATTATTTATCTTGCTGAAGAAGACACTTTCGCCTTTCTCATTGGTCAGCTTCTTGGTCTTCGTATAATCGCCGTCATACACCGTCATATAATCGCGAGGATTGCCGTCGCTGCCCGGAGCCTCCGTGGCAACGGTTCCGCTGAGACGTAAGAGACAGCCTGCAGGAGCCTTCAGCGTGACTTTTCCATTGCAATTGGGACTGTAAGGATTCTGGGAACCACCGTCGTCATAGACTCTGTAGCTAGCTTCCTGTTCAAGTATCTCGACTCTTGCCTTGCCGTCAGCAGGCATCTTGGCAGGTAGCTTGAAATCCCACATCGCATAGAGGGTGAGGGAATTTCCGGTAGGTAACACCTCTGCATCAGCGGGATAGAAAGTTCCTCTTCGGTCCTTCTGGGTGTTCCATCCTCCAAAATCATAGTCCGAACGCTCCAAGGGGTAAGGTTTGATCGAGAAGCTTGGCACGTAGTATCTTTCGTCGGCCTTGTAAATCTCGAACTGCTTTACACTCGGACCACCACTATAGTTAGGATCGAGCGTGAGCAGTACCTGATAAGGGTATTCGTTGGTATTGATATACTGCACCTGGTATTCGTTGGTACGACGGTAAACCGGCTTGTGGCTGGGGTTGGGCACAGGCCAGCCGTCTGTACGTATGGTCTGGCGCCAAACCGGACCGTTATCCCTAGAGCCACTGATGAGCCAGCAAACCTCACCATTCATGAAGCAGGATTCAGCAATGTTCCTTCCGCTGTGGACAATGTTCTTGGCACCGCTCTGATTTTCGGCACTCAGGGACGGACCGTCCGTGAAGACAAGGTCTGCCTGGGCGTTGCTACCAATGTTGCCCACAATGTAGCCATAGCGCTTCTGGCCGTCTTCTTGTCCGATGACGGTATTCTTGTAGCCATAGCTGGTCTCGATGCGCGAATCGTCCGTCTGCTCGCCCACCAAGGCACCTACGACAACTTCCGGAATGCTATTGAAGTCGATGGTACAGCCTTTGGCAAAGCAGTTGAGCAATTTTCCGTTGCCACTCAGACGTCCGGCAAGCGCGCCCACCCTATTGATACGGCCGATGGCCGTGAAGGTGCTGTTCTCGATGCCGAGACGCTCCACCGTACCGATGATGTTGTTGAAGAGTCCCAGAGATTCGTCATTGACCAATAACAATTGATCCTTGTTAAATTCGACATTCCGGATGACATAACCGTTTCCATCGTAGTGGCCTTCGAAACCATTGGTACCGCTTCCGATGGGGAGCATCTGCTTGTCCTTCATGTCGATGTCGGCAGTCTGCAGCACATAGAAATTGCTGAGCTGTCTGGTTCCGATGTATAAGACGAGATCTTGCAAATCTTCAGGTTTACCTATCAAGAATGGCTTAGCCGGGGTTCCATCGCCTAACCTGGCAAGGTCAACGCCGTCGTTCGTAAAGTTACCATTTCTTTTCTTGAACACCATGCCATGACCACTCGTCGTCAACACGGGTACCGAGTCGAGCACACTGCCTTTGGTGATGTTCTGGAACCAAACGGGATTAGGATTGACAGTGCTGGTATCATTCAGCTCAAAGGCAATCTCTCCGCTGCCGAGGGTGCCATCATCGAGGGCGGGTTTAGAATCAGTAATCTTGGCATAAGAGTCAGAACTTACCAGCGATCCCCCATCGGTGAAGCACCGATGTATACGATTGCCGCTCCTGGTATCGCTAGAGATTTGTCCTGTTCTGGTGGCAGAGACCGTGGTTCTATAAACAAGGCAGTTCTTGATGACCGCATTATCGAAGATATCGGCAGTAATGCCTCCTGCAACACCTATTCTGCTGTCTTTCGCTGCCTGGGAATTCCCCGTACTACCGTTATGCATCACCGTGCATTTATAGACTAAGCAGTTGGAGATTTCTCCATTGCCAGTGATACGTGCGGCAATACCGCCCGAGCGTCCGTCCCTTTTCATGTATTTGATGGTCGACTTCTCCATGCAGAGACGCGTAACCGTACCCTTAACGATACCGAAGAGACCTGCCATGCCATCAGCTTCTATAAGTGCATTGCGGATAGTATGTCCACCACCATCGTAGTAGCCGGCGAAAGCGTTACCGTCGCCAATAGGTTTCCACGTCTTGCCACTCAGGTCGAAGTCGGCTGTCTGGAGGAAATGAATGCCGGAGCTGTTATTGCCTTCACGACAGTATTTGCCTATAAACTCCAAATCGGAAATCGTGTTGATCAGGAAGGGCTTTTCGCTCGTTCCCTTTCCAGTGAGCTTCTTAAAGATAGTACCCGATGTCTGGTTGGTATAATTCGAGCCATTGTAATACACGGGAGCGCTGATGCTGTCGAGCACAGGATAAGCATTGTGAGTGACTTCATTGTCCACGTCCTGACGCCAAGCACCGGCAAAAGCCGTTTTGTCGTTCAACAACCATGTCAGCTCACCGCTTGACATTTTTGAATCGCTGACGTCCTTCTGGCAGTTAGTTGCTTTGTCGGAATCATATGAGATTTTGTCTCCGGTAGTGAAACAGAAATCCACCTTTGCATTATCCCGGATACGACCACTGATGTGACCGGTACGTTCGCCCGAGAGTGTATTTTTGTACGAGTGGCAATGGGTCATTGTGGCTGCACCAGACATCTCTCCCACCAGAGCGCCCGCAGTACCATATGTGCCAGCTTGGACGTTATTTTGGTCAGCAAAACAGTCGCGCATCTGACCCGATATCTCCTTTTTGTCATCTGCACAGAGCAGACCGGCAATGGCTCCGTAGCAGTTAAGATCACTATACCACTGATTACCAGTATATATAAGTCTGATGTTCTTGACTCCCAAGTTGTGGATACTTCCTGCCACCTTTCCGAAGATGCCTGCGGCACTGTATTTGTCAGTAATCTCGCCATCGTAGATGACTTTGCCACCACCGTCGTAGTCTCCCTCGAAAATATAGGTATGACCAATGGGAACCCACTTTGAATCCCTATGGTTGTTTGACAGCACATCTTTCATCCTGATGTTGCCCTTCTGCTTGAAATAGAGACCGCGCGTGGGATGACCGTTGTTCACATAGTCAGCAAGCTGCAACAACAAACCATCCTCAATGATGAATGGGTCGCCTTTTGTTCCAGAACCCTTCGGGAAAATATCCTTATAGTCTTCCCACGTCGCATAGAGATAGAGGGTTCCCTTATTTAACGTGCATTGATCTTTGGCTTTATACCAATCGCCTTTACCGTTTCTCCAGGTATTCCATCGTGACAGATATTGAGTTTGCTTGGTCAACCCCAGTTCCTGACACGTCGGAATATTGAATCCGATATGAAGACTACCTTCATTCGCAAGAAAGCCGGTTGTTACGGATTCCGGTTTATCGTTGCCATCGAAACTTTTCACCAAACTACATGTGACGAAATATTCGATATTAGCCAGTTTTTCCGTACTTGAACCGCCTACGCCGCCACCATTGCCACCAGGTTTTCTCCATTTGTCTTCTTTACCATCTCTCCATCCATCATTATCATACGATGCACCTTTGAGATCATTATGATTTTCTGCAGTATAAGGGTCGTCCAAATCACTGCCTGTACCTGTGTTAGCCCAACTTCCATTAGCATTTTGACCGCCTTTGCCGCCATGAGAACCTGCCTTACGAAATTCTTTATAGTCCCAGTCAGTGCTACCACCGGAGCCACCGCCACCGCCGCCACCGCCGGGGCCACCGGTACCGATGTCTTTGGCACCACCGCCAAAGCCGCCGCCACCGCCGCCGCCACCGCCGGCCATGCTATAATTGTACGAGCCTGTTTGATGATAGAAACCGTCATTTGCTTTAGGGCCACCGCTACCACCATAGGAGCCTGCGTCACCTCCTACGGCATGCAAGTTACCGAATTCCTTCGCTACGATAAGGGTACCCATCGGAAGAGCGGTACCACCGTTTGAACCAGGTTCACCAGGAACGCCCGCTCCTGTTTTACAACTATAAACAGGTGTTCCTCCGCCCGAGCCACCGTCACCGCCCTTAGCGCCACATGTGCCGATGCCTGCACCGGCACCACCGCCGCCGGCACCACCGGTACCACCGTTACCACCATAATTACCACTAATACTACCAGTCCAAGATCCGCCCTGACCTTGTAAGCCATTGCAGCCATTGGCTGCATGTCCACCATAGGCTTTCAATTCGCCTTCACCCAGCAGATAGAGCGTAGTGCTTTGGGGGAGATGGATGCCCGCGCCGGCACCGGTCTGTCCGGAAGCATTACCACCTTGGGCTGTGAGCGTGACACCCTTGGGGATATAAATATATACCGTAGCGCCGGAACTAATGGTCAGACCACTGCCGGTAGCGCCGTTTTCAAACATGACATCATCATTGACATAGTAACGTCCCGATTGAAGTGTATAGCCGGAACAATGGTTTTCCTCCAAAAAGGTCCAGCCATCAGCCTGAAACTCTGATGAATTTTGATTTGTTTTTTTCTTGGGTACGGCCTTACCGTCGACAAGCTCCCACGTATCGGCTTTGAATTTGTTCATGATCTTGACTACTTCGGCTTGGTCGCTCTTACCAGTATAGTTTTGAGCCCAAACTGCATGTCTGGAAACGGTGAAGCTATGTTCATTCGTATTCCAAGACGCTCCACCACCAGATATACAGTAGAACATCCAATGGGCATTGGGGGAACCGGCATCATAGACACGCATTAACCTCCAGCCGCTGCCATTGGTGTTGGCCCATCCGATGATTTCGCCGGCATTAGTATCATTCCAGTTCGAACCCTTAGCGGTCACGCTACCATCGAAACGACAGTCGTTCATATACACATGTGCCACGTTTGAATGAGCGATGATACCTCCGGCATAATAATCATTTGAGTTCACTTCTGTCGATACCCACACACGGTTGAGGGTAACAGCGGTGCATTTGTTGGTACAATACCCTATTAGTCCGCCTGCGTGACGGCCACTATAGACTTTGCCCGTTACATGCAAGTCCTTGAAGGTTGCATTATCTACATAGCGGAAAGGAGCAATGTCGGATGCATTATAAAGGCTATTAGCATCCCTGTGATAGTTGACAGTGAGCGTATGTCCATTGCCGTCGAACGTGCCAGAGTAAGCGTTCTGCGTATTCCAGCCTATAACGGCATCGGTGGTGATGTCGGTCTCAAGGCGGGCATCAACTCTACTACCCCCGGCACTTCCCACTGCATCACGGAACGCAATCCAGTCGCTGTTATTACGAATAACATGCACGGGACCAGCCGAGACTTTCTCTATCCATAACGTGCTGCCAAGGCTGAGCAGCATGACCAATGCTAAATATATCTTTTTCATCGCTTCATTACTTTTCGTCCGTTTTGTATGATAATACCCTTATACCCTGCACCAACACGCTGTCCGCTGAGGTTGAACATGGGACTTTGAACTTTGAACTTTGAACTTTGAACTTCGACCTCAGGGCTGTCGATGCCTGTTGCTGAGCCTGACGAGATGAACTGCACGCTCACCCTATCGCCCATCAGCGGAAGGGGTTCGTAGGTATCTTCGTTGAGCACCGTGATGCAATAGCTCATAGGTCCTGTGGTGCGGCTGTCGGCGTTGGTAGCATAGTTGAAGGACTGGTCGAAATAGGTGTCCTCGAACATCATAGCGTTATATTCCGCCAAATCAGCATAGTTCTCAGAGGAAGGCAAAGCCCAGATGTCGAGACGATTGCCGTAAGAGGCGCACCAATAGTGTGGAATATCATCGTCCAGGTCTTCTATCTCAGCACCTGTCTTCTCGTCCACCAACGGCTGGGCATCGGAACGCTTGGCTCGTACCAGCAAGGGAAGTGCTGGCGGGAGTTCCATGCTATGGTCGGCCATCCGATAAATGAGTGACACGGCGGCGAGCGGTGCATCGGCATTTTCGTCAATAACCTCGGCACTGATATCCGTCAGATAAGCCACCTCGTAATAGTCGAGCATACGAGTCGTGACGCTCTGCGGTTGACGAGGATCGAGGAAGATGGGCTGCCAGCCGTCGGCCATGGCAGAAGCGAGGCTTCGGTGAGCTGCCATGACGTTACTACTTGATGACGACGGGTCTTCCTTGTACCACTCTGTCTGCGTATATTTCTCATGCACCTTATTAATCTTGTTGTAGAACTGCACATAGAAGCGATAGGGCTGGATGTCGGCAGGGTTGCCAGACTCGCCGGAAAGGATATATCTCTGGTTAGCACTATCCCATACATACAGGAGGTCGCCCTTGGCTGTATTACCCGGTATGACATTGTAGGTGGCATAAATATGTCCTTCATCTTGAGCGGATGCATACATATCCATATGTGTATTGTCAGTAGCATGCACGGTGATGGAACCACTGGAGTGGGTCAGCACGTACTCGCCACCATCACCTTTAACCATCCAAGGCTCATTGGCATTATAGGTGACGGAGGTGGAGTTATCGGTAAGCGTCAGCCGCTGGGTTGCCCCGACCTTCGGCATATCATTCACTCTTTCCAGCTTACTATATTCGAAGGGGCCACTGCCGGCAATACCATCGAAGGCAAATGGAAGCACCCACTGCTCGGTATTGCTCATGACACTGCGCTTATAGACGATCTGCTTGACACTAACGTCGCCCGTACAGATGAACGGCTCGCCGTCAATAAGGGTGAGCTTGTCGAGCGTAGTGCCTCTTTGCACACGGATGGTATCACGACCCACTATGACGCGGGGATTGATCTTGTCGAGAATGCCATTTGCAAAGACTGGATAGTCTTTACGTGCAGCCTCGGCAAGAGCCACCTGCTGGCTGTACTGACCCGTTGCCTTGGGACTAACCCAGACGGTGTTTTTGACATTTTCAGAACCCACGTAACACAGAGGATGGCTGTCGATGACTCCCTGATTGCGGGAACTCTTCAGTTCGCCCGTGGCAGAACAGTGGTCAACCACAGCACCTTCCGTTGTCAAGTCACAGACAAGGGCAGCAATGCGCTCCTCTTTCAGCGTCTTCTTTTTCTTTCCAGGAGTCGCCATGATAGATATACGGCCAGAGAAATGACAGTCGCGGATGGTACCCTGGTTCTCCTTGGCTATTCCGCCACAGTCTACTTCTGTTTGCACATTTCCGATAACACGAAGTCCCTGGAGCAATGCACCCTTACAGATTTTATTGAACAGACCGACACAGCTTGTCGAAGAACTGTACTTGATGGTATGACCGCCACCGTAGAAGTTGCCAAACAAATCGATTTGCTGTACCCAGTTGTTCAGTTCTATATCCCTGACAAGGTAGAACGTTCCTTCCTGATTGTTGACATCGACAAACTGCTGGGCGGTATAGATGTATCGGCCCGACTCTGTCTGGAAGGTAACCTTGGCATCATGTGCAGGCATGGAGAACGAGAAGGAATAGACGTTGTTCATGTGGTCGGTGAACGGGCAGTTCTGAGCATTGTTGCCGAGGGTATCGGAAACGGTGATGCCGACAAGGTGTTGGTTGCCCTCAACGCGCACAGAGCCCGTGATGACTGCACCGGGAACAGCTGTCTCTTGCGACAGGTTAACCCGATAAACCTCTGCGGGCAACGAGAGCGTGACCGTAAAGACATCGTTGTACCTTTTCTTGATGCTGGCAGCATAGACGGGATAGGTACCAGCCATGTCCTTGGCATCCTGTACGAGTCTGGCTGGATCAGCAAGGGTCACTCCGCTACAGCGCTCCGCCTTTGCGTTGCGGATGTTCTCAATATAGTAATTGCCATCAATGGTGCTGCTCTTCTCATCATTGCAAATCATATACTGACGATTACAATGAATGTCGAACTGGCCGTTGAAGACGTTGTCACGGATGGTCGCCTTCTCTTGCTGATAGGCAATGCCATAGGCCTTCGGTCCGTCTATGGTGGCAACGACGTGACAGTGAGAGATGATACCACCTTGAGGGCCGTTCTTTCCTGCAACACCGCCTGCACAGGCATTCTTCGTCGTATTGGCAATCGTTCCACTTATCTCACAGTCCTCAATGGTACCGGTATTGATTTTGCATATTCCACCAGTGGCGTCTTTGACTCCTTTCAAGTTGGCGTTGACATATAAATGACGCACACTACCAGTAACGGAATGAAAGAGACTACGTTTGCCACCATAGGTGATGCTATGACCGTTACCATCGAAATCGCCTGCGAGATCGTATGTTTTACTCCATGCATCGCCCAAAGTAAGGTCGTTGGCGAGAATGAACTCACCTTTACTACCGTGGATATCCCCCAACTGCTCCTTAGTAGTGATGGGGACGATATATTCGGGAGACAGCGTGAAGTGGGCGGCTGGCATGATGAAGGAATAGGTTCCACCGCGGGTATTGGCATCCACATTCTCTTCTGTTAAAGTGACCAAACCGGCCGGGAAGGTCTTGATACGCCTTACCTTGCAACCGTCATTGGGAGTCACTGTGAAAGTCACCTTATCGCCCTTTTTCGCAAACTGATTCGACACCGTGAGTTCTCCACCGTAATTACTATCCACAAACACTTGTAATCGGTCTATGGTAGGAGCCACGGTTTCATCTGTGTCATCAAGCTTGGTAAAGTGATAGTAAAACATATTGGCAGCCATGTTAATACTGTCGGGCGACAGACTGATATTACCGTATTTCATCTGATAGACGGCATATCCTTCATCAGCCTGTGCCTTGACCACGATGACATCTTCTTGCAAGGCTTGGACGGTCTCGCCTTCCTCGTATGTATTGGTATTGAACAGCGTCACCTTACCATGTTCATAGTTCTTGACGCTCATTTTGTTCTGCGTACCCGATGCAGTATAGTCGATGGTCACGTCTTGCGATTTCATCTTTAAAATCAGCACGTCTTCGTTCTTGATAGTTTCTGATGCCGTAGGCAGCAACAGACAAAGGTCGTCGAACATCGGACCCTCGTAGCTGCGACTCTTATTCTCATGCTCGCCCTTCGATTCAACAAGGAACTTCAGCGTGTCGGCCTTAATATCCACTGTACCCGTCTTGAGCACGGTTTGCCAGCCTTCTGGCTGATTCGAAAGGTTGGCAATAACCCACTTGGACTCAGAAATATCTTTACCGGTTGCCACGATGCTGGCCTGCGCTTGCTGGGCACTGCATGGATTGATGCTGGCGATGGCTGCAATGCTCAGTTTACCAGCCATGACATCACCATCTGTTTTCGATTGATTGGTAATTGCCACACTCTGTGACATGATGTTCTTCACACTGGCATGCCAATACTTATTGCCGACGGAATCGGTAAACACCCTCATGGGAAGTCCCCAACTGGCGTATTCGTAGGACTCTGTCCAACTTCCCATACCCTCGTCAGCAAAACTGTTCTGCAGCACATTATGGTAAACCTCCTTGGATTCGACATCTCCTGTGACAGTGTGCTTGACACTAAAGCTGTCAGGCATCATAAACACCACGGGGATTTGCTGTCCACTGCGTACCACATTAGGATAGTCGGGAATCATCTCGGGAATATAGGTCTTGACGCGACCGGATTTATTCGTATCTTTGATGTTGATGGAAAGCACCGGCTCAATACCATAAGTGACGGAGACATCCTGCAACTCAACCTTGAAACGATAAACAACCTCCCATCCGCCGTTGTCTAACCGCTTCGGCTTGCCCACACGCCACGAATTCGAGCAGCCAGTGATGGAAACATTGGCAGGGATATAGCCCTTTTCCGTTTTAAAGGTAACATCTACCTCTTCACGTGACTTCGGACTCATATCGCTTACGGTTGCCTTGATGTGATCGAGTTCTTCTTTTATATCAACCGCATAATGGCTCTTGCCAAAGACAGGAGTCACATGCACGGTGTCTTCATCGTTGGGCATCCAGACGGTAATCATGGTATCTGACTTTTGGTAATGGCTCTGATCAACATTCGTAATCTGTACATCCAACAGTTTGTAATCGTTAGCCTTATCAACATCGGTGACCTTTATCTTGAGCGCACGCCCCGGCACATTCCATAGCATATTTTCAGTGGATGATTTCTTAAAACCATATAGCGGCACTAGCTTGCCACCGGTTTGTTGATGAATCACCAGTGTACGCAAGGGGACGAAGGATGCCCACACCTCAACAGGGGCAGCGGGCATCTTGAACCAGTAGTGTTGTTTGCTGGCACGGTCTTCAGGGAAACTGCTTTTATTTTCTGCCTTCTTGGGGTCAGAATATTCACCATTTTCTTTCTTTGCGTAATATAAGACATCCGCTGACAAACCATAGCCTGGATCCGGTTCACAAGTAACCATCACAGAGTCGCCTGCATTTACATACTGCTGGTCGCCTATGATAATTTTTCCATTTACCATGGCCCTGGGGGTTACAGGATACTTTTGTGCCGATACACTGACTGAAAAGAGCAACAACAGTGCCGTTAATATGCTGGATGTCTTCATACTTCAAAGTTTAATTGTCAATACCTCTTACTTCTTACCTCTTAATATACTTCTTACCTTGATAAACATAGATTCCACGTGGAAGACCGCTGAACGGATCCTTCGTATCAGTTGCCATGCGTACCATGCGACCATGAATGTCGTAAACATTGGGGTCAATACGATTCTGCATGGACGGCTGTTCCACCGTGGGCACCTGGATGGCCGTGGTCGTCTGCAACAAAGTGATTGGCCAATCGCCTATATATTCATGATAGACCGTTGGACGCACTTCACCTGTTTGCGAATCACCACCGACAGGACCGAAAACCACAGACTGCAGCAGTGCACCTTCGTCATCATAGACGAAATACAAGCCACTGGTCACGTATGTTTTGCCGTTGGTCTTCACTTCCGAACGAATTTCTATAAGATGCTGGTCAGAGGCTCTGATGATGTAGTGTTCAGTGAAAATGCTATCACTACCGGCAGAACCATGATAGCTGGAAACAACATGAATGGTATTGTTCTGACTGTCATAATACTCATAGTAAACGTCACTATCTATGTCAGGAACAACATCATTGCTGTCATATTGATGACTATACTCCAAACGTTTTTCGCCTGTGATGTAATTATGCGAGAATCCATTGGTAGAGATGGCATTGCCTGCATCGTCATATTTCGTCTCAATGCTCCAGAAAGGTCTCATCACACCATCGACACTCTCTTCATAGAGGATGTTATTCTTCTCATCAAGCGTGATGCACGCCTCGAGCGAATAATCGCCGTTATTAATAATGTATTGGTCAACTCGTTCGCCTGTACCGGAATAATAACCGATAGTTTCTGCGACGGGCGTCACTTTATCGGCTGTGACAAGATCATACTCTATCATTCTGACGTATGCAGAATCGTCTGGGAAGATAAAGGACTCAAAGCCCAACATTTTGCCTCCTTTGATTGGTTCGTAGAGTTTAGAACCCTCAGGGATACTGCGTGTGATGGTATACAGGCAATTTATACCGGCATACTGGATGGAGTCGTTATGCATGAGTTCCTCAATGGTAGTGATAAACCGGCTAGATGAGTTCGCCTCGTCATCGATGCCGATTTCCTCTATCTCGTTATCCTTCTCGTGAGCGCCATCATCGCTACCGGAGTCTGACAAAGCAGCACGCCTTGCAACAGCACTATACGTTGTAGGGATGGCTGCATTCGCCTTGGCTTGGATGGTCGTATTGACAACAGGAATAGGATAGCTATAGTCCTGCGTGAACATGAAGGATGACGACTCGCTTTCCTCGGTCAGCAACTGTAACATACTGTATGACGTCAACTTGTCCATACTGATTTGAGTGAGGCCGGGGCCACTTCCCTGAGTGGAGAAGCAGTGACGCAACGTGGTAGTCGGCAACATATCCATATGACCTTGGTTATTGTTGTCGGCAGCACCGTAACTGTTCATGATATGTCCATTAGGCATACCACACACCATCGGGTTCCAATTACCAACGCTACTGACATCGGATACCGACCCACAATTCTGGATGCTCACCTGCTGCTCAGCATATCCCACAATGCCTCCGACATAATCTTTGCCTTTCAATGATCCGAAACTGGCACAATTCAAGATGTCACAATAGGAAGCATATCCCACGATGCCGCCCACACAAGCAGTTCCCTCCATGATGTTACCTGCATCAAAGATGAGGTTGGCAATGACAGCATGTGACAGGAGCGTTCCCTTGGCTACTCCCACAAAGCCCAGACAGTCCATGCTCTGATAGCAGTTGGTAATGCCGCGAATACGATGACCATTGCCATTAACCACTCCCTGGAACGGATGGTCAGGAGTGCCCAAGGGCATCATGGGCAATGTACTGCTGAACACCAGGTCGGACTTGATGTCAACACCTATGTTACCGGGAATATCGCCTATCGATACCAGCTCGGACAGAACGCGCATCTCACTGGCATCGTTAATTTCGTAAACCGAACCTTCGGCATTGCTTTTAGGCTTGCGCAGACCACACGCCTTACACGTGCCGTTGGCATCGAAATCATGGGGCTTCAACTGACCTCCGTGAACTGTTTGTGTTCTGGAGCAACGCACACACCTTTGCGTTTTTTCCACATTGCTCATACAGCTGGCTGTCCCTCCGGCAACCGCTTCCATGAGGCATTCGGTATAGGGAGTAGGTATGACAACAATGCTATCCTTGCTGCAAGCACCGCATTTGTAATGAGACTCGCCAGCCTTTCCACAGGTAGGTTCCCTATGTTGCGTGAGGTTGAAACGATGAATATGGATGGACAAGTCGTCGATACTTCCTTTATATATGACTTTAGAACCTGTGAAAGACGTTTCTAAAGAAATATCGTGTTTTCCCTCAGGAATACTGATCCCATCAGCTTGAAAACAGACCGTGTTTGTATGGGAATGACTAATAACAGCCTCATCATCGAGCTTCGCAGTGAAAGAAATACTAGCTCCCACAGCATCTCCACCTCCGAACTTAGGGAATACATAGAGTGCAATCTTGAATTTAAGGCATGCCGTTTCCCCCTTCGGAACTGTGACGGAGAATTGTAAACTGTGTTCACTATATTCACCATCTACATGAAAGGCATTATCTCCGGAAATCTTTTTTAAGTTTTCCAGTTCTGGTTTGGTGATGATAATACCGTCACTGGTCGTGCCTCCATCCAGGGGGAACTCCAAATCGTCTGCACGGACTGCAGAAAAATGGAAAAGACTAAACAGTATAAACGTAAAAAGGTAATATTTCTTGCCCATATCTTTCAATTATCAAGTTTCATGTTTCAAGTTTCAATTATCAATGTTCCGCTCGACCTTTGGTCGCTTTGTACCTTTAGGTCAAAGAACGTTCAACGTTACTGCTGCGATGCGGTCTCAGGCAGTACGGCATCGGAGCCACTGCCACAGATAGCCTCGGAGACATTGCCCGAAAGCGTTCCCCCAACGTTGGTACCACAGATACCGCCGGCATAGTCGCGCACGCCACCTACCCACACACTGTTTTCAGTGGTGCAGCCCGATATAGTGCCTTTGTTCAGTCCGCAGATACCACCGAGGTTCTTGCCGGAACCAATGCTATTCATGATCGAGAATACCACACGGCAATTCTTAATCGTTCCTTCGTTGACACCTGCCACGGCACCGATATAGTCCCAGCCGCGCATGTTACATCCTGCCATCGATATGTTTTCCACGGTGCCACCCTTGCCTATGACTCCAAAGAGTCCACGATAGCCAGAGCCAGCAACGGGATCTTCCGTCTGGAGCATGCTGATGATGTGACCACCACCATCGAAGGTTCCTTCGAATGCCGTGCTGTCGGCAGCACCGATAGGATGCCACGGTCTAACCATAAAGTTATCGGCAATGAGGTCTTTGTCAAGACGGATATGGGTCTTGGGACGACGGTTGTTCACATATTCGGATATCCAGTAGAGGTTGCCGAACGACTTGATTACAAATACGCTGTCATTGGCGCCACGAGGCTCCGTAGCAGGCTGTTCGTAGGGATGGCTACAGTCCGTTTTTCTGCAGATGCCATATTCGTTGTAGTCATGTCCTTTGCCTGGTTCCTCAAACAACGCTTTATGATAACACTCACTGCAGGTATATTCCACAATGATGTGATCGCATCTCTTCTGTTTGACGATGCGACTATAACTATAATCATGAGGGAATTTCTCAAGGAATCCGCAAGAGTCACAATAAAGGATGTGTCGCTCATCGTCAACGGATAGTTTCACCTTACCAAATTCAGCATGATCAGAAGGCTCCACCAGGTTACAAAGCAGACATCGCTTATTATGGCTTTTCCAGTCTGACGTATAGGTGGACCACTGATGGACGTCAGGAACTTCCTCGCCGCAGTCAAGACATTTCTTATAGTGGTATCTATATCTCGACGGGTGATTTTCGTTATATTGTGCCCAATAGTCGTTGTTGCCATAGGACTTTTTAAAGTTGTGTCGCTCTTCCTTAACGAGTCCACACTGGTCCTTACTACAAGAATGGATATGCCAGTTCTGGTCTTTAGACTTGTATTGAGATTCATGGGTATGCCAAGTATAGAGGAAATAACGTCCACCACCGGCATGGGGACCGCTCCAAGTCTGATCACTGAGCACACTGGGTCTGTTGGCATAGACTTGTATCGACTTGAGCACCTTTGTGTTAAAATCGTCTTTGCCTGTGCGGGAGATATAGAGATGTTCCTGCTTAGGATATGCTCCACCATAAATATCATAGTCACGACCATTGAGTCCGCCTTGATATTTTTTTTCATAATGTGACTTCCTCTCCTGGAAGAAAGGAGCTGGCACATACAACTTGCCATCATAATTGAACTTAACACCATACTCGGCTCTTGCCTCCACCCTCACACCAGTGATATATTGAGCCGTGTCGGTACCTGTCTTATGGACGACAAACACATAGCCACCGCCCCTGCCCTTGCGGAAATCCAAATCTTTATTACCGATACCGTCATAGCCTTTGGCTGAGTCGGCAAGTTCCTTATACTCATTAAGGGCAAAGACCTTGATCTCCGACACCATGCCCTGGGCCCCTGCGGGGCTAACGAGAAATGAGCATTGAGCAATGAGAAATGCGAAATATAGGATAACCTTTTTCATAGTTCTAATCGTTTCTTTATCAACTACATGAATTTGAAATCGCTTTTACGCACCAACAATGCCTGACCAATGGTCTCTTCCGGATAAGACGTAAGATAGGCTTTTTTAGGTTTCAAAGCGAAAATCCCATACTTGTTGGTACTGTCATCGTCATCGTGCAGGATATACCGCTTGTAGTCGAAGAACGGGGGTACTTCGTCCTTTTGGATGAAATCTGAGCCGAACACCTCACCAGAGTTATACATAAAATTGATAATCTTGTTGACTTGTCTCGTATGGGCAACCTCATAGCCCACAGGGACATCCTTGAGCAAAGTGCGTACGGTGTTCATCGCCTCTTTCTTGTCGCTGGTGTTGGCCATCACACCCTGTTGCAGGAAATAAGGACCTACCTTCATGTTGATCACGCAAGTGTCGTTCCACATATAGATAGCCCCGCGGTCGACACTGATGTTGGAAGTGTAGGACGTGGCGTCGTCGGCTGGTGCTATATCAATCTCACCATTATTATAATAGATTCTATCATCGTAGTTGAGTCGTGTAAGCGGTGTGACATAAGCCTTCGCCTGTTCCTCCTCGCCTTCGAGATACTGCCAAGTAATGGTGAACAGGCTATCGTCGCTGCAACGGCGACCAAGACCCTCGTGACATACCTTACCGCCCAAAGTGGGATAGAACACTGTATATTCGACATTGTGGACATGCTCATTGAGTATCTCACCGATTACCTCATGGTCCACAACAACCTGATTGCTGACGGATTGGGCAGTGAGTTTGAGCTCAGAGACAGGTATCTCGGCATAGACCTTCTTCCTGACGCGTGGCATGACATTGGTCTCATAATCAACATGCTTGCCAACCATCGTGTTGTAGAGCTCGGCAACCTTACGATCCATAATCAGGTCGGCGATAGGTGCCACCTTGATATCTATCAGCTCCACATTATTCTCGTCCTTATCAGCACCGGGGGTGAACTTGATAGACTTGAACCACTCATCCACAATCTTGCTCTTCAGCGCCATGTCATCGCTTTCATGCAGTCCTGACAAGGTGAGGGCGAGGGCACTGTTGCCACCATACGCCTCGATGTGGGTTTCGCGTTGTGTCGAGGTCTTTACCGTCCAGTTTTGTGTCTCCGTACCGTCTTTCTTTCCGACGCAATAGAGGAAGGAGGCTCCTGCCTGTTTATCGACCGTGGTGCGGGAGTCAACCACATGGCGGTTCATCGTTGTACTGAACTTTATCTTGCCACCCAACTTGGCATGATAGATGATATGGGTGCCGTAGGTCTGGAACATATTCTGAATGATACGCATGGCCTCGGTATTATTTTGCTGCTGGAGCGCCTCGGCTGCCAACTGCTGGTAGCGGCGGAATCCCTGAGAAAGGACTTCGGGATGTTCGCGGGCAATATAGTACAGGTCATAAGGCTCCAGATGGCGCGATGCCAGCGTCATACCATCATGAATGGTGCAGAAGGCAAACTCGTTGCTCACCATGTCGGTCTGGTTGAAGGTCGTAGAGACCTCCGTCTGAAAGAGGACGAAATCGGTCTTTATCGACGCATTGGCTGTAAGCTTCTTGCAGATAGTCATGGCATCCGTGCCACTATACACATGATGGTAGGAGGACGGAGAGATGTCGTCAACGACCGTTGTAGAGCCATGCTCTTGGTCGAACTGCTGAATGACCGACAAGTCGATAACGCGGTCGCGCACCTCGTCGTAGTCGCTGTACTTTCCTGTGCCGTTATAGCCATAGCCCACACCGTAACTGCGATACAGGTCGCCGATGTATGCCTGACGCTGAGCTGCATGCACACGTCTCCAGTGAGCCTCGTCGTAGTCGCCGTAGGCATTCTCAGGATTGTATTCCTCCATAACCGTTGAAAGGTCGTCTTCCCGGGTACAGGAAGTGAATGAAATGAGAAATGAGAAATGAGAAATGAGAAATGCTGCGCATAGCAGTCCCTTCAAAGTCATTCCTGTTTTCACCCTCGTCCGTTTCATATCATTGTTTATGTTCATCATTCTCTAAAAATGTCTTATCGTTATATATATCGGGAAATACTTGAAGTAAGCCTGGTTGGAGTAGTTGAAAGCACTCACATACTCTGGATATTCAAGCAGCAGGTCGGTTCCAGAACCACTCAGTCGCATGATGCGGGCCTGCCCTGCATCGTCTGTGATGATAGGCAATCCCTGGCCATCGTTATGCTGAGGACCGTCAACCGTCTCATTCTGACCGAATGGGATGACGCTGTAGCCGGTTGGCCAGTCCAAACCGAGCATGTTACGACCATCGTATTCATGGCCGTAGAAAATACTCATACGGTTGCCAAGCATCTTCGTGATACTCTTCGACTGTGCCACAGAGGGCAGATAGCCTTTCAGGTTCAGCGCATTCATCGAGCGGCTCACGGCATCAATCCATCGTTTATGTCCATACCTGTCATCTGTATATTCTTTAGCTCGCGCGAAATTGTCGCCTCCGTCCATCAGACAGTAGTTGTATTCTTTATTTCCTTCTTTATACTTATAGAATACTCCGTCATGGTCTTTATATGTCGATCTGTTGAATTCCTTGAAAGCCGAGTCGTTCCTCCAGTATTTCAGGATACTATCGTTTTGCAGTACCACCGGTCTTACCGACCAGAAGGTGCTGGCCACCTTGGCAAAGTTGGTCGACTGGGCAAGACCTGCGGGCTGTAGGCTGTAGACACTGGTAGAATACGTTTTCAGCTCGCCCTTTGGCGAGGGACAGGGCTGTGGATGAGCATTGTTCCAGTAGATATACACATTCTTCAGCATATGGGTATCTTGATCGAAGAGCTCACGGATCGCTGTGCTGTCGCTTTCGGCAAAGATGCTGTCGGAAGGAATATACAACGATGCAGCACCATCCCAGAGGACACGTCCGGGACGATGGCTCTCATCGCCGACGAACAGTCCGGAGAAAAAGTACGGATTAAAATTATCCTTGTCATCCTTGATGAGTGGATAAACCACGACACAGGTCTTGTCGCTACGGATGGAAGGCACATATTCCTGACAGATGATACATGCTTTGTCGTCTCCCAACGAAACGACTCTTACATCGGGACCGTAATTGCCCTTAACCGCCAGTTGGCCATAGGGAGGCTCATAGGGTTCCTTCATGGGTGCCTCTTTCTTCAGGTACAGTTCATATACCTTGCGCAGTGCCTGACGCGTAGTGAGATCCTCGAACAGTTCATACAACGGCAGGAAACGGCCGCTGACGAAGGATGCATTATAGTTAGCGGGCTCAATGCTGACACTGTTTGCCCAGGCATAATAGTCACCATCGCTGATCTTCACTTCAGCAGCCTTCGTATAATCGAAAGTCTTGTGAAGTGCTTCACCGGTAGCAGCCGAACCACCCTTGACCGTGATCTTTCCATGATACTGAATGGAATGTTGTGACAAGATCGGACCGAGAAGCTGCGGCTTACTGGTATTGACAACCTTTTCGCCAAGGATGAGCTCAGCAACCTGCGTCGTCGCATATACCTTGTCTACGCAGGAGTCGCGGTTGATTTCCATCTGCAACTCGACCATTCCACCGAGATTTGAAGATACTACGAGGTGCGTGCCGTACTTCTGAGAGAATTTAGTGGCATTGTCTTCGTTGATGCCACTCTCTCCGTTCTTGACCAGTTCGGCAAGCTCATGGCGGAATTCTGCATCGAGCACACTTTCTTCACTGCTAAGATCGTCCAGTTTCAGACAGTGCAGCATGCCCGCATCGATGGTATGTGTAGCCATGATGTGCTTGATGAACATATGGGCCTTGTAACAACTCTTCCACTCGCCTCGATAAGTGGTTTTGTTCTTGCGGTAATACATGCCACAACCTACCACATCACCTCCGTTGACGGTGTATTTCGTTTCCTCATGGCCAAGCTCCTCCAGCGTACAACCACTGAAGATGTCCAATGAGGTATAATGGCGACGCTCTGAACTGACAATCGGACCATTCGCCTTCTCGGCTGCATAGAGACGCGACATGTTGATGATGGGCTTCACTGAAAAACTACTGTCGTCCATCACATTGCCGGCAGCATTGTAGGCATATCCCAAGCGCTGCAGTTTTATCTGTTCATCAGAATAGCCTCTCGTCAAACGGGGGTCGATGAACTCATCCTCACTCACATTTGTCAGGTCGTCAGAACAGGAAATGAAGAGTGAAGTGCAAAGTGAAGCGAAAAGGATATATATGTACTTGTTCATATTAGTCATCTTCGTAGCTATGTAATGATTTATCCATATAGTTCTTCAGGATGGTGCGTGTCTTGGGGTCGTAGATAACCTGATAGATAGGCACCAGACGAATGTCGATCAGGGCGGCATCCTGAGGGGTCACCGACGCCTGCCACTTTTTCAGCGTCTCCACGTCTATCGTTCCCTGCTGACCGGTAGTGAATGCCGTCACGAGCGACAACTTACCGCCACGGGCGGTGATATGGCTCTCTGAATTGCGGTTGCACTTCTCAGCAGCATCCTTGTATTCGACATCGACAGAGGTACTGATGGAGATGAATTTGATCTGAACCGTCATTTCAAGCGCCACCTTCACATCGAGCGAAGTAGACACGGAGTCCATATTCGTGACGTTGTAATAGTCGAGCGAACAACCTAAGACGGAGCGGGTCACGAAGCCGGAACCCACCTCGTCGATGAACTCGCGGCAGATACCGCTGGCAGCATAGGCTGAGGGAGCGGCATGAATCTTTCGGATAAACTTCTGCATCACGTCTGAGAAGCCGGGGGCATAAATCTCGCGGAAGATCGGTACCACCTTGGCAATCGAGTCGGCATCAACGCTGGGGAAAGTATTGGCCAACGGAGAAGCAGCTATGGCATCGGTTACCTTTTCACGCAGGTTCAGGTAGTTGATGTCGCGCGAGAAGTAACTCTGCTTCAAACGCATCAACGAATAATAGTTCTTCGTAGTTGAGAAGTTCTTCTTGTTGAAGGCCACGTCCACATCTACGGAGAACGCTCCGGCATTCACGCCGATACCGATGTCTAACCCCAACGAGTCCTTCAAAGCCTTGGTACTCTCGCTGTAGTAGAACTTCTGCTCGCTGGCTGGGATGTAGTCGTCAACAATATAGGAGGTATTGTACTTCCGTTCTATATCGCGCAGCTTGCGCATGTTAAACACTTCCATATCAGTGCCGACACAATATGACTCGTTGTCCCTGTAGGTATAGCCTGCACCACGAATGGCGCTGATGGCGTCTTCTACTTGCTTCAACTCTTCGGAGGTAGTGGCTCTGGTAAGCCATGATACCGGCGTCGTATTGTTTTCGGTGTTATTGGCAGTCTGCGGTGTCTCAGGACCACTGAGCCCATCGTCGCCACTGCTGCATGATGCCATTGTCAACATGCCCACTGCTACATATATATATAATAAGGTGTACTTCATACCTGACTATTTGTCTATTTCGCGTTCGTACGTAAAATATAGCTCACTCTGTCTTGCACCTCACCGGTGAAGAGGTTTGCAATGGATGCAATCTTCACGTCGGTCATGGCGCACATTCTCAGTTGGTCGCTTGCGGGAGTGGGGGCGAAATCAACGCTCTGCATCCACTCCTTGATGCCTTGCGGCGAGGAGGATTCACCCGCCAATATCGCTGTCACTGCCTGTACATTACCGCCACGGACGTGGATGTCCAGGCTGTAGCGGTCATGTGAAATCTTCTGGAACTGCTCAGTCTGTGCACTGGCTGATGCATCAGCACCCATGAGAATTCCCACGCTGGCATTAAGCGCCATACCAACACTCATGTTCTTAGAGAGTGACGACTTGTCTATCTGCAACGTAAATTCCAGCACGCCACCCATGAACGAGCGGGCCACGAAGCCCCTACCCCATTTGTTCACGAAGTCGAGAACCATCTGATTGCTCACGTTGGCCTGATTGGTGTTGTTGCCTTCGAGCACCTTCCAGTCAGCATAGAAACCAGGGGCAAACACCATACTGTCGCCCGTTTCCTTGTAGTACATGATGATATTCTTGTACTGCAGGTCACGGCAGTATGCCACGCGCTTGGTGCGCTTCATGGCAAACACCGACTGGCTCTCCTGTACACTTCCCTTGGAGTAGTTACCTGAGACGCTGATGTCAGCCACGATGAAGTTGACGCCAACACTTGCCGACAGCGCCAATTGCTGCGACACGGCACTGCGTGTCTCGGCGGTAATAACCTGTTCCTCACTATAGGGAGTATAATCATCGCTGATGAAGTTCAGCCCCTTGACATACTGGATGGAGTCCAGATAATTGAGGTTGAAGATGTTGAAGGCCACTCCTTCCAGATATTCAGCACCTGTGGCATAGGTATATCCTACTCCACGCTCGAATCCTGGAGGAGCCAGCAGCCGAGTCTCATAGCCCCCTGGTGCCGGTTCTCCATTGGCATAGAATGCCCCCATGACATTTTTACGGCCAAAGACTGTCAACTCTTCATCCGTCAATGGGTCGTCACTGCTACAGGAAACCATTCCAAGCACACCGACCAGCAGGAGGAAACAATATAAACGGTTCGTCTTCATCTCTTATACTCTTTGATTATGAGACATTCTTACTGTCTGAATTTCACATTAAAGTAGCTCGTCAACACATCACGGGCATCCGTATCGGTAATCAACGCATAGATGGGAGCCAGCGTCATATCGACCATCACGGCTTGGGTATGACGACAACTGTTCTGCCAAGCTGAGACCTGGTCGTCATTCAATGCGCCGCCAGTGACCAGGATACACACCTGGCTCACATCGCCGCCACGCACCTTGACGGTTGCCGTTGTCTTGCTCATGATCTCTTGGCCTACCTTGGAAACGCCAATGTCGAACGAGCCTCTACCACCAACATTCTTGTTCTTTATCTTGGTCTGGAAACTGGCCTCGAGGGCTACCTTGACACCCAGCGTATCACGGAGCAACGTACTGTCAACACTGATCTGATAGTCGAGCACGGCACCCATCGCCGACTTGCTGATGAAGCAAGGGCCTACCTCATCCAGGAACTTGTCGCAAATGTCATACTGCTTTGTCTGATTATCCTTCACAGCAGCTAAGTCCTTGGCAAATCGCTCCTGAAGAGAGAGGAATCCCGGTGACAGCAGTTTCTGCTTTTCTTCACGCGTGGTGGCCTTTTCCAACAGGGCCATGATGTTCATGAAATGAATCTCACGGGTAAACTGAGTGGTCTTCTGGCGCTTGAGGGCGTACTTGTTCTTTGACTTCTCCTGATGACCTGTTCCCACTCCGACAGTGACACTGCCGCTACCACTACCGCCTCCCTTGCTCTTCACCGAAGTGAAGTCCATGCCAGCCGAGGCATTGACGGTAAGGCCTTTGGTGAGGCTTTCCTCACTATCTCCAGTAAAGATTTCCTGCATGGACTGCGGGAATATGGCATCAGTAATCAGCATAACACCCGTAGCACGCTGAATGCTGTCGAGCGTGACCAGGTTGAACAACTGAATCAGCGCTCCGTCGCAATATTCACCTCCAGGCATGTAGCTATAGCCGGCACCCTTGTTGGCAGAGAACACCGTCGAGACGGAGTCCAACGAAGGATTGGTAGACTGGACTATCGACAGGTTATAGTCGCCACCAGCTCGTCTGGTAGCGCCCTGCGTGTTGAGCGTCAGCACATTCTCGCGCATGGTTCCCCAGTTCTCACCCACCTGAACAAGAGCCGTGGTAGGACCTTCGCCTTCCGACGGATAGACATTTGCCAGTCCCTTCGACGTTGTTACAGACCACTTGCCCGGCACGTTGATATAGGCAGTATACTCCCCATAGGACGCACCTGTGCTTACCAAGCCGTTCGCTGGGGCTCCGAGAATGGAAAGCGGAGCAGTGCTGCTCTCGCCCCCACTCTTCTCATTGCCTATCATATCCTCGCTGCTGGAGCATGCTGCCACGAGAGCGGCAACAAGCAACAGCACCGGGTAAGATATGTATCTGTTCATATATACAATAATTTTAACTCTCTAAACCGGGTAAAAAAACATTTCGATTTTAGCTACTAATTATCCAGCTTACCAAAACCGTCTTTTGCTCGATCGAGTTTGTAACTCTTGTCAATCAATTCCTTAAGTTTATCATGCGCTTGCTTCTCTGCATCAGACTTACCGTTAAAGAGGACGTAAATAGGCTGTACATCAAATCCTGTCATCACTGCCTCTTCTGGCTTGGCACCGAGCATCCATGCTGCCAGATCATCACACTTGAGCTCGCCACCGGTGGTAAGAATGCTCACTTTCTTCACGTCATTACCACGTGCATTGAGTTGTGCCTGGGTAGAAGAAGCTGCACTGAACGTAGAATCCCTCACCATCACACCTCCATGGAATACGAAGTTCTTTCTCACACTGTCTGAGAGTAACTTCTTGAGACTATCCAATTGAGCAGAGTCAACACCGGCAGTGTCTTTCACCTGCTGCTTCCACTTAAAGTCAAGAGCGGCCTTCACGTCTGTGGCCTTCTTGGCTTTGGTAGCGGCAACAGCCATTCGGTAGTGAAGTTCACAGCCAAAAAAGGCTTTGGTAACGAAATGTGAACCATAAACCATGAAGAATTCCTGTGCTACTTTCTCCTTGTCAGCATCAGTAGTGGCGGCATTGAACTTAGTGATGAAAGCTTCCTTGTAAGCCTTGAAACCATCGGTAAAATTGTCTTGGTTTTGCTGCATGTCAGCAAAGTTGATCTCACGGCTGTAAACCGAACGCGTCAGAGACTTCTGCATAATCGTAAAATTGAAGCTGCTCTTACGGGTTACAGCCGCATTGTCCAAATCCAGGCTCATTTTAACGGCACCGAAGTTTCCACCAGGATGACCATTGACATTAACAACCTTATCCAATACTTCCTCACTGTGAGCATAGAAATATTCCTCTTTTGCCCCGGGTGAAATACTGCTGATGACGTTGGGATCAGTGGCACTCATCTTGAAAATCTGCTGGCCCGTGCACAACTCAGGAACCGTGTTCTTGTTGGCATAGTAGCCATAGCCCACAAAGATGTTCGAGTTAAAAAGCTTTTTGAAGCCCTCAATGTCGTTGCCCGACTCCTGGTTCACCGTCTGAGAACCTTCACCAGCACGACGCATTTGCTTGGATTGACCATTGACGAAGTTCACCTTGAAAGTCAACTGACGAGCATCTGCCCAGTTGTTACCAATATATACTGGCACGCGTGCACTGCCTATACCACACATTTTGGTAGGCGTGAACTCCATGTTGTTGCTGGGCTCAATATACCAAACACCATCAGTCTTGATGTTCAGATAATAGGTACCCATGTCAGCAGAAACACTGGAGAGTTGCTGGTTGTTAGCATCGGTCAGTACAGACGAATACATCGGCAACTTGTCCATGAAACTGGGAACGGGTGTTGACTCAACCTCAGAAAAAGTTGAATCCGAACAAGCGGTAAGGGCTGATAAAGCCACTGCAGTTACGAAGAACTGTTTCATTAATTTTTTCATAAACCTATTTTTTGGGGTTAGTAATTATAAACGTTTGGGTACAAAGATAAGCAATTTCTCAAAAAAAACAAAACCCAAATGTTAAAACACTCGGATTTTGCTAATTTTGAAACAATTATTGCAGATTTTGAAACTCAAAACCTGCCATGAAGCAAAAAATTACCAGGCTTGGTCGCGCATCCAGGCTGTCACCGACTGCCCCATGCGCTGCTTGAAGGCGAGGCTGAAGGTGCTGTAACTGCGGTAGCCACTTTCACGAGCCAACTCCTGGGCGGTAAGGTCGCGACCGGCAGCGGCGGCCTCGTGATAGAGGCTGACGAAGTGTTGAATGCGCAGATTGTTGATATAAGTATTGTAAGTCATGTTCTGAGCTGAGAAATACTGGCTCAGATAAAAACGGTTGGTGCCTATGGCCTGAGCCAACTGGCTGACGGTCAGGTCGTGCTGCAGGTAGAGCTGTGTATCGATGCAGCGTTTTTGCAAAAAAACCTCCATTTCATCGAGATTTTTTTGATTCTCAGGGGTGGCTTTTTCCTCCTCATTGACCGCCAATGGCTGGCGGATGCTCAGGTCGCTTAACGTTTCCACGCGCCATAGGAGATAGCAGACAAGCAAAATGCCACACACCTGGACAATGTATTCGTAAGCCAGTCCCCCATAACCACTCGCGTAAATGGAGAACACCAGCAAGATGACGGCCAGCACCAGGAAACTCTGCCATACCTCCTTGTGCTCCAGGTCGACATAGTTGTCGCGCAGCCAGCGTCCGTAGCGTCTCACCTCGCGTACCATATATATAATAAGGCCGATGCCCAATAGCAGCAGATAGATACGCACCATCGGCATAATGGCATCGCTACAGGTGACGATGCAGTACACCATTCCTACAATCGTGGGCAGCATCATCACCCAGACAGGCCACAGCGGTCGCTGGCGGTCTTGCAACATACAGAGCAAGATGACAATGGCCAAGGGGACGGTCAGCAGGCAGTCAAGCAGTACGCCAATCAGCAAACTCAGCAGGATGGCATCAGCTGAAGTGAGCATGACAGGAGGCAAATACCACAGGTGTCCTAACGCAATGACAGCAAAGAACACTGCTGTCCAACGGCGCAACCGCGCTGGAGGCGTGACGTCGGGGGCAAAGGCGTTACCTCGGCGCAGCAGGAGGTAGAGGCATGCAATGGTTGCCATGACTGTTCCTGCGGCGTAGAGCATCATCAGAAACATGAGGTCAAATGGTAATTGCCCGAACATCTGCTAGTCGTTATTAAAATGTTGGTTTACGGGAGCGATGCTCCTTTACTGTTTGTTAGCTTTTTTTCGCTGGTCGTGGTCAAGGATAATCTTGCGCATACGCATCGACTGGGGAGTAACCTCCACCAATTCGTCTTCCTTGATATACTCCAGGCATTCCTCCAACGACATGACCACCTTCGGAATGATGCGGGCCTTATCGTCGGTACCAGAGGCACGGACGTTGGTCAACTGCTTGGCCTTGCACACGTTGATGACGAGGTCGTTGTCGTGCACATGTTCGCCAACCACCTGACCCATATACACATCCTCACCGGGGTCGATGAAGAACTTACCGCGGTCCTGCAGCTTGTCGATGGCATAGGCAAAGGCGTTGCCGGTCTCCAGAGCTATCATCGAACCGTTGACACGGCGCTCTATCTCACCCTTGTAGGGCTGATACTCCTTGAAGCGGTGGGCCATGATGGCTTCACCCTGCGAGGCGGTCAGCACATTGGTACGCAGACCGATGATGCCGCGCGAGGGAATGTCGAACTCGATATTGGTGCGCTCGCCCTGGCTCTCCATCGAGGTCATCTCACCCTTACGACGGGTCACCATATCAATCATCTTCGAGGCAAACTCCTCGGGCACGTTGATGGTCAGTTCCTCAATAGGCTCGCACTTCTTACCGTCTATCTCCTTGTAGATAACCTGTGGCTGTCCTACCTGCAACTCATAGCCCTCGCGACGCATGGTCTCGATGAGCACGGAGAGGTGCAGCACGCCACGTCCTGAGACAATCCACTTATCGGTAGAATCCTCGAAGGGCTCTACATGCAGGGCAAGGTTCTTCTCCAGCTCCTTCTCCAAGCGGTCGTTGATATGACGGGAAGTCACAAACTTACCCTCCTTGCCGAAGAAGGGCGAGTCGTTAATCTGGAAAAGCATCGACATGGTAGGTTCGTCGATGGCAATAGGTGGCAGGGGCTCAGGATTCTCGATATCGCAGATGGTATCGCCAATCTCGAAGTGCTCCAGTCCGATTACTGCGCAGATGTCGCCGCAATCTACCTGGTCGATACGGCTATGTCCCATGCCGTCGAAGGTATGAAGCTCCTTGATCTTGGTCTTCTCCATCGAACCGTCACGATGGGCAATGGTTACCTGCATGCCGTCCTTCAGCTGACCGCGATGTACACGGCCCACGGCGATACGGCCTGTGTAGGAACTGTAGTCCAACGAGGTAATCAGCATCTGGGGCGTACCCTCAATCTGCTTGGGGGCAGGAATCACCTCCAGAATCTTGTCCAACAGATAGGTGATGTCTGTCGTGGGCTTGTTATAGTCCTCACCCATCCAACCGTTCTTGGCAGAGCCATAGACCACGGGGAAGTCCAGCTGGTCTTCGGTGGCATTCAGCGAGAACATCAGGTCGAACACCATCTCATAAACCTCTTCCGGACGACAGTTGGGCTTGTCCACCTTGTTCACCACCACGATAGGCTTCAGTCCGATCTGCAAAGCCTTCTGCAGCACGAAACGGGTCTGGGGCATCGGGCCCTCGAAAGCGTCCACCAACAGCAGACAACCGTCTGCCATGTTCAGCACACGCTCCACCTCGCCGCCGAAGTCGGAGTGTCCCGGGGTGTCGATGATATTGATTTTTGTTCCTTTCCAGTTAATACTAACATTCTTCGAAAGAATGGTGATGCCTCGTTCGCGCTCAAGGTCGTTAGCGTCCAACACCTGGCTCGACAGGTTCTGTCCCTCACGGAACAGGTTACCGGCCAGCATCATCTTGTCCACGAGCGTTGTCTTGCCGTGGTCTACATGTGCGATAATCGCGATATTTCTAATATCCTGCATACCTATTTAATATAAATTCGGGTGCAAAGTTACTACTTTTTTCACAAAAACTTTGGTATTTCCCAAAATATTTGTACCTTTGCACCCGCATTTCGGAAAATCCGGAGCATTTGACGACGTAAACCGCCCTGTGATTAGGCAGGCTCATGCGTCTGAAAGATGTTATTGCAAACATTTAATCACAAACAAAACTATGTATTTAGATCAAGCAAAGAAGGCTGAGATTTTCGGCCAGTACGGCAAGGACGCCAAGGATACCGGTTCTGTTGAGAGCCAGGTTGCCCTGTTCACTTATCGCATTCAGCACCTCACTGAGCACCTGAAGAAGAACCACAAGGACTTCGGTACTGCTCGTTCGCTGACCAAGCTGGTAGGTCGCCGTCGTAAGCTCCTTAAGTATCTTTACAACAAGGACATCAATCGTTATCGTGAACTCATCAAGGCTCTCGGCCTGCGTAAGTAATCGGTACGACGAAATTAAAAAAGGAAGCCTCCCCAATCGGGAGGCTTCTTCGTTTTATGCTACGCCATACACCGCCTTGGCATAATACTTACCATAGCCCAGAGACTTGGGGCTGGTAACCTTCTTCTTAATGAATTTCTGACTCATAACTTTAAATGGTTTACGATTGATTAATTATTCTCTGTGTCGCAGATACTAGGTTTTTGCATCAAACATCTCGTATATGTTCATCAAACATCTCGTATATGTTCATCAAACATTGCCTATATGTTTGTCGTACATCTCGTATATGTTTGTCGTACATCTCGT
>JAEEGH010004094.1_pt1 | contig 37648 bp, 30 predicted proteins | sample 9134181 | NCBI WGS metagenome assembly JAEEGH01 (sample SAMN16246544, study PRJNA631951) | gut metagenome | biome: gut microbiome; feature: rumen; material: DP-attached | host: Bos | place: Iran: Karaj | collected 2018-10 | reverse complement strand
TTTTGGCACTTGCAGGAATGAGCGAGGACAAATACGTTTCGCACATTCCGTCTTATGGTGCAGAAATGCGCGGCGGCACTGCAAACTGCTCTGTTATCGTTTCTGATGAAGAGGTTGCTTCGCCTGTAATTGAAAAGCCTGATGTAGTTGTTGCATTGAACAAGCCTTCAATGACAAAGTTTGAGCCGATGCTCAAGGCCGGCGGTCTTTTGATTTACAATTCTTCTTTGATTGATTCAAAACCGTCAAGAACAGACATCAGAAGCATTGCATTGCCAGCAAACGAAATTGCTGAAAAATGCAACAACGCGCGCGGTGCAAACATGGTTGTGCTCGGCTGCCTTGCAAAGGCTGTTCCGGGAATGATCAGCGGCGTTAAGCCATTTGAATATGCGCTTGACGAAGCAATTTCTGCCCGCAACAAGAAGTTCAATCCGGTAAACATTGCCACGATTGAAACAGCTTTCAACACTGATTACGAAATCAAATAATTGAAGGCTGAAAATTACAGTTAATAATTTCGGGTTGCCGCGCTTAGGTTGCGGCAGCCTGAAAACAATTTTATATTGCGAAAGACAAAAAAAGGGGTATTTATGTCTGAGAAAAACAGAATCGGCGAAAAAGTTAAGCTCGTCCGTGAAAGCCGCAAGCTCAGCATCGAAGATGTGAGCGAAAGAACAAATTTATCAGTTAGCAGCATTGAAAGCATCGAAAAAGGCGAGCTAATTCCAGGACTAACCCCACTAATCAAGATTGCGCGCGTGCTAGGCGTAAGGCTCGGCACTTTTATGGATGACCAGCAGGACTTAGGCCCTGTACTTGTGCGCAGCGGTGCAAAAAAAGACGCGAACAACGTTACGCGCTTTTCAGAAAGAAACAACGCCAAGTCTTCGGATTTGGATTTTTACACATTGGCACAGAACAAAGCAGACCGTCATATGGATCCTTTCATTATTGATGTTTTTCCGCCGTCAAGCGAAGACGTCAAGCTTTCAACACACGAAGGCGAGGAATTCATCTACGTTCTTAACGGAAATATCGAAGTCATTTATGGCAAGGACAAATATGAACTTGCTGCCGGTGACAGCATTTACTACGATTCAATCGTTGCACATCACCTTCATTCAAAAGGTGAACAGCCGGCCAAGATTCTGGCTGTAGTTTATACACCGGCGTAAAATCTGCTGCTTGCCGGAAAGAGCGTTTCAATGCGCGTCCGGCAGCTTCAACTAGGAAAATTGAAATGAAAATGTTTGAAGTTACATTAAACCAGTTATTGCATCAAAAGACTGCGGAAGACCCGGATCATGAATTCATGGTTTATGCAGACCGCGATTTGCGCTTTACTTATGGCGAATTCAACAAGCGCGTTGACGACCTTGCCTGCGGCCTTTATGCTCTGGGCGTGCGCAAGGGCGATAAAGTGGGCATCTGGGCAACAAACGTACCAGACTGGCTTACATATATGTTCGCCTGTGCGCGTCTCAACGCAATTGCCGTTACTGTAAACACAAGCTACAAGCTTCACGAGCTTGAATATCTTGTAAAGCAGTCTGACCTTTCGACGCTCTGTCTTACAGACGGCGTAAAAGATTCAAACTACGTTCAGATGATTAAGGAGCTTGTGCCTGAGCTTGACACTTATGAGCGCGGCTGCCTTAAATCAGCCAGGTTTCCATATCTTAAGAACGTCGTGTTCATGGGCCCTGAAAAATACCGCGGCCTTTATTCAACACCGGAGCTTCTGCTGCTTGGCCAGCACGTTGACATCAGCGAAGTGCGGAAGATTGAAGCAGAGGCAGACTGCCACGATGTTGTTAACATGCAGTACACATCTGGTACAACCGGCTTTCCTAAAGGCGTTATGCTTTCAAGCCACAATATCATCAACGATGGTTTTATCATCGGTGAGAGAATGCGCTACACTGCAAATGACCGCCTGTGCCTTTTGGTGCCGCTTTTTCACTGTTTCGGCATTGTTTTAGGCGTAATGGCTGTTCTTACTCACGGCGGAACTCACGTTCTTCTTGAAAGCTTTGACCCGCTTGTCGCACTTGCTTCAATTCAGAAAGAAAAATGCACTTCGCTTTACGGTGTGCCTACAATGTTCATTGCAGAATTGAATCATCCTATGTTCAGCATGTTTGATTTAAGTTCTCTGCGTACAGGAATTATGGCCGGTTCGGGCGTACCTGTTGAGCTTATGAAAACTGTAATCGAAAAAATGCACATGCCTGAAATTACTTCAGTCTACGGCTTGACTGAATCAAGCCCCGGAATGACGCAGAGCCACTGGAACGACAGCGTTGAAGTAAAGGCCACAACTGTCGGCGATGCTTTTGAAGGCATTGACGTAAAGGTTTTAGACCCGGAAACAGGCAAAGAATGTCCGGTAGGCGTGCAGGGCGAAATGTGCTGCAAGGGCTGGAACGTAATGAAAGGCTATTACAAGATGCCTGAAGCTACCGCCGAGACAATCGACAAGAACGGCTACCTCCATTCAGGCGACCTTGGTGTAAAAGACGAGAACGGCAACTTTAAGATTACCGGCCGTATTAAAGATATGATTATCCGCGGCGGCGAGAACATCTATCCGCGCGAAATCGAAGAATTCTTGATTCAGATGCCTGAAATTAAGGATATTCAGGTTGCAGCTGTCAAAGACAAAAAATACGGCGAGATTACAGGCGCTTTCATCATTCTGCATGAAGGCAAGACTCTCAAAGAAGAGGATGTAATCGAATATTGCCGCGGAAAGATTTCCAAATTCAAATGGCCGCAGCTCATCATGTTTATGGATACTTTCCCGATGACGGGCAGCGGCAAGATTCAGAAATTCAAGCTTACCGAAATCGGTACAAAATACCGAAAGGAAGTGCTTGGCTTAGAGTAAGTTGTTTCTGAAAGCTTGTGCTTTTAGAAATGCCATAAAGGCAACCGTTCTGTTCTATTCCTGCAGGTGGAACTGCGCGGATAAATAAGGCAGTCTCAAAAAAGACAAGTTTGCCGCTTGCGCGGCGGCAAACTGCCTTATGCCGTAAAATTCGCTTAAACAGAAAGAGGTTACTATGAACGAAGAAATTAAAGCGGTCGCAGAACGTTTAAAAGGTCTGCGCGATGTTATGGATGTTTCAGTTGAAGAAGCAGCTGAAGTCTGCGGAATTTCGATTGATCAGTACAATCTTTATGAATCTGGCAATGTTGACATTCCTGTAGGCATTTTGCAGTGCATGGCAAAGCGGTACAATATCGATTTAACTGTATTGATTTCTGGTTCTGAACCTCACATGAAAAGCTATTTCTTGACCAAGAAGGGCAAGGGGCTTTCTGTTGACAGACGCAGCGATTACAAGTATCAGTCTTTGGCTTTCGGTTTTTCTCACCGCAAGGCCGACCCGTTCCTTGTTACGATTACTCCAGAAGAAACTAAAGAGATTCACTTCAATTCGCACCCGGGGCATGAATTCAATTATGTTCTCGAAGGCAAGATGAAGATTGTTGTCGACGGCAAGGAAATGGAGCTGGAAGAGGGCGACAGCCTTTATTTTGATGCAACGAAGCCGCATGGAATGCAGGCTTTGAACGGCAAGAATGCCAAGTTCCTTGCAATCATCATATAAACTGCCGCGTATACACAAGACTGACCTGTAAGGAAACTAAAATGGAAGAAGTATTTTTACCAAGAACAGAATTCAAAGACTATAAAGATTTCTTTGAGAACTATAAAATAAACGTCCCGGAGCATTTCAATTTTTCTTATGACGTAATGGATGTGCTTGCCGCCAAAAAAGGCAGTGCAAGGGCACTTGTTTGGACTAACGATGAAGGCCTTTTTCACGAATTCAGCTATGCAGACATAAAGCAGCGCACGGACAAGGCTGCGCAGTTTTTTGCTGAATCTGGCATCTCTAAAGGCGACATGGTTATGCTTATCTTGCAGCGCCGCTACGAATTCTGGATTTCAATTCTTGCGCTGCACAAGCTCGGCGCGTCCGTAATTCCGGCTACGCACATGCTTACAAAAGACGATATCGTCTACCGCAACAATGCTGCTTCTATCAAGGCTGTTGTCGCCGTGCATGACGGAGATATTCTCAAGCATGTTGATGACGCTTTGCCAGAAAGCCCGACTCTCAAAATAAGAATTGCTGTAAACCCGCACGGCTTTGACACGCCGAACGGAACTGAATACACAAGCCCTGACGGCACTTTGCACGAAGCAAGGGCTTTGCCGGACGGCTGGCTTGATTTTTCAACTGGAACTGCAAATGCAGCGCCTAGAAAAGAACCAACAAAAGAAGAGCGCGCCGCAATTAACAGCAACGACGACGTTATGCTCGCTTATTTTACAAGCGGCACGACAAGCCATCCGAAGCTTGTAACGCACGACTGGACTTATCCGCTCGGCCATATAGTTACTGCAAAATACTGGCAGCAGGTCAAAAAAGAAGGACTGCACCTTACTGTGGCAGACACAGGCTGGGGCAAGGCTGTTTGGGGCAAGCTTTACGGCCAGTTCATCTGCGAATGTGCGGTTTTCGTCTACGATTATCATGCAAAATTCAAGCCGATTGACTTGATTAAGCAGATTGAAGCGCACAAGATAACGTCTTTCTGTGCGCCGCCAACGATTTACAGATTCTTGATACAGGAAGATTTGAGCACGTTTGATTTGTCTTGCCTTGAGCATTGTTCTACGGCAGGCGAGCCTTTGAGCGAAGAAGTTTTCAACCGCTGGAAAGATTTGACAGGGCTTGAGCTTCGCGAAGGTTTCGGTCAGACTGAAACTACATTGTCTTTGCTGAATTTCGGCAACGAAAAGGTAAAGCCAGGCTCAATCGGCAAGCCTGCACCATATTACAATGTTGTGCTTTTGAATGATGAAAACGAGCCTTGCGAAGACGGTGAAGTCGGCGAAATCGCGTTCCCTCTTAAAAACGGAAGATTCCCCGGCTTGTTCATCGAATATTACCGCGACCAGGCTAAAACAAAAGAAGTTATCCGTGACGGCTACTATTTTACAGGTGACACAGCTTGGCGCGATGAAGACGGCTTCTTCTGGTTTACCGGCCGCAGCGACGATGTAATCAAATGCTCAGGCTACAGAATCGGCACTTTTGAAGTTGAAAGCGTTCTTATGCAGCACCCGGCTGTTGTTGAATGCGCCGTCACTGCTGCGCCAGACCCTGTGCGCGGTCAGGTCGTAAAGGCTACAATAGTGCTTGCCAAAGGCTATTCGCCGAGCGACGAGCTTGTAAAGGATATTCAGAAATTTGTAAAGGTGACTACAGCACCGTACAAATATCCTAGAATCGTCGAATTCGTTACCGAACTGCCTAAGACGATAAGCGGCAAGATTAAGCGCAAAGACATCCGCGCCAACGACGCCCGCAAAAACAGCTAAAAGGAAAATGCCGTTGCTTCGTGCGGAGGGTTTTATGCTGTTTTCCGTATGAACAATAACGCTCTGCGGCGAGGTTGTTGATTGGTTAAAAGCTGGAGGAGGCGGGGCGGGGTTCAAAAATGCTCTGTTTGTTGTGTCGCGAAAGCGACATGTATAAAGTTTCAATACAACAAACAGTGCATAGCGCGATATCGCGCGGTTTTGAACCATGCTACGCCTCCTCTTTTTTAGCTCAAATGATGTGTGCCCGTATAATCTGCGTCGTAGTGTGCTGCATAGTTTGCAAAACAAAAAAATTGTGATATATTCTTTCTATTATGAATACAATTTCAGAAATTAAAGCTGTAGCAGAACGCATCAAAGGTCTGCGTGACATTTTCGACCTTAGCGAAGAAGACGCCGCTGAAATCTGCAAGGTTTCAGTTGAGCAGTACAGACAGTACGAAAGCGGTACTGTGGACATTCCACTTGGCGTTATGTTCAGCCTTGGCAAAAAGTTTAACATTGACATTTCGACTTTCATAACAGGCGAAGAGCCTAAAAAAGTTTCATATTTCGTTACACCAAAAGGAAAAGGTGCAACAGTAGACCGCCTTGCAGACTATCACTTTGAATCGCTTGCATTTGGCTTTGCGAACCGTCTGATAGACCCTTTCCTCGTAACGATTAATCCCGGCGATATTGACGAAATTCACACAACGACACATCCAGGTCAGGAGTTCAATTATTGTGTCGAAGGCGACATGGTCGTGCAGATAGGCAAGAGCGAAGTCGTCCTCCATGAGGGGGACTCACTTTACTTCGATTCTACCAAGCCTCATGGTCAGAACTGCTTGAACAACAAAAGATGCCGCTTCATCACAATAATTATGAACGGTCTTGAAAGCTGAAGATAAGGCATCAAAAAAAGCCTGCGCTGTGCGGGCAACATTTCAGTTTGAAGGCGCTGAAAATCCAGCTTTGACAAGGAAACAATGAAATGGAAGAACAGTTTATTTCACGCACCAAATTTGATTCTTACGATGATTTTTATAAAAACTACGAGCTTAAAGTTCCTGCAAATTTTAACTTTGCTTATGATGTAATGGACGTTCTGGCTGCAAAAAAGCCTGACGCACCGGCTCTTGTGTGGACGAACGACGAGGACGATTATTACGAGATTTCTTTCGGCAAGATGAAAGAGCTTTCTGATGCGGCTGCATCGTTTTTTCAGAGTCTTGGAATTAAGCGCGGCGACATGGTTATGCTCATCTTGCAGCGCCGCTACGAATTCTGGATCAGCATGATGGCGCTGCACAAAATCGGCGCGGTCGCAATTCCGGCAAGCCACATGCTTACAGCTGAAGACATTGAATACCGCAACAACATGGTCAGCATAAAGGCAATTGTTGCCGTAACAGTGCCTGACGTAATTCAGCATATAAATGAAGCGTGGAAAAAATCGCCGTCTGTAAAGCACTGCATTTTTGTAAACGAGCTTGGTGTTGACCGGCCTGTAGAGAATCCGCCTGAAGGTTGGGACGATTTTACAAAGGGTGTTGCAAATGCCGCGCCGTTCAAAGCGCCGCCGCGCGAACAGGTTTCTACTAATTCAGATTATATGCTCGGTTATTTCACCAGCGGCACAACGAGCCACCCGAAACTTGCGATTCACAACTTTCTTTATCCGCTTGGTCACATTACGACAGCCAAATTCTGGCAGCAGGTTCAGAACGGCGGGCTGCACCTTACTGTAGCAGACACCGGCTGGGCAAAAACTTCTTGGGGACGCCTGTACGGTCAGTGGATTTGCGAGACCGCGCTTTTTGTATACGACTATCATTCGCGCTTCAAGCCGATTGATTTGCTTCATCAGGTTGAAAAGCACCGCGTAACCACTTTCTGTGCGCCGCCGACGATTTACAGATATCTTATAAAAGAAGATTTGAGCGGCATTGACCTTTCAAGCTTGAAGCACTGCTCAACTGCGGGCGAGCCTTTAAGCGAAGAAGTTTTCAACCGCTGGAAAGAGATTACCGGTCTTGAGATTCACGAAGGTTTCGGTCAGAGCGAAACTACCGTCTGCCTTTTCAATTTTGATGGCGAAAAGATAAAACCCGGCTCAATCGGCAAGCCGTGCCCTTACTATAACCTTCATCTGCTTGATGAAAACAATGAAGATGTCGGTATCGCTATGGTAGGGCAGATTGCGTTTAAGCTTGACGAGAAGCTCTTCCCTGAAACGAAGGGGCGGTTTCCGGGTCTTGTCTGCGAATATTACGGCGAGCCTGAAAAGACGGCCGTTGCCTTCCACGACGGTTATTATTACACCGGCGACCAGGCCTGGATGGACGATGAAGGCTATTACTGGTTTGTCGGCCGCTGCGACGACGTAATCAAATGCTCGGGCTACAGAATCGGCACTTTTGAGGTTGAGTCTGTAATTCAGAAGCACCCGGCTGTTCTTGAATGTGCCGTAACTGGCGCGCCTGACCCAATTCGCGGCCAGGTCGTTAAGGCTACGATTGTGCTTGCAAAGGGCTATGAGCCGTCTGATGCGCTTGTCAAAGAGATTCAGACTTTTGTAAAGACTGAAACTGCGCCTTACAAATACCCGAGAATCGTGGAATTTGTAAAGGAACTGCCGAAGACGACAAGCGGCAAAATTATGCGCAAGAAAATCCGCCAGCAGGACGAAGCCGACAACTGCGAAAACGGCGCGAAGTAACTGCAGCAGATTCCGAATCTAGTTCGGAATGACAGTTTAACAAAAAAAGGCTGTCTTGAAGCGGTTGGGCTTCTGTGGCAGCCTTTTTTATTTCAGTTGATGCGCTTTTTCAGTTTTACTTGTTAGAGCTTTTCAATCTTTTCGATGATTGGCTTTAGAAGCGAGCTGTCAGCTTTTTCAATTTCGCCGCGGTCTGTGGCGGCGGCAAGAGTCGGGTCAATCGGCAGACGGCAAAATGTGTCAATGCTGAATTTCTTTGCGATTGAGTCGATGTGACTTTCGCCGAAAATGTGATGCTCTTTGCCGCAGTCTGGGCATTTGAAGTAGCTCATGTTTTCAACAAGCGCCAGCACCGGAATGTTCATCATTTCAGCCATTTTAACAGCCTTTTCGACAATCATGCCGACAAGCTCCTGCGGCGAAGCAACGACAACGATTCCGTCAACAGGCAAAGTCTGAAAAACTGTAAGCGGCACGTCGCCTGTTCCCGGCGGCATGTCAACAAACATAAAGTCAATGTCCTTCCAGATTACGTCTGTCCAAAACTGCTTTACTGCGCCTGCAATTACTGGGCCGCGCCAGACAACCGGGTCTGTGTCGTTTTCAAGCAGAAGGTTCAGCGACATTACGTCAATGCCTGTTGCGCTCTTTACTGGCAGCATGCCGTCTTCTCCGCCGAGCGGCCGGTCTTTTATGCCGAAAGCTTTTGGAATTGACGGGCCTGTAATGTCTGCGTCAAGAATCGCCGTATGGTGCTTGTTCTGCTGAGACTGAACGGCGAGCAGAGACGTTACAAGGCTTTTGCCTACGCCGCCTTTGCCGCTTACAATGCCGATTACCTTTTTTATACTCGATTCCTTGTGCGGTTTTTCATGAAAATCTGTCTGTTTTGCTGTTCTGTCGTTGCAGTTTGAGCTGCAAGAAGAGCAGTCGTGGCTGCATGATTCGCTCATTTATTTGCTCCTATTCTTCCGTCTGTAATTTTTTATATGGATATAATCTAATCTTTTTGCAAATAGCTTTCAAGCCATGCCACGCGTTTTCAAATTCGTGGTTGCAGAAAAATAATTTTTTTGATAAATTAATTAAAAGTTAGTTATATTTAAAAATCTGAAAATGTTATGAATTTTAAAAAGTCAGACGAGTTTACCGATTTTTCGGTATTACGGAGGTGTTTGTGAAAAACAATTCGTCTGTGCTCAAAAGTCCGTTTCTAATTCTCATCCTGTCGGTGTCATTGCTTATGATTTCCTGTGAAACCGTAGAAAATTCCAGTAAAGTCGGAAAAAATGAAAAAAAATCATCTGATTCATTTGCTGCAAAAGAATCAGGCAATGCTGAAAGAATCCTGTCTGAGAACGAATTTACTGTAACTCTTGCAGAAAATCCGACAACCGGTTTCAGCTGGGAGTATGAAATTCAGGATAAATCTGCTGTAAAGCTTGTCGATGATTTATATGTTCCATCAAATACTGACAAAAGAATTGTCGGTTCAGGCGGAATGCACAGCTTTACTTTTGCCTGTCTTAAAGACTGCGAAACATCGGTTTTAATGACTTACAGACGTCCATGGAAGGGCGGTGAAACTGCGGAAAAACGCTTGGTAAGAATTAAGTACAAAAAAGACGATAATCTCTCTTGGGAGCTTGAAAAGATCCAAAGTGAGTAGCAGAAATGTTTCTATAGAAAAAGTAGACATATTTTGGAGATTTTGATAAAATAATATACATACAGAAATTCTTGAAGTTTTTGTATTAAGGTGAATATCGTCAGTCGGATTATCAAGACTGGTAGCAGTTTCGAAAGATTCTGCAGAATGGTTTTAGCAGGGTTGTAAGAAAAAAAATCTCTATTTCTTCAATATTTCTGCTTGACTTATGTCATTTAACTGGTAGAATATAATTTATGAGTGATTATCTTGATGTGAATAATGAAGAGTTATTGAAAGACTTCTTCGCCGAGGCTGACCAGCAGGTTGAAACCCTCGAAAGCAATATTCTCGTAATTGAAAATGATCCCACTAATCATGAAGCAATCGATGAAATCTTCCGCGCAGCTCATACATTGAAGGGTGGTTCTGCCACTGTTGAAATGAATGAGCTTTCAAGCTTTACACATGTTGTAGAAGATTTGCTCGATGAAATCCGCTCTGATAAGGTTCAGATTACAGAGCCTGTTGTTGACATACTTCTTTCTTCAATTGATATAATTAAGACAATGCTCGAAGAGCGCTCAAACGGTTCTGTATATCAGGAAGATGTACAGCCTACAATTGACACTCTGCGCTCGTTTATACCGGCTGACAGCGGTAATAAGAAAACTAAGAAAAAGTCTGGCAGTGGTCTTATGGCAGCAGCTGCACCTCAGCCTGCAAAACCTGCTTCAGCACCTGCCGCAAAACCTGAAGGTTTGCCGACTTTAAGTGAATATGAACTTCTTGAAATGAAAGAAGCCTGCACCGGAGGAAATAAACTCTGGTGTATTTCTGTCGTATTTGATGAATCAAATCCGATGAATTCTGTCGGTGGTATTCAGGTTTTTGCCGTTTTGAAAAATCACGGAAGCATCCTGCGTACAATCCCTGATTTTGATGAGCTTTATGAAGATGAATTCCATCAGAATGTATATTATTACCTTGCAACTAAAGAAACCGGTGCACAGCTTGTAGAGGCTTCTACCTTAACTGATGTTACTCTTTCTTCTAATGCTATTGCGCTGGATGGAAGCGAAGTTGTTAAGTCTGCTCCTGTTGCAGCTGCTGCACCGTCTGCATCTGCACCGGAACAGAAAGAAGAGTCTGCTGCATCAGAAACTGCTGACAAAGCAGCCGCACCTGCACAGAAAACCGCTGCTGCTAAAAAGCCTGCCGCCGGTGCTACAGGTCATTCTTCATCGGGCAGCGTTCTCCGCGTAGATCCTAAGCGTATTGACTATTTGATGAACCTCGTCAGTGAGACTGTTATTACTAAAGCTGCATTCAACCAGGCTGCACTGCTTATCGGTGACTTGCAGAATCAGCTCCAGACTATCGAGGGCGATTATAAAGAAAAAATCCGCCGCCTGCTTGATCAGGTGCCGAAAATGGTTGATTCAGTTCAGAACGGCACAACTGTAAAAGAGGTTAAGGCTCAGATTAACGAGAACTTCGGCGACTTGTTCTCTATGTTTGACGGCTTTGATGCCGCATTCAAGACAACAGCAAGCAAGTTCCGCTCTTCAACACAGAATCTCGGCCGTGTAGCCGGTGAACTGCAGGAAGGCGTAATGAAAATCCGAATGGTTCAGATTAACCAGATTTTCTCACGCTTCCCGAGAGTTGTAAGAGACCTTTCAAGAGAGCTTAACAAAAAGATTAACCTTGTAATTGAAGGTGAAGAGACTGAACTTGATAAGGCAGTCGTTGAAGACTTGCTCGATCCAATCATGCACTGTGTAAGAAACTCGCTTGACCACGGCATTGAGCACCCTGAAGACCGTCTTGAAGCCGGTAAGCCGGAAGAGGGCACTGTAACTCTTAAGGCAAGCAACGAAGGCAACATGATTGTTATTGAAATCATTGATGACGGTGCCGGTATTGACGTGGAAAAAGTCCGCAAGAAGGCTATCGAGCGCGGTTTGATTCACCCGAACAAGATTATTTCAGACCACGATGCATATCAGCTCATTTTTGAGCCGGGCTTCTCTACAGCCGACAAGATTACAAACGTATCTGGCCGCGGCGTAGGTCTTGATGTTGTAAAGACTTCTATAGAAAAGCTGAATGGCACGGTTGTTGTAACTTCAGAAAAGGGATTAGGTACAAAATTCTGCATCCGCCTGCCTTTGACGATGGCTATTATTCAGGGTCTTTTGGTCCGTGTTGCTACAGAAGTTTATTCTATTCCGATCGCTTCTGTTATTGAAAGTGTACGCGTAAAGAAAGAAGAAATATCTACTATCGATAATTATGAAGTTCTGAATGTCCGTAACGAGGTCATCAGTATTATCCGCCTTGACAGACTGTTCGGTCTTAAGAATAAGACGGAATCTGAATATAACTTTATTGTTATCGTCGGTACAACGGATAAGAAGATTGGTGTAATGGTTGACGCTTTGATTGGTGAAGAAGATGTCGTAATCAAGCCGTTGCGCGACCAGTTTACAAACTCTCCTGGTATTGCAGGTGCTTCAATTCTTGGTGACGGTTCAGTTTCTTTGATTATTGATGTTTCTCAGCTGCTCGAGCTTGGTGTTAAGCAAGAATTGATTGCAAGACAAGAGCGTGAAGCCGTAATTTTGTAAGGGGTTATGTGATTATGGAACTTGTTACTGATGTAAAACCAGAGTTGACGGCTGAAAATATAGCTGATGAAAAAGAAAAGATGGTCGCTAACATCGACTTCAAGATGGTTTCTTTTTCGCTTGCAGGCAAAGATTATGCTATCGATATCATGCGTGTCAAAGAAATAGCTAAGGCCGGCCGCTTTACTTATGTTCCGAATACATCTCATTTTGTACTTGGCGTTTATAACCTTCGCGGTGATATTATTCCTATAATTGACTTGAGATTGTTCTTCAATATTCCTGTACCGGAAAGAAGCGAGAACAAAATCGAAAATATGATTATCGTATCTATTGATGATCAGACTTTCGGTGTAGTTGTTGATGCAATTGATAAGGTTGTCGGAATACAGAAAAGCTCAATTCAGCCGCCGCACCCGTTGTTCGGTGATATTAATATTAAATATATTTACGGCGTAGTAGAAAATTCTGACCGTCTGTATATTTTGCTCGACATTGAGCGCATTTTCGGCGCTAAATCAGCAGATAAAGATGATAAAGAAGGCGAAGAATCTGCACAGCTTGCTTTAGTTGATCCTGTTACTAATGCGCCAAAAGCTGCTCCTGTCCAGAACCAGCAGGCTGCTGCAAATAATGCTCCGAATGCTCCTAAACAGGCCGCTGCAGCACCAGCTGCTCCTGCTGTAAAAGAATCTTCTGATTATACGTTTATACTTGAATCACTTGCTTCTCAAAAGAAGTTTTATACAACTTCTATAAATGAAACTTGGGTAAAACAGCGTTATAATGAATGGAAGGAAAAATCTGGCGGAACTGCAAAGCAGCTTCAGACAGTTGCAGACTGTGATGAATTCTTACAGCCTTTCTATTCTACATGTACTGGTAAATTCTGGACTGAAGAGTACTCACAGGCTATTTATAAACTGCTGCCTGATAATGCTGCAAAACAGATTAACGTATGGAACTTGGGTTGCGGAAAGGGTTGCGAAACCTATTCTCTGGCTTGTATACTCCGCAAGAGATACCCTGATTCAAGAATCCGCATCTATGCGCATGATATTGATTTAATCAGCATATCAAACGCTCCTATGCTTACTGTTCCTGATGCGGCTGTTACATCATATCTTAAGCCGTATCTTTCTAAGAATGTTAGCGGTGCTAATGCTTTTGTTCAGGACATCAAGGATATGATTCTTTTTGAATACCATGATTGTATGAACACAGGCAATATGCCGAGTTCAGATTTAATTTTCTGTAGGGATGTGCTTTCATTCCTTCCGGAAAAATCTCAGTCATCAATGTTTGAAACTTTTGCTGATCAGCTTAAAGGCAACGGCATATTGATTCTTGGTGAGAATGAAACTTTTGGAGTTAATGGAAGCTGGCAAGAGAAAATGTCAGGTTCTGTTGTAATATATACAAAGTAACTCAATACTAAAGGAGAAATGCAATGCGGGTTGAGTATATTAATCCATTTGTTGAAGCAGCTAATAACATTTTGTCCGAAGTTTTGGCTGGTGAAGTCAATCGGGGTGATTTGTATTTGAAGTCTACTTCAATGCCTGTTATGGGTGTAGCAACACTTGTTGGTTTGGCTGGTGATGTAGAGGGCCGTGTTCTTTTTGACATGTCAATGGATACAGCTTTGAAAATTGCTTCTAAAATGAACGGTGAAGAGCTTACAGAATTTGATGAGCTTGTTAAGGCAACAATTACAGAACTTGCCAATTTGATTACCGGTCAGGCAGTTACAAAATTACATGATTTGGGATTCAAATTCGATCTTACACCGCCGTCATTGTTTACAGGCGAAAAGATGGAAGTTTCAGACCATGAAGTAGAAGCTCTTATCGTTCCTATGCTTACTGAACAAGGAAAAATCGAAGTAAACGTAGCTATTCGCGAAAGGGTATAGACTTAAATAGACTGTGAATATCTATAAGACTGAAGGAGGTAGGTTTTAAAGTGCGTGTTCTTGTTGTAGATGATTCAATGTTCGTTGCAAAACAAATCGGTCAGATTCTTACTAGTGAAGGATATGAAATCGTAGCAACTGCTGGAGATGGTAAAGAAGGAGTAGATAAATACAAGGAATTATATCCAAATGTTGATTTGGTAACTATGGATATTACAATGCCTCGTATGGATGGTATTACTGCTCTTGAACAGATAATGGCATTTGATAAGAATGCTAAAGTTGTTATGATTAGTGCTTTAGGTAAGGAAGAGCTTGTTAAGAAGTCTCTGCTTATCGGTGCTAAGAACTACATTGTAAAACCACTTGACAGAAAAAAGGTTCTTGAAAGAATCAGTTCTGCATTGAAATAAGGAAAGGGCTTTAGCCTAGTTTAGTGCTTGTTTACAGGCACTTTCAGCTAGGCAAAGCCTCTTTTTTTATCTAAGGTTTGCGCCTTTTATTATTGGTTTAACTGAATTTATAAGCTCTTCTATCTGTGACGGCGTATAAGGTATAATCTTATTATAACTGTCTTCAAGACAGTTTCCTGGCTTGAAATTTGCAAATTGCCATGATGCATCTTTTGGCAATAAAGCTGCAATCTTTCCAATATTGTCCATATCTACTAATGACGGAACAAGAACTGTTCTGAATTCTCTTTTGTCAGTTGGTAATTCTGAGATAATCTTTATAGACTTCTCTATGTTTCCAGAGTCGCTGCAAGCTAAAAGCTGATATCTATCCAGGGATGTTTTGACATCCATTGCGATAAAATCCGGGCAGCAGATTTTGTCTTTTAAAAGCTCTTCAATCTTTTCAGGAAATGTTCCGTTCGTATCTAGTTTTACAGCATAGCCAAGCTCATGTGCATTTGCTATCAGCGGCTTAAGATAATGCGAAATACATGGTTCTCCACCTGAAATGACAAAACCTCTTATAACGTTTTTGCGCTTTTGCAGATGAGCCATTACTTCGTCGAATGAAACAGCTTCAAAGTCTTTGAATGTGCCTGTTACCAAGTCTTTGTTGTAGCAGTATGGGCAACGCAAGTTGCAGCCATGAAGGAAAAGGGCGGATGATACTTTTTTAGGAAAATCTACAAGGGAGGTTTTTACAAGGGCACCGATTGGAACGGTGCCCTGTATATCAGCGTTGTTTAGCACAAAGCAGGCTCTTTTTCAAGAATTTCTTCAAGGTCAGCTGTGCTGTTTGCTCTGCCTGCTTCGCCGCCGAATTCATTGAAAAGAACTACTGTCGGTGCAGACATGATGCCAAGCTCTGAAGCTCTGTTGAAGCCTGCTTCTGAATCTACGTCAAAAGTTTTGCCTGGAATAGCAACCTGTGACATATATTCCTTTACAGGCGGGCAGTTAGGACATGTTGCTCTGACAAACATCTCATAGCGTACTGGTGTACCGCCGCATACAACTTCAGTTTCAGCTGGTGATGAAGAAACCTCTGTTCTTGCAGTTGCATCTGGAAGCTTGTTCGTGTCGTATACGAACATTTTGCGGTGGTCATATTCGTCACGCTTTCCCTTATTCCAGTTTCGTACAGAGCGGTAATATCCGACTATACGTGCATATACTTCAGTTTCTGTGCCTTTAACATTTGCAAGAGCTTCTTTTGTTCTTGCAATTTCAGCATCGATTTCAGCAAGTGGTCTAGTTGTCATTTCTGGTCCTTCCTTTAATAAGAATATTTAGTATTGTTCGATTATCATTTCAATAATGTTTGCACCTATTTTTTTAGCTGTGCAAGCGCTTCTTCGCGTTCTGCTTCAAGCTGTGCAAGCTTTTCGCGGAATTTCTTTTCGGTTTCTGCCTTGCAGATCGGGCATTCAAAATGCTCGCCTTCAAGGTAGCCGTGAATGCGGCAAACCGAGAATGTCGGCGAAATAGTCAAATACGGAATGCGGTAGTTCGCGGTAATTGATTTGACCAAATCGCGGCAAGATTCCCAGTCTTTGATTGCTTCGCCCATGAATGTGTGGAAGACAGTTCCGCCTGTGTATTTAGTCTGAAGCGATTCCTGATGGTCAAGCGCTTCAAAAACATCAGACGTAAAATCAACCGGCAGCCATGTAGAGTTCGTATAGAACGGGTCGCTTGTGCCTGATGTGATGATATCAGGGTAGTTCTTCTTGTCATGGCGTGCAAGGCGGTATGACGTACTTTCAGCCGGTGTTGCTTCAAGGTTGAAAAGCTCGCCTGTCTTTTCCTGGTAGTCAGCAAGGCGCTGCCGCATGTGATTGAGCACCTTTTCGGCAAAAGCCTTGCCTTTAGGCTCGGCAATTGAAACGCCGAGAAAGTTCAAGCAGCACTCGTTCATGCCGCACAAGCCGATTGTATTGAAATGGTTATCGAGCTTGGTCAGATAACGCTTTGTATATGGGAACAGTCCGCCGTCAAGAAGCTTCTGGATAACTTTGCGTTTTGCGCAGAGACTTTCTTTTGCCAAATCCATAAGGTAGTCAAGGCGTGCAAAGAACTGCTCTTCGTTGTTAGCAAGATAGCCGATTTGCGGCATGTTGATTGTGACAACACCGAGCGAGCCTGTAAATTCATCTGAACCGAAAAGACCGCCGCCGCGCTTGCGCAATTCGCGCTTGTCAAGCTGAAGGCGGCAGCACATTGAGCGCACGTCGCTCGGGTTCAAGTCTGAATTGACGAAGTTCTGGAAATACGGAGTACCGTATCTGGCTGTCATTTCAAACAGAAGCTTTGCGTTTTCGCTGTTCCAGTTGAATTCTTTGGTGATATTGTAAGTCGGAATAGGGTAAGCAAAACCACGGCCTGAAGCATCGCCTTCAATCATAAGCTGAATAAAAGCCTTGTTGATAACGTCCATTTCAGGCTGACAGTCGCCGTAAGTGAAGTCCATTTCTTTTCCGCCGACAATTGCCGGCTTGTTCTTAAGGTCTTCAGGACAAGTCCAGTCAAGCGTAATGTTTGTAAAAGGAGCCTGTGAACCCCAGCGGCTTGGTGTGTTTACGCCAAAAATAAAGCTCTGAATGCACTGACGTACTTCTTTTACAGAGAGATGGTCTTTGCGAACAAAAGGGGCAAGATATGTATCAAAAGAGCTGAATGCCTGGGCGCCTGCCCATTCATTCTGCATAATGCCTAAGAAATTGACAATCTGGTTTACGAGCGTAGAAAGGTGAGTGGCCGGTGTAGATGTAATCTTGTCCGGTACACCGCCGAGACCTTCCTGTATAAGCTGACGCAGAGACCAGCCTGCACAGTAGCCTGAAAACATAGAAAGATCGTGAATGTGGAAAGCCGCATTCTTATGAGCTTCTGCAACTTCTGCAGAATAAATGTTCTTAAGCCAATAGTTTGCTGTGATTGCGCCTGAGTTATGAAGAATAAGACCGCCGAGAGAGAAGTTTACGTTTGCATTCTCGTTTACGCGCCAGTCTGACTGGCTGAGATAGCCGTCCATTGTCTTATTGATGTCGAGCACAAGGTTCTTTGTGTCACGGATAGCCTCATGTTTTGAACGGTAAAGGATATATGCCTTTGCTACAGCTACTTCGCCGCGCTCAATAAGAACAGTTTCTACAATGTCCTGAATCTCTTCAATAGCAGGAATAGAATGTTCGTGGCGCAGAGACATCATGTCCTTAAGCTTTTTCTCAACTTCAATAGTAAGAGTTTTTGCCTTTTCTTCATTCGGCTTTTTTTCAACTGCTTCAATTGCTTTGTTGATGGCTGCCGTTATCTTAGAAGGATCATATCTCTTTATTTCTCCAGAACGTTTAACGACATTTTTGATTACAGTAGTTGATTTTGTTTTTTCTCCCAGAAGATTTTTCCACTCTGGAAAAGTAGTTGTTTCGCTCAAGATTCCCCTCCAAGATTCTTAATTTCAGCAATAAACTCGTCAAGGCTTTCAAAGTGACGGTAAACGGAAGCAAAACGGACGTATGCAACCTTATCCAATGCAAAAAGCTTTTCGAGTACAATTTCGCCTAAAGCTACTGTTGTAATTTCCCTCGAATGCTTTCCCTGCATTACGGCTTTGTCTTCAATTTCGCTTACGACAGTCTCTATTGTGTCATTCTGAATAGGCCTCTTCTCCAAGGCACGTTCAATTCCTTTTGCAAGTTTTGTCCTGTCAAAAGGCTGTCTTCTTCCGTCACGCTTTATAACCATAAACTGTTTTTCTTCTACCAGTTCATAGCTTGTAAAACGGTAACCGCAAGAAAGACATTCACGGCGGCGGCGGATACTTTCGCCGTTTGCCATTGTACGTGACTCGATTACCTTATCATCGAAATTTCCACAATATGGACACCGCATGAAATATCCTTGTTAATAAACATACAAGAGAAAAGCATTGTAAAATAGTAGAAATAATATATGCTAAATATCTGGAAACTTTATCCACAGTTTTTACACAACTAATCTACATTCGTTTTATATATAGCGTTTTCTAATGTTGTTTAATCATATATCGGCACTATATGTGGTGTCAATAGAAAAAAATGAAAATTTGTTGAATTTACAATTCAGATGCAGAATTATTTGTCATATCAAAAAATATATTGGAATTGTAACAAATTTTATATAAAACTAATATAAGCGGCTGTTTGCATACTTCTTATGACATGCATAATTCTGTACAGCTTCTGTATTTAAACACCGATTTCTATTTCGTTGCAAAGTGCTTCGTAGAGAATTGCTTTGTCTTTATTCATTTCGCGCACAGTGTTTGCAAGCCTCTTTGCAAGCACGGCAAGAACACGGTAGCCTAGCACAGGCTCGCTGTCGCAGATTGCCAGAAATTTCTTGCCGGAAATTGTAAGGGTAGTGCATTCTGTTTTTGCCGTTACTGTCGCAGAGCGTGTGTCGTTGCTGATAATCGAAGTTTCGCCGAAAAAGATGTTCTGCTCCGAAGTCAGCGTTGCAAGCGCAATAACGTCACCAGCCGGTGTATCACGCGTAATCAGCACCTGCCCGGAATATAGAATAAAGAACGAATCGCCTGTTTCGCCTTCTTTGATGATTTTCTGCCCGGCCTTGAATTTCTGAATGGAGAGATTGTCGTAAACAGCCTTCAATATGCGCTGATCTTCTTCGCTTGCCGGGTCAAAGTCTGAAAAAAGCTGAATCTTAACGAGTTTCGGTAATACCTGTTCAAACGAGTCCATCTGTCATTCCTCCGTTATGCCTTTTGCTCTTTCTTGCCGCGCACAAAAATAGCTCTTGCATTTTTCGGCACGATAAAATCATTAGACGGAGTAAACAGCGGGTCGTTGCTTACCAAAGTCTTAACTTTCTGCAAGCCGTCAATAATAGCGTTGATGTTCGGGTTTTTCTGGGCTTCGCGGATTGCTTCTTTGCGCCTCAAGTGGAAGTTGCCCGAATTAAGCAGAAGCCCGACGAGAATGCCGTTCTTTTCGCGCGATTCCCATGAATAGTCCTTGAAATCCTTGTAAGTCTTTCCAATAAAGCTTGTAGGAATGTCGCCGATCAGGATGCCAGAATCAGCGTCATTGCTTATAAGCGCGCGGATTACGTTGCTGTAGCCCATGCCGCTTGAAGCTGTTGCAAGAAGGCTCCGCTCATATTCCTGTGTCAAGATAATCTCGTCGCAGTGCGCCATCTTAAGATGCTTCTCAAATTTTTCGCTTATCAGCTCGGCGGCAACGTAAATGCCGCGGTTCATGCTTTCCATTGTAAGCACGGCAAGAACAGTGCGCGAGTCTATTTCAAGGTTAGAGTACTTCTTGGATTTGTCTGAGATTACAAGCGCGCGCGTTGCCGTGTGGATAAAAGCGCGGTTCAAGACAGTTTCATCTGTAAAGTCGCCGGCAACGTAGTTAAGCTCTTTGAAGCGCGGCTCAGCCCTGAGCTGTTCCATCTGTTCGGGCGCTTCATTAATCAGAACAATCAAATCCGGCGAAATATCCGGATTGGAAATCAAAACATTGTCAATAATATCTTCAAAGCCGGGTCTCCAGCCGCATAATAAAAAGTGTCCTTTCATAGCGTTAAGTTTTTTCAACCCCTTGTCGTTTTTCATTTGAATATCAAGAAACCATGATGCAATTTTAGCCGTGATACAGCCGAAAAGCACCAAACCAGTCATAAGCATCGTCCAGCCAGCCATGCGGCCGGGCAAAGACTCGCAGACAAATTCAAAGTAGTTTGCAAAAACAGCCACGCACATGAACCAGAACGTGTCAAATTTGGTTTCAATGCCGCTGCCTGTTTTAGTCTCTGTGTGATAAATTACAACACACCCAATTATGATTAATATAACGATTCCGATGCAAATCAGCGTAATAGGGTCGCTGAAAGCAAGCTTGATGCGCCTGAACAGCGAAGCCTTTTTTCGTCCTTTCTTCTTTTTCTCCATACTTCAGCGCTCCTAATGATTTGCACAAATCAGAATGGATTTTGCATGTTTCGGAATGATAAAATCTTCACGCGGCGTAAGGAGCGGCGTGTTGTATTTATAAGGCTCTGTCTCTTTTTGTTCCGCGCCCTGCTCGGCGCTGCTCTTCTTTTTAAGATTAACCCTTTCTGTGTTCAGCAGAAGCCCCACGAGCACTTCGCTTGTGTCTTTTGAGACGAAATCAAGAAGCTCTTTGTAAGCCTTGCCCACAAAAGATTCTGGTATATTCTTGATGATAATGCCTGATTCAGCGTCATCTGCAATCAAAGACTTGATTACGTTGCTGTAGCCCAAGCCGCTCGAAGCCGTTGCAAGCAGGCTGTGCTCATATTCTTGAATGAGGATAATTTCGTTGCAGCTTGCAAGCGTAAGATGCTCTTCAAACTTTCTGTCGATAATTTCAGCTGCAATATAGAGGGTAGGGTTCAGGTTGCGCATCGTAAGCGCGGCAAGAACAGTCTGCGAGTCTGTTTCAAGTTCAGACTGCGTCTTTGAAGCATCTGAAATTATGAGAACGCGCTCTGCCGTTTCAATAAACGCACGCTTGAGCGTTGCCGCATCAGAAAAATCTCCGGCAATATAGTTGATATCCTTAAAATCAATAGAAGAACGAAGCTGTTCAATCTGCTCAGCAGGTGCTTCGTTTACCAGAATAACCATGTCAGACGAAATATCCGGGTTGGAATTCAGTACTGTTTCCAAAATTTTGTCAAAACCAGGCCGCCAGCCGCAAATAATAAAATGACCTTTCATACCTCTCAGTTTTTTTAACCCCTTATTGCCTTTCATTAAGATGTTCATGAACCCGGATGTGATTTTACCGGTGATAAAGCTGAATACAATCATGCCGAACAGCAGCAGCACAAGCGATGCCATGCGGCCCGGAATGGACTTTACGTAATAATCGAAGTAAGCAGCCGAAACAGCCACGATTGTATGCCAAATGGTGTCAAACCAACCTGTAATGCCGCTGTCTGTTTTGGTTTCTGTAACCCCAACAACGTATGTGGCTATGCAGATTGAGATGAAAATGATTATGCCAATGTAAGTGAATGGATTAGTGAAAGCACGCTTCAGTTTCCTTTGAAACCGCGTAAACTTATTGTTGCCTCGTTTCTCAGCCATAGAAACAGTATAACATGGGGTTGCGGAATTCTCAAAATTGTTTTTTTTATTTTGAAGGGGAAGGCAAAACCCTTAATTCGGAAGCACGGTTTTTCCTTCCCCTTCAACCCCATCCTTTTCCGGCACCGTTTAGGGGACACCCCTAAAAACCCCGGATTAATCTACAATAATTGGGCTTTTGCACAAAGTCTGCCGGTTTTTCTGAAAGAAAAAGCGGCGCTTTTCGCGGAATAAACTCTATTCGTAGATTAAGCCATTGCGAAAAGAAGCCCTAATAACCCCCGAATTATCTATACTTTAAGTTTTGCTCCGCTTTTGCAGATTAATCCGGTCACTGAGCGGAGTCGAAGTGACCAACTGTGCGGTTTTTTGCACAAAGCCGTGTCATTGCAGCGTGCATTATGTCATTGCCGAGCGTGACCCGGCAATCTTTTTAGGTTGATGAACACATAACTGCCGGTTTTGCATAGCAAAAGCGGCGCTTTTCGCCAATTGAACTTTAACCGTTGATTTAACTATCGCGAAAAGAACTCCGCAACCGGAAGCAGCTTTTGGGATTAAAGCTCATCCTCTGGTTTCTTGGCGCGCCTGGTGATTGCTTCATTGATGCGGCGGATTTCTTCTTCTATGTTTTTGGCAAAATCGGCGCACTTGGCGTTGTCTGTGATTAGCATGGCGTTAAGATATGGAATAAACTTTTCGTTTATGAGCAGCGCAATCTGCCTGTTAAAGATGGTGGCTGACGCGCCTTTTGTTGCGGTTGCATTTAGAAGCTCGATGTTTGCGTCTGCAAAAGCGTCTTGCGCGGAACGGATTGCCGCAATCGCTTCGGCGACGCCTTCTAAGCCTTTGATGTTTTCAGCAAGCTCCCCGGCGGCAAAATCTTGCAGCATGCTTTCAATCAACGAAGATTTGGCCGCGTAGTTTTCCTTTATTATTCTGCTTTTCGCATATTTGTCATAAACCGCCTTGAGCGGAAGGGCAAGCTCGGCTTTGCTTTCAATAGGAAGCGCGGCATAGCCTTTAAGGACGGTGCCCAGCGTTCTTATGGCCTCGTTCCTTGCGCCGTCAGCAGATTCAAGCGTGGAAAGCTTTTTATCCTGCAAAATGGCGGTCGTAATCTTTGCCGAAAGATCTTCAAGCTCTGCGATAGCGCCGCACAAAAAAGCATCTTTCTGCGCCTCTTCGTCCGCCTTAAAAAAACGGATAATCGAATCCGAAAGCGTGTCAATTTCCGTATTGCGGATAACCCACTTTATTTTATTCACAGCCTTTCCTCTTTTTTATGAATCTCAATTAAGAATACACCAGAATTTTTGAACGGAAAAGCAAAAATCAGTTGAAAAAAGCTTATTTCAGCAAGATTTTACAAAAAATCATGATGTGGTTTCTAGCTTTCGCAAGACGGCAACAAACCACAAAATGTGGTATCTAGCTTTCACTTGACGGCAACAAACCACAAAATGAGGTTTATATATTTCACTTGACGGCGACAAACCACAAAATGTGGTTGTTAGCTTTCGCTTGACGGCAACAAACCACAAAATGTGGTTGCTAGCTTACACTTGATGGCGACAAACCACAAAATGTGGTTGTTAACTTTCGCTTGACGGCAACAAACCACAAAATATGGTTTCTTGCTTTCACTTGACGGAAGAAATTTCTTCAACATTATTCAAATATCCACCAAAACACCAGCCTTTTGTTCCTTTTGCAAGAAGAGAACCTTTTGAAGTAACCGAATCTTTTATTACTTCTACTTTTACCCATCTTGATTGTACATTATCGATAGTTTCAAATTGCCCGGAATCTATAACTTTAAGCATTGTTCCTTTCTGCATGATTAACTTTGATTCTGCTGTTATTGCAGCATTTTCTCTTAGTTTCAGATTATCTGTACAATACATTACATCACCTGTGTAAACATCCAGAAACCTTTCATCAACATTGAACTTCATGGTATTTAAATCGATACGAGTTCTGTAATAAATACCGCCACCTTCGCCGCTATAACTCATTATTATAGAGTTACTTTTTTCATCATATTTGACGGCTGCCAATGGATGAGAAGGTTCAGTCTTTTGATAAAAAGAAACATCAATATTCTTTATTTCAATTTTGTTTCCTGTGCCAAATTCATACAATTCTGGCATTACAATACCGATTATGTGTTCTTTATCTTTAAGTTTGAGGCGTAATATTTCAGCAGCATTCCATTCGTAATATCCATCTTTTTCAGAGAATTTGATTACAGTACCGCTTCTATCATGCCATTTGCCAACTAATACATATTTGTTGTCAGGTGTTAGCAACAATACTGGACTATCCATCTGATAATCTATATTGCCTGTTTGTTTATTTATAAAGATTCCTTTTCCTTTTGTATCGAAAAGTTTTCCGTCTTTGTTACAGACTTTTCCATATTTGTCATAAAAATACAGATACTTATCATTCTGATACCAAGAATTTATCCATATCGTATTTACGGATAAAAGAACATCACCGTTATCAGTCAAAAGTTCCAATACGCCAATGTCATTGACTTGTACAGTATTTCCATAAATTTCAAGAATAAGCATAAATAATGCTAAAACGCTAACAATAAGCTTTTTCATTTCGTACATCCTCCAGAAAAACCGCAACATGCCCAAGTTTCGGGTTTGCGACTGGGCTGGTTCTACGAAACAAGCTTTATCGGCAAACCCTGCAAGTTTTGCTTCGCAAAACTTGAAAGAGTTGTGCAAATCCAAGAGCCGGCGTAGGCGGATTTTGTGAAGCAAAACACTCTGCAACCCTGAAGGGGTGAAGCCGTTTTGCGGAATGAAATACGCCGAGAGCAGGCTCTTGTTTTTTTGGTATATTCTTTACTAGCTTTTGCCTAGTTATGGTCACTTCGACTACGCTCAGCGACCAGCTCCGCGCAAAACTTGCAAGATTCATTTTCTTAAAATTTATAAACCAAGCTCGCTGTGTGAATTAATGCGGTAGGCAGTTATAATCATAACGTCTTCTTCTTTTCCATAAATCAGGATAAGGTCTGGCTTTACATGGCAATCCCGAAAATTTTTCAAATTACCTTTGAGCTGATGGTCGCGGTATTTTTCCGGCAAAGGGATTCCATCAAGAATCATGTTAACCACAGAATCAACAATTTTTCTGTCACTTTCAGAGAGTCTGGCATATTCTTTGTCGAATTTTTTTGTTGTGGCAAATTTATAGCGCATGTGCTTTTCTGTAATCTTCTATAGTGGAATAAGTCTGAAGTGTGCCGTCTGCTATCTGTGCGCGGATTTCAGCCCGGTCTGCAAGAAGACTTTCTTCAAGTGGAGAAAGTTCCTCAAAAGTTACGGTAGCATTAGGAGAAAGACGAACTACGCTTTTTATGGCATCAATCAGCCTTGTATCTGCGTTTTCTATTGTCATAGTCATCATCATTTGGTTTTCCTCTTAAAGCTATTATAACACGTTTGTGCTCAAACTGCTATTTGCTTTTTCTAGTTTTAGCCATGCCGCGGTCACTTCGACTACGCTCAGTGACCAGCTCCGCAATAACTTGAAAGCCGGGTTTGCGGTTGGGCTGAATCTACAAAATTAGCTTTATCGGCAAACCCTGCAAGTTTTGCTTCGCGAAAACTTGAAAGCCGGGTTTGCGATTGGGCTGGTGCTACGAAACAAGCTTTATCGGCAAACCCTGCAAGTTTTGCTCCGCAAAACTTGAAAGCCGGGTGCGCATAAGCTTTTTCTACGGAATAGCTTAATCTGGCGCACCGCTGCAAGTTTCCGCTCCGCGTAAAATTGAAAGCCGGGTTTGCGATTGGGCTGAATCTACAAAATTAGCTTTATCGGCAAACCCTACAAGTTTTGCTCCGCAAAACTTGAAAGCCAGGTTTGCGATTGGGCTGGTGCTGCGTTAGAAGCTTCATCAGCAAACCCTGCAAGTTTCCGCTTCGCGAAAACTTGAAAGAGTTGTGCAAGTATGGCGGAAAGTAGTGACTGGCAGACGCGGACTGCCTCATGGCTTGCCATACGAGCAGTCCGACGGATGCAAGCCACGGATTTCCGCCAAAATGGTATAATTCTATAGTTTAATTCAATTTTTGCGCCGCGATGGGCCGGAGCACCGCCACAAGCGGAACGGTTATTAGGCATTTTATTAAGTCTGCAATAAAGTACGGCACCAGCTGCGGCATAAGCTCGGCGAACATCTGCACGCCGCCGTCAAGAATCTTGATGAGCGGAAAAACATAAATGACAGCGTAGCCCGCGGCACATGCAGATGCTATTTTGCTTACCGGTGTTTTTTCATTTTCTTCCGGAGCTTTCATCATAAAGCCGACCACAAGCGCCGCCACAAAATAGCCGAGCAAAAAGTTTCCGCGGATAGTTGAAAGATGCGCCATGCCTCTTGCGCCGCCTGCAAACACAGGCAGCCCGAAAGCACCCGCCAGAAGGAACAGACCGACCGCGCCCGAAGTTTGCACGCCGCCGAAAACAGCCGCGGCAAGAACCACAATCATGTTCTGAATTACAAACGGCAAAGGTTCTGCCTTTAACGAAATAGTGCCCGTGGCGCAAAGCAGAATTGTTGTCGCGATTACGCAGATTGAGCGTCTTTTGTTAAGCTCGTTTTTCGTAAGTTCGTTTTCGTCCATTTTAGGCCTCTAAGATTTTCTGTAAGTTTCAATTACACACTGCGCAATAAATGCCGCAAAAAGCAGAATGAACAAAATGATAATCCAGTCGCCAAGCTGCGCATAAACTGTCGGCTTGTGCTCATAAATCGGCACGGGCGCAACAATTGCCGCCTCTTCAAAAAGCGGAAGGTCTGCGATGATTCGGCCTTTCGCGTCTACAACGCCTGAATAGCCCGAATTTGTCGTCCTTACAAGCGTCGTGCGTAGCTCAATCGCCCTGAAGGCGGCAATCACAAAATGCTGATATTCGGCTGACTTGAGGTTTGACCACGAATCGTTTGAGATGCTCATAAGCACTTCTGCGCCTGTCTTGTAAAAGCCTCTGCAAATATCCGGGAAAGCGTCTTCAAAGCAGATTGGCACGCTGAAGCGCAAATTGCCGCCGTCCTGCAGCGGCACTTCGTAGACGATGTACTTATCCCATTTTGACCAGCCGTCAGAAAAGCCTACAAGCGTGTCCATTGTCTTTTTGAACCACGGGTTATCCATGAACGGAATATATTCCGCAAAAGGAACGAGGTGAATCTTGCCCGACATGCCAATGATGTTGGTGTCTTTGTCAAAGACAACCGCGCCGTTATAGAATTTCTGCTTGCCGTTTTCTATAAAATAGAGCGGCGCGCCGACTGCAAAAGGCACGCCAGCTTTTTTCATAAACTGAATGACGGGCTGCTTGCTTGGCGAAGTCTGATAATAGAAATATGAATCGGGGAAAGCGTAGTTCAAAATCGATTCAGACCAGCATACTACATCAGGCTTAACGTTGCCTTGCAAAGCTTGGGCTGTCATCTTTTGTGCAGAAATTACGCTCGGCGAATCGCCTTCTTCAAACCAAGAGTCTGTGTTGTGCTGAATTATCGCGATGTTCGCGGTTTTTACTGGTTTCATCGGTCTGATGTACTGAACTGCGCCATAAACGAATGAAACTGCAAAAAGGCTTGCCGTTATTGCGGCAATGCATAGGTACATGCGCTTTACAAGCTTGTCTAGGCGCGGCTGGTAGGCTGAAAAAAGCATTATGCCTTCCGCAAAAGTTGCCGCGAACAAAGACCACAAGAAGCTTATGCCCCAAGTTCCGGTTATGTCTGCAATCTGAATCAGCAGCGGCGACTGGAACGAAGTCATTACAAGCGTGCCCCACGGATAGGCGAGGAAGCCCACTGATTTTGTCCATTCCCAGATTGAATAGATTGCGGTAAAGAAGAGCACGCGCTTCAATGTTTTTGCCGCGCCCCTGAAAGACATATCTTGAAGCGCCGCTTCTTCCGGCGAAAAATCGAGGAACGCAAGCGCGCCGTGAAAAAATGCGCCGAACATATAGCCTTCAAGCGCATAAGCAACAGTCGGTGCGCCCAGCGTGAAAATTGCAAAGTCTTTGAAGTTGCCGAGCCAGAAGCTCGAAAGCAGCTGCATAAGCCCAAAGTGAAGCCCCGTAAGCAGGCCTGCGCGCTTGAATGTTTTTGCGTTTCTTAATGCAAGATAAAACGGCACAAGAGAAAAAAGCCCTAAAATAGGCGAGCCTAGATGAAGAATCTCGTTCGGAATGCCTGCCGAAAGGAGCAGCGCTGAAAAAATGATATAAAAAACTTGTAAAAATCCATTCATTATATTATCATTTTATATGATATTGTTGCTGTGAATCAACACATCCTTTCAGAGGTGATGTAAAAAATGAATCAGGCTGTTCAGGCCCATCAAACTGAATATGGTTCTCAACCCGACGTAGTTGTGTCTGCGCCAGGACGTATTCATCTTTTAGGTGAGCATTCCTGGTATTTTAAAGACAAGACATTATCTCTGGCTGTTGATTTGCCAGTTTATGTGCTTATTTCTTTGCGGCAGGATAACAATCTGCGCTTTTATTTCCATCAGCTTAATGAACGTAAACGCTCAAGTCTGCCTGCAATGCGCTTTAGAAAAGAAGACAGATGGGCAAATGCTTTTAAGGGTGTGCTCTCATCTTTTCTTGCAGCAGGTTATGAATCGCACGGTATGAATGTCACAATCTATTCTGATGTGCTGCCGTCTGCAGGGTTTGGTGTAAACAGCGCCATAAAGGTTGCTTCTGCCTGTGCCTTAAGAAAGCTGATTGCGCCGAAAGCAAAAGACAGCGACTTAGTTGAATACATAGACAGCGCGAACAGGTTCTTTATGAACACAACAAGCTGTCTTGCAGATATATATACACCTCTTTATGCCAAGAAAAATACATGCATTCTGACAAATTATAATAACTCTTCGTATGAGATTATTCCGTTTGATTTTCCTGATACTTCGTTTGTTTTAACAGATGCAAGAGTTCCGAGAGTGCATGTCTGGAACGAGGAAACGCTTTGGACTGCCGAATATGCCTGTCTGCTTGGCGATTTGAAGATAAGCCGCAACGGCGAGATTGTCTACGAAGATTCTGACACTGAAATAAACGAAGTACTTTCTGTTGTAAACGAAGACTACCGCAGAAGACTTATCTGTATAATGAAAGAACAGGCTTTGCTGCAGGATGCGCTCTCTGCCTTGAAAAACAGTAATTTTGCGCAGTTTGCACGCGATGTTGTTCATTCGCACGAGCTTCTCCGCGATTTGTTTCAAATTTCTTGTCCTGAAATTGACTGGCTTGTTAAGCGCGTCTTTGAGGGTGACATGCTTTCCGGCAAGCCGTTGTCTGCATGTTCAAGAATAACCGGCAAAGGTTTCGGCAGCTCTACATATACTGTTTTGCAGACTAAAGATTTGGAAGCATACGAAAAACGGCTTGCAGAGTATGAGCGTATTTTTGGTTTTCATGCTATTTATTATAATGTGCATACGGCAGACGGTGTTAATTCCGGCTTAAACGGGTGATTATGAGACTTTTATTGACAAATGACGACGGCCTTGATTGTGAAGGCCTGCGTATTCTTGCTGAAGAACTTGCCGGAGACCATGAGGTATTTATAGTAGCTCCGGATAAAAATAGATCGGCTGTTTCACATGGAATAACGATGGAGCGCCCTGTTGAGATTGTGCGCCAGGATGGCGCATTTGATAACAAGCGGATAACGGCATACACCTGTTCAGGTTTGCCCGCGGATTGTGTAACTACAGGAATTTCCTGCTTGTTTAAAGAGCATCTGCCTGATGCTGTTATTTCAGGTATAAACAAAGGTGCAAATCTTGGAACAGATTTGGTTTATTCCGGAACAGCGGCGGCGGCGCGGCATGCAGTTTTACAATATGGTGTGCCAGGAATTGCAGCAAGTCTTGAGCTTGTGCCTGAATATGCCGAAACTATAAATGGTGAATGGAATTATCTGCCTTTGGCGCAGTTTATCCGCAGAAATATTTCTTCATTAATCAGTCTGGTTTCTGAAGATGTGTTTGTGAATATCAATGCGCCTTCGTGCCGGGCTTTTGCAGGTGCCAAATTAACCCCTTTGAGTCGAAGGGAATATTATGATAAACTAGAGCTGTATCAGGCATCTAATGGAAAGACTTACAGCTTTTTTATGGGCGGAAAGGCAGTTACCATGAATGAGTCTGAATGTGACAGTTTGTTGGTTGAAAAAGGCTTTGTAGCCATATCACGGGTAATTGCACAGCCTTGCAGTGCAGATAATGCAGATTTTGCTAATATAAAGTTTTTTATGACCGATTAAAAGTAGTTTGGTATATAAGGCAATCTGATTTGGGAGGAAATGATGGCCGATATTTTTTCTGAAGCAGTTAAGCTTTACGGGTTACGCAAGTATGAAGAATCATTGCGCCGCCTGGAAAGTATCCTTTTATCTGATGGTCAGGAAGTAAGTCTTGACGTTCTCTATTACATCGGTTTGTGCTATGTGCGCATTTCAAAACCTGATGAAGCAATGCAGTTTCTTGAACAGGTCGTAACAGTCTGCAAGGATGAAACAAGATGCAATCAGTGCCGTCTTATTCTTGCTGTGCTTTACGTTCAGACCGGCCGTTTTACTCTTGCAGATTATGAGCTTAGAAAGCTGCTGCAGAATGGCTGTCAGACAGTACCTGTTCTTACAGCTTTAGGTTATGCAGCATGGGCTCAGAAAAGAACAAATGAAGCCGTTGACTGGTACGCAAAAGCTCTTGAAATAGAACCTGATAATGCAACTGCATTGAACGGCTACGGCTATGTTCTTGCCTGTGACAGCAAAGATTTGACACGTGCTCTTTCTTTATGCCGCAAAGCACTGGAAATTGTTCCTGATTCGGCTGCATATCTTGATTCTATTGCCTGGGTTTATTACAAGCTTGGCTTATTAAAAGAAGCAAAATCTTATATTAAAAAGGCAAAAGCCCGTAATCCTAGACATGATGAAATTTTGAGTCATTACCGTGTTATTTATGAACAAATGGCAGATAATAACCATGCAATTAAAGGGCGCTAAGCGGAGGACTGTGGTGAAAAAAGTAATTTTAACTTCTTTGTGTATATTATTGTTGTGTGCTTCTTTTGGTTTTGCAGAACCTACACCTGCTGACCGCGGTTATGCAGCAGACGAATTCAGACGCGGTGTACAGTCATATTACCGCGGCGCTTACAATGATTCGATTCTGCTGTTTGAAAAAGCACTGTCTTATCTGCCTAACGATTCAATGATTCTTGAATGGCTCGGCTATGCATATTATCAGTCAGGTATCGAAGGCGCCGCAATTCAGTATTGGGAAGATGCCTTAAAGAATAATTACAAAGGCAATGAGCTTCTTCTTCAGAATCAGATTGATATAGTAAAAGAGCGGCGTGTCGGTTCCGTTCAGTTTGAGGATAATGTTCATTTTGTTGAAGCCGGTGCTTTTCCAGGCAAAGACGGGGACAAATTCTATTACAGCCAGCCTGTTTCAGTTTTGCCTGAAAAGAACGGCGAATGCTGGGTTTTGGCTTACGGCTCTAACGAAGTGCTTCATTTTGACGCAAATGGTCTTATGATTGAACGTATCCGTGGGCCGGCAAACGGTTTTGACCGCCCGATGGACATCGTAAGAAAAAGTGACGAAACTCTGCTTGTAAGCGAATATGCCGGTGACAGAATCGCTGTGCTGTCAAAAGACGGAAAATTCCAAAAGACATTCGGCTCAAAAGGCAGAAAAGTCGGCGAAATGCTCGGTCCGCAGTATATGGCGCTTGACTCTTCAGAGAATATCTACGTTTCAGACTTTGGCAATGCCCGTATCGATGTGTTCAATTCAGAAGGTCAGGGGCTTTTTGATTTTGGCCGTCCTGTCGGAGATTTTGAAGGTCTTTCTGCACCGAGCGGTATTACTGTAATAAACGATATCGTTTATGTTGCAGACTCAACACCCGGCACAATTTACATGTTTGATACAGCAGGAAACTACCTTGATATATTAGTTCCGAAAGGCACTTTTATCCGCCCGGAAGCATTAAAGAAATGGGAAAACTACATTCTTGTTGCAGATACAAACCGGGTTTTTGCTGTTGATATTTCGAATGGTGCAGTTTTTGAAGCAGCTTCAACAGGAAACGCCCCTTCAAGAATTACATGCGCTGTGCCTGACATGAACGGTAATCTTCTTGTAACAGACTTTAAGTCAAATGAAGTCTTTGTAATGTCAAAAATGCCGGAGCTTGTCGGCGGTCTTGCCGTTCAGGTAATTCACGTTGATTCTTCTAAATTTCCAACTGTTACAATGGATATACGTGTAGAGAACAGACAGCATCAGCCTATAGTAGGACTTGATGACCCGAATTTCCTTGTAACAGAAAAGAAGAGACATGTTTCTGGTCAGACTTTGACAGGCATTGCTTCTTTGAATGATACTTGCGATGTAGCAGTGCTTGTTGATAAATCTATGAAAACTGCTGAATATAAAGAAGCTTTGCAGAGCGCTGTAAGAGATATTGCTAAATCGATGAACGGTAAAGGTACTTTGTATTTGATTTCAGTTTCAGATATTCCTGTTCTTGAACAGAGTGGCGCTCCGCAGCAGTTCTTGAATTTTGTACCGGGTCAGCTTAAAGCTTCAAATGTAGAACAGCCTGCTATAGATTTGGCAATCAGGCTTGCTGTAAACAAGCTTGTTCCTGGTGAGAAAAAGCGCGGAATCATTTATATTTCTGCCGGTTCAGTTGAGCCGAACGCCTTTAATTCATATGGTTTGACAGATTTGTCTTCTTATCTGAATAATAACGGTGTTTCATTCTTCTCAATCAATTTGAGCAGAAACCAGCTTGCTCCAGAGTTGACGTTCCTTGCAAATCAGACTTCAGGTAAAGACTACTACATCTTTAGACCTGACGGTATAAGTATGATTATCGATGATATGCTCGATGTTCCAGTAGGATATTATCAGATTCAGTATAAGTCTTCTCTGCCTACGAACTTCGGCCGTGATTTTATTCCTGTAGAGGTTGAAGCTTATCTGCTTAACCGTTCCGGCAGGACAGAAACCGGCTACTTTGCTCCTCTGCAATAGTTGAAATAGCGGAGTTTTCAGTTTAAGAGAAGTGCAGTCTGAGTTCAAATATTCAGACTGCATTTTTTTTCTGTGATGTAACTCATTATTACTTGTTGAATTACAAAAATTCTTGTATAATTGTTAGAATGAATGAGAATTGCAACAAATGCTACGAAACAGCGGAAAAGATTGATAAAGACGAAATCCCATTAATGGCGCGGTATGTACCGTTCAGAATTGCAAAATTTATCGGTCAAAGTGAATGCTGTATATTTGATCAAAAAATAACGCCTTTGACTGGAACCTGTGCATACCTTGATATAGTTGGTTTTACTCACATTGTTTCAGAATATGTAAACAACAAGCGTGATGTCGGCGAGCTTTCGGATATTTTCTCTTCTTACTATTCAGTTATAATCGAAGCTTTGCGCGAATTTTCCGGCTCTGTATATCAATTTGCAGGTGATTCTCTTTTAATTGGTTTTGACCTGCTTGAAGGTGAAACTCTCGCAGATAATTTTAAGCGAAGCTTTGCCGCAATGTACAGGACATGGGAATTAAGCATAAACTATAACGAGGTTTTGGAAAGCTCTAACGGTTTTGCATTAAACCCGAAAATCGGACTTGGTGTCGGACCTTATACACAGTTCTTTCTGGGCGATTTGACACGGTTTGTAACGCCTATCTTTACAGGTGCAGCTGTACGTGATGCGGTTGCTGCCGAAAAGAATTGTGACGGCCAGCAGTTTTTGATTACAGAAGAAGCTTATAAGCTTGCACAGCAGGCAGGCATGGCTCACATGTTTGCTCCGCAGAATCCAGGCTTTTATCTAATGACTTCGGTTGATGATGATTTTATGGCAAATGTGCCGCGCCCGGATTATGTAGACCTCTATGAATTTTTTGAGCAGCCGCAGTATTACAAGCGTCTTTATGCTTTTATGAATCCGATGATCAGGGAGCAGATTAAGAACAAATATGACGGTTTCGCCGGCGATTACCGCGATGCAACATGCGTTATGGTTAGATTTGCCGGAAAATTCTCGCAGAATGAAGGCGTTCCAATCGAAACCTGTCATCAAAATTTCAATGCTGTTTACGAAATGCTTCAAGACAAGGCAATGAAATACGGTGTGTTCTGCAATCAGCCGGATATATCTGACAAAGGACTTGTGTTCCCGATTCTGTTCGGTGCAACTTCTTCTGCAACTGTAGAAGACAGGGAATCTGCCGCATGTCTTTTTGCCGATGAGGTCTTGCAGGATTCACGTCAGCTTGATTTTATAACTTCAGTTAATGCCGGTGTGGCTTCAGGTATTGTCTATGCAGGTGAATTCGGCGCATCTATGCGCAAAGATTTTACTGTTGTCGGCAATATCATAAATCTTGCGGCGCGTCTTATGATGAAGGCTGCTGACAGAGAGCCTTTTACATTTATTGCAGACAGCAGAACAGCCCAAAAAGCTGATGAAAAGTGTATTTTTGAAAAACTCGATCCGATTCCGCTTAAAGGCTTCTCGACACCGCAGACCGTCTATAAATTTGACTCAAAAAGGCAGCTTCTTCCTAAAGAAAGAGAGCAGAATGAACTTTTTGGCCGCGACAAGGAAAAGGCTTATATTTTTGATGCTTATGAAAAATGCTCAAAAGGCACTTTATGTGCTATAGCTCTTGTTGGCGACGGCGGTATCGGAAAATCTTTTCTTGTAGAGACTTGTACTGCTTATCTTGAAAAGCAGCAGCCGTATCTGCCGGTAATTTACAGCTACTGCTACCAATATGAAAAGGCGACGCCGTTTTTCTTGTGGCGAAACCTGTTTGGTCAGCTTATATCTTTGACGGAGATGCTCTCAGATGAAGAGGCTTACAACCATCTTCAGTCTTTGTTTGAAGTATCTTTCCCAGAAGAACTTGAATGGCTGCCGTTCGTGCTTGAAATGATGGGATTCAGCTCGCCGAAAAAAGACGAAATCAATATGGTGCCTAGTCTTAAGCTTAAGCATTTCTTTAAGCTGATGCACAAATTCCTTTCGGTGTTTACGGCCGGTGCTCCGGCTGTGCTTGTTCTTGAAGACTTGCAGTGGAGCGATGCAGTTTCTCTCGGCTTCTTAGAGTATATTCTGAAAGAAGCAAAAGATTTGCCGCTGCTGCTAATATCTTTGTCAAGACCAGATGCGCAGCTTAGTTCATTCTATAAAGATAACAGCATTGACGTGCTTGACCTTGCGCCGCTTGGCAGAGAAGCGATGACAGATTTGCTTCTTGCATTGCTGAATATCGACAACCCGGAAAAAGATTTTGTAAACAAAATTGTTTCTGCCGCTGCCGGAAATCCATGTTTCATAGAACATGTCGTTAGAAATTTGAAAGAAAACCACACTCTTATTGCTTCTGAAAACGGCAAGAATAAGCTTGCAAAATCAGTTGAAACAATAGAGATTCCTTCTTCAATTCAGACGATTATTCTTTCGCGTCTTAATGCACTTTCATTTGAAGAGCAGGTTATCTGTAAAACCGCTTCAGTGCTTGGCACTGGTTTCCTTCCGTCTATTCTGCGCGAAATTATTCCGGACGGAATTGATGATGCAACTTTGGATAAGGCTCTCGCTGATTTTGAAACGAACAAGATTATCATCCGCGGAACTGAAGATAACCCGATTTGCACGTTCAAAAACAGCACTGTAAGAAATACTGTTTATGATACAATTCTTGAAGCAACCAAAAAAGAATTGAATTCAGCTGTATTGGATTATCTTGAAAAGCATTATGAGCATAATATCTCTGCCGTTGTTGAAAGGCTTGTTTACCATTCGCAGGAAGCAAAAGATTATTCGAAAGTGTTCGTTTATGCTTTAGAAGCGGCTGATAAGGCCTATCTGCGTTTTGCAATTACCGATTCAATAGCCCATTACAATGTCTGTATTGATGCGTATAAGACCGGTGAAATCAAAGATTCTAACGTCAACATCAATAACATTTATTTGAGGCTGGCAAATGCTTACCGCAAAAATGGTGATTATGAACTGGCTATAAAGACTTTCAACATGATTATAAAGATGGAGCAGTCGCCGCTTCTGCTGGCAAAAGCATGGCATGGCCTTGGCAAATGCTGTATGGAGCAGGGCAAGTTCTCTGTTGCTATCGAAGATTTTGAAAACGCGCTTGCCTATTTAGGCTGCAATGTGCCTGAAAAGCCTTTTGAAATCATGTTGTCGAATGCAATTTCAAAGATTAAGCTGATGTGCTGCAAGAGGTGCTCTATAAAGCCAGGCTCAAAAGAATTTCAGATAAAAGAAGCAAGAGTCAAGATTCTGGCTACGTTGGCAAAGGCGTATTTCTTGACCGCAAACGAAAAGCTTTATTGGGCTGGCATAACCGACTATGTTCAGGCATTGCAGCTTGCAGATTGTGATCCATCTGTTACAGCAATCGCCAATTTTGCCGCGATTTGCTCAATTAAAGACAAGAAAGACGAAACAAAAAAGATATACGAATCAACTGATTTGTCTGACAGGCAATTGTCTGTCAGAAGCAGCGCTTTCTCTAATTTCTGCCTAGCTTTGCATTGCCTTAATACAGACAGATTGCAGCAGGCGTATACTTTGGCACTTCATTCAAAGTCGTATTATGAATCAAGCCGCGAACCGTGGGAACTGATGAATGTTACCGCGCTTTTGGGAATTGTTACATTTATGACTTGTGATTTGGAACAGTCTTATGAAATTACAAAGTCCTTAAAAACATTGTCACAGCGTTATCATTCAGCAATGACAATAGGCTGGGCTTTGGGTTTGATTCCATTTATGAAGTATCTGCATGGTAAAATATCTGCAGAAATAGCATGTACACAAATTGCTGATGGAATCCTCTTCAGTGAATGTGTTCAAGATCATGCTTATCTGACAATTTCATATTCAAACCTGGCATATATTAGCAGAATGACTGGTAATTATGACGATGCCCTGATTTATGCAAAGAAAATCTTTGATGAATATGGCAAAGCCCAGATGAAGATGAATCTTTTTGTTGCGCCAGTAGAAGAGGGCATTGTTACATTGCTTTCTGTTCTAAAACATGGAAATGTTGAAAAAACTGAAGCAGGCAAAATAAAGAAGCTCATAAGCAATGGTGTAAAGATTCTCAAAAAAGAAGCCGGCGCTTCTCTGCTTGTAAAAGCTTTGTACAGCCGTGCATTAAGCGCAATTGCTTTGGCAGAAGGCAGAACAGAAGGAGCTAAAGCCGAATGCAATAAAACTATTGAGATTTTGGAAAAATCAGAATATGCGCTTGAGCTGTTGAAAACATACGCCTTCGCATGCAATAACAAAATTCATGCAAAAGAAAGCATAATGGAAAAGGCAAAAGAACTGATTGCAAAAGGCTCAATTTCTGAACAGACTTTATTCGTGCCGAGAGTTTAATACCTGTTTCCGTAGGAAACATCCCCCTCTGGGGCGAAATAAAGGGTATTAAACCTGAGTGCAATTCCTTAGCAGACGAACGATACCCCGCACGCCGCTAGGAGCTTCGCTGCGAGTCTGCGTCGGGGTTCGTTCATTCAAGTAGAAGAACTTAACATTTAGAAAAGCTTAAAAAAAAGGGCTGCCTGATTTTTATATCGGCAGCCCTTTTTGGAATTAATAGAAGCCTAATGCTTATTC
>JAEEGH010004092.1_pt1 | contig 37668 bp, 23 predicted proteins | sample 9134181 | NCBI WGS metagenome assembly JAEEGH01 (sample SAMN16246544, study PRJNA631951) | gut metagenome | biome: gut microbiome; feature: rumen; material: DP-attached | host: Bos | place: Iran: Karaj | collected 2018-10 | reverse complement strand
CAGATACTGGGCGAACTGTGGCGTGCAATCGTCAGTAATCAGAGCATCATTGCCATCAACAGAGCCTTTCAGTTCCCAATAAACCTGTGTTTTTCCGTCCTCTACGTCCTTCTTGCTCAAGCTGTTAGGAGTAGAGACACCTGTCATCGTGATACCATCAACAGTGGCAGTAATCGTAGATGTCTTAATAGTCAAAGGAATACTTGTGTCAGGACCTTCGGCAGTACCACCACCATAAACGCCTTCTGTCAGATCCGTCTCGACAGCGGTAGCAAGGTCAAACTCAGCAGCCTTCCAGATAGACTGTGCCTGAACACTCATAGCTGCAACAGCTACGGAAATAAGAGTAAAAAATTTCTTCATAATCGTTTTGTTTTAATTATTTGTTAGTAAATTTGTTTGTTTCGTAACGTTTTGCATGACAAATGCACGTACTTCGTTGCAAAAGTACGTGTTTTCTTTGAAACCACCAAAAAATTTAAGGATTATTTTCCTTTCTTGAGGCGAAACGAGTTCTCGATGCTGTTCACTTCCGCCAAGAAAGACTTGTCGACCTTCAGTCGCTGCTCGATGGCACTACAACTGTGGATGACGGTAGAATGGTCACGTCCGCCAATGAGCTGTCCGATGCGTCCGGCAGGCATATTGGTGTACTTCTGAGCCAGATACATAGACAACTGGCGCACAATGACCAGGTCGCGCTTACGCGAACGGGTAAAGATGCTCTTCTGCTCGACGCCATAGTGTCCGCAGACCTTCTCCAGAATGTCGTCTATGGTCAACACCTTGTTGTCCAACTTCACAGCACGCTGGATAATGCGCTGCGCCAAGCGGATGTCGATTTTGGAATTGTAGACCACCGAGTAGGCCAGCAACGAATTGATGACACCTTCCAGATCGCGCACAGAACCGTTGGCAGTCTCAGCGATATACTGAATGACGTCCTCGGGAATCTTCAGTCCGTCGCGACGGCACTTGGCATTCAGGATATCGATGCACAGCTGCACGTTAGGCTGTTCAAGCTCGGCAATGAGACCACAGGCAAAACGCGTCAGCAGGCGGTCCTTGACGCCCTGCAAATCGACAGGAGGACGATCGGAGGCCAGAATAATCTGTTTGCCCAGACGGAACAGGTGGTCGAAGATGTGGAAGAACGTATCGAGCGTCTTCGTGGCAGTAGCCCACTCCTGAATATCGTCCACAATCAGTACGTCGATGCTCTGATAGAACCGGATGAAGTCGTTGACGGTGTTCTGACGGGTGGCATCGGTGAACTGCACTTGGAAGAGGCGGGCCGATACATAAAGTACGCGTCTACGCGGGTACATTTCTTTACAATGTACGCCAATAGCATTGATGAGATGCGTCTTTCCGCAGCCCGAGGGTCCGTAAACGAAGAAGGGGTTGAACGTCGACTTTCCCGGATGCTCGGCAATAGACAGTCCGACGGTACGCGGCAACTTATTGGAGTCGCCCTCGATGAAACTCTGGAACGTCTTGTGCAGGTCGAGCTGGGGATCCAGATCCTGATGGGGTACGGCGTCGAGAATGCCAGGACCCTTGTTGAGACCTTCGCGCTTCACGGGCACGTCGATAGCCACTGCCTCGCTACCCTCCTCGTCGACGGTCAGCTTGTGCTGCTGGTCGACTACAATACGGTAATTCAACTGCACATTATTGCCGAAACTACGCGACAACCCCTTGCTCAGCAGGTTCACGTAGTGCTGCTCCAGATACTCATACACGTACCTGCTCGGTACCTGTACGAGGAGAGTCCGGCTGTCGTCGTCGTATTTCTCGAAGACGATAGGCGCGAACCATGTTCTGAATTGCTGCTCGGTGACGTTGCTCTTGATGAATTGAAGGCAGTTGTCCCAAAGCGCCTTTGGATTATTTCCCATGCGGCGATCGTTGTTCTTTAATAAATTACACTAATGTGCGGTTAATAATGATTTCGGATGCAAAGTTCGCAATTATTTTTGAGATATGCAAATCTGTATTTTTTATCACTTCGTATTCAAAAACGCGTAACTCACTTGTTTATCGGGCTTTAGCCTACTTTTGACTTTTTGTTTACAATATTCCCATTTGCATATATCCAATTTCCTATCTTACAATCACTTACACATCATCTGCACATCCATCACCTCTTGTGCATTATAAAAAATCCTACACGGCTGAAAGTATGCAATATCAAGCAGTTGCAAAGCATTGAGTTGAAAGAATTCCTAATCGTTCACTATTTAGACAAAATAAATATAAGCAAGAATTTTTATTTATCTTTCTTACCAAAAATCGAGAAGTGGACATAGCGTTTGGGATGAGCCTTCAAGTCGATGAGCAGAGAGTCGGCAGAAGCCGTTGTCGCTGCCAGATTATTGTAAAGCGTAGCATCGCGCATCAGCAGTCCCAGTGTACCCTCGGTGCTGTTCAGCTTGCGAGTCATCTCGTTGACATTGGCCAGTGTCTGGTTGATGCTGGCAGTCATTGTCGCCACATCGACAGCAGCAAGATTACCCGTCAGCTGCTGGGTGTTATCGAGTATACCATTGGTTTTCTGCATCATAGAAGGCATCTCCCGATTGAGCGACGCCGACAGCGAGCGCAGGTCGCGACTAGTGGCATTCAGGTTGTCCGTCATTCCCTCGACGTTATGCAGTGTCTGTCGCAAAGCAGGATCAGCCAGCAGCAGGTTCAGACTGGTCATAATGCTGTCCAGTTTAGGCATCATAGCCTCGATGGCAGGAACCATACCTCCCAGCTTACTCATCACGCCCTGTTCGGCTCCTCCTGAGATGGTATCGCCCTTGGCCATCATGTGGATGGGGTCTTCACCCAGCAACAGATTGATTTTGATATTTCCCAACAAATCGCTGGCGATTTCGGCACGGGATCCCTGCGGCAGACGCATCTCTTTGTCGAGTCCCATCTCGGCGACAATCTTCCCCTGAGGATCGTAATTATACTGAATGCCCTTAATGACGCCCACCTTATAACCATTGGCATAGACAGGAGTAGAAGCTGACACACCGCTGACATCGGTAAAGGTCACGTAATAGGAGTCGTCAGAAGAAAACACAGTAAGCCCCTTCAGAAACGTCAGACCATAGTAAAGCACGACAATGCCAAGAATGGCCACTAAAGCGATTTTTACCTCTTTTGTGAAGAACTTCATATCGTATATTACTTTTTGTTATTATTCCTAAATTCCTGAATAGCCAATTGGACATTCACCTTGGCGCCGTCCTTGAAGGCTATGATGAAACACTGCGGGAAGTCGGCAGCAAGCGTCTTGCGCAACTTGGCAATCTCGTTGTAGTTCGCTGACGAGCCCACCGTATATTTATACAATCCGCCTTCCTCATAGCAAGCGGCGTCTTTCTGTCCTTTCAGTCGGGGATCGTTGGACTTCAGCTTGGTGCTGCTGGCCAGAATCTGCACCTTAAAGACGGGAACAGCAGGGGCTGCAGCGATTGCGGGAGTAGTAGGACTAGAAAGACTAGTAGGACTAGTAGAACTAGTAGGACTAGTTGGACTAGTAGAACTAGACGCTGAATCAGGTTTTGCTTCCGGCTTCGGCTCCGGCTTAACTTCAGCCTTAACCTCAGGTTTTGGCTCCGGTTTTACTTCAGCCTTAACTTCAGGTTTCGGCTCCGGTTTTACCTCAGCCTTAGGCTCAGCCTTCGGAACAACGGTAGGAATCTCGACTTCCGCCTTGGACTCGGCCTTCAGAGGAACAGTCACACCACCATAATATTTCCGCTTATAGTCCAGAAAAGCCTGATAGATGCCCTGTGCCAACTGGTTGACACCTGACGTCGTATTCAGAAAGCGCTCTTCGTCGGGTGTCGAGATGAAACCCAGCTCTATCAGACAACTCGGCATCGACGTCTCGCGCAGCACCAGGAAACCGGCCTGTTTCACACCTTTGTCGAGACGTCCTGCCGAAGCACAGGTGCGCCGCTGGACGTATTTCGCCATTTCTACACTCTGCGCCATATTATGGTCCTGAATGAACTCGAACATGATGTAACTCTCCGACGAATTGGGGTCGAAGCCCTGATAACGCTGCTTGTAGTCCTTCTCGTAAAGAATGACCTCGTTCTCGCGCTTGGCAACCTCCAGATTGTCGGCAGCACGATGCATACCCAGCGTATAGGTCTCCAATCCTCGCGAGATGTGTCCCTTGGGCAAGGCATTCGTATGGATGGAGATAAAGAGGTCGGCCTTGTTGCGGTTGGCAATATCGGCACGAGTGTGCAGGGGAATGAACACATCCGTCTTACGGGTGTAGATTACCTTCACATCCGAGCAGTTGCGCTCCACCAGCTTTCCGAAAGCCAGCGCCACATTCAGGTTGATGATTTTCTCTTTGGTAAGCGAACCGATAGCTCCGGCGTCGTTGCCACCATGTCCGGCATCAATCACCAGTGTAAACTTGTTCGTCTTGGCAGCCGTAGAGAGGGTTACTGTCTTGCCGACGGCAACCAGTGTCACCATCAGAAGCAGCATCAATATAGTCAGAAAACGTTTATTATCCTTCATTGCGAGTGCAAAAGTACATATTTTCCTGAAAAAATCTCAGATTTACGCGCCAGTTTTATCATTTATTAAATGTAGCTCCACGCCAGCCCCCTTGCAGTCGCCTCGCATGGGAGGATTCAGCTTGGTAATGGTGAGATCCAGCGACGTCACCATCGGGAACTCGCGGAAGATGCTCTTGGCCATACGTCCTGCCACATGTTCTATGAGCTGCGACGTCTGGGCCATTTCGTGTGTGATCAACTGATAGAGCGTAGCGTAATTCAACGTCGACTCCAACGTGTCGTGCTCCATAGCCTCCGAGATGTCGACGCCACAGCGCACCGACACCAGGAAGTCCTGTCCCACCACGTTCTCCTGGGGCAGCACACCATGATAGGCATGTATTCGGACATCCTTCAGGAAGATATAGCTCGACGTCATTTTCATACCGCTTCCCTCACTGCTTACTGATGAACGTCTATGCCGTCCGTACCGTCAATGGGGGCATCGTCCAGATACTTCTTCAAGGCACGTTCCACGCCCACCTTCCACGTGTTGATGCTCTCCGACTGCAACGACAACGAACTGACCAGCTTGATGACATGTTCAAGGGGCATCCTGTAGCGCAGCACACCGGAAATGAGCTTGGCATAGTTCCAGTATTCGGGATTGAACTTCTCCGACAATCCCTCTACCGTAATCTTATAGCCACGCGTATTCTCGAACTGGAAGTCGTAGCGCTTCGTCCCGTCCTGATTGACGTGTTTGATGATTTTGCCCTTCGTGACCGATTTAGGCAGGATGATGCCTTCCTCATCGTCCTGCAGACCGGTAAAGATCTCGTAGGGATAACCGTTCAGCAGACCCACCAGAGCCACCCACTTATCCTTGTTGTTCTGGAAGCGCACCACGTCGCACTCCAACTCCTGCGGACGCACTTCCGTCACCTCGGGGCGCAACGTTGCCTGATAGCGTTCCAACAACGGAACAATCTCTTCTTCCGTCAGCGGCTTCTTCTTCTGCCGGCCCAGCTGAGCCAGTTCGCTGGCAATGTGCTGAAGGCTCTCTTTTTGCAAATTTGATTCCATAACCTTGAATTTTGTCTGCAAAGATACGATTTAGCGAGCACAAAACAAAAGAAATATTCTTTTTTTTGTCGAGCGTGAGTATTTTCGCCATATTTATATGGCAAAGATACGAATAAATAAAGAAATATTTGTATCTTTGCCCCAAAATCTATAAAAAATGAAATCAATTCTCACTCGAAGGACCATCCGCAAGTACGCCGACCGCGAAGTCAGCGAAACACTTTTGAACCGCCTCATGACCGAGGCCAGTCGTACACAGACCATGGGCAATCTGCAGCTCTACAGCGTCGTTGTCACACGCTCTTCAGAGATGAAAGCCAAGCTGGCTCCCGCCCACTTCAACCAGCCCATGGTGACTGAGGCTCCCGTGGTGCTGACCATCTGTGCCGACTTCAACCGCACCAGCACGTGGGCCCGTTGCCGCAATGCCGAACCCGGCTACGACAATTTCCTGTCGTTCATCAATGCTGCTACCGACGCTCTGCTTTATACACAGACGCTCTGCAACCTCATGGACGAAGAAGGGCTCGGCTACTGTTATCTGGGCACTACCGTCTACCAGCCCCAGCAGATTATCGACCTGTTGGAACTGCCCAAACTGACGTTCCCCGTAGCCACACTCACTGTCGGCTGGCCTGCTGAGGAGCCTCCCCTCTCCGACCGTCTGCCTTTGGAGAGTTTCATCCACCAGGAGGTGTACACCGACTATCTGGCTATGGATATCGACAAGTACTACGAGGCCAAGGAGCACCGTCCGGAGAACCTCGAGTTCTTGCGTATCAACAATAAAGAGACCCTCGCACAAATCTTCACCGACATCCGCTATACGCGAAAGGATAATGAAGCTATGAGCGAGGGACTCGTCAATGCCCTCAAGCGCCAAGGTTTCCTGCCTTGGACGGTTAGAGGATATTAGTCATCCAGTTCAATGGGCTTGTACTTCGGTACGAGGGCCTTCATGATGCACCAGCCAATGAGGTAGGCTACTGCACAGATGCAGAACACCACCATATAGGCTGCGGGCTTGCCGTCGAATCCGAAGAACGAGAAGTTGGCACCCTGATCTGCAGCCCAGGTAAAGAACATACCTGAACCCTTATTGATACTCATCGAACCCAGACCTCCTGCCATCGTGCCCAGACCGACAATCGTACCGATGGTCGACTTGGGGAACATGTCGCCAATGGTCGAGAACAGGTTAGCCGACCAAGCCTGATGTCCTGCACCGAGCAGACCAATCAGAATGGCGGGCCACCAAGCGCTGATAGTACCAAGAGGCTGTGCGAACAGACCCAGCAGGGGGAAACAAGCAAAGATGAACATAGCACGCATGCGACCCAGATAGGGATTCATACCCTTCTTGTCGACGAAATAGGTAGGCAGATAGCCACCACCAATCGACAGGATGGTTACGATAGCATAGAGCGTGAAGATCAGCGCAATGCCCATGGGTGAGTCTGATGTGTAGCCATACTGGTCGGAGAAGTAGGCAGGCGCCCAGAACAGGAAGAACCACCACACACCGTCCGTCATGAACTTACCCACGAGGAACGACCATGTCTGCTTGTAGGTGAAACACTTCATGAACGGAATGGTCTTCTCTTCCTTCACAGCATCACGATCCTGCACCTCAGCCAGGTCGTTGTCCTGCTCAATGTAGTTCAGCTCGGCCTGATTGACACGCTTGTTATGACGGGGCTTCTCATAGAGCCACATCCACAGGCCCATCCAGATGAATCCCAGGGCACCGATGATGATAAAAGCCATCTCCCAACCCATGGCACGAGCCAACAGGGGAATCGTAGCAGGAGCAGCCAGCGCACCGACCGACGCACCGCTGTTGAAGATAGAGGTCGAGAACGCACGGTCCTTCTTGGGGAAATACTCTGCCGTAGCCTTGATGGCAGCGGGGAAGTTACCAGCCTCACCGACAGCCAGAATCAGACGGCACGAGAGGAACAGCCATACAGAGATACTGGCAATAGCCACAGCGGCGTCACCCGTCAGCTGACCCAGCTGAGCCACAGAGTCGTAGCCCTTGACGGTCATAGCCACCCAACCGCAACCAGCGTGCAGCACAGCACCCAGCGACCATACGAAGATGGCAATCAGGTAACCCTTCTTAGTACCCATCCAGTCGATAAACTTACCTGCGAACAGGTTTGCAACGGCATAGAACAGCGAGAACATACCGGTAATCGTACCGTAGTCGTCGTCCGTCCAGTGGAACTCAGGGGCGATAAAGTCTTTCCATGTCAGCGACAGCACCTGTCGGTCCATGTAGTTAATGGTGGTTGCCAGGAACAGCAGCGCACAGATGACCCAACGGAAGTTGGACATTTTGGTAGTTTGAATTGGAGTCATATTTTTAGTTATTTAATGTCGATTACGGGAATGTTGTCCTTGTCGTTGTAATACAGGTTCTCGCCAGCCATACCCCAGATGAAGGTGTAGTAGTAGGTGCCGGCAGCAGCGTGCATCGACCACTCGGGCGACATGATGGCCTGCTCGTTGTGCAGCCAAACCACGCGGCTCTCCTGAGGCTCACCCATGATGTGGGCAATGGTCTGCTCCTGAGGCAGGTTGAAATAATAGTAAGCCTCGATGCGACGACCATGGGTGTGAGGAGGCATCGTGTTCCACGCAGCACCGGGATTCAACTGCGTCAGACCCAGCTGCAACTGACAGGGACCTTCCTCCAGCACGTCGTTCACGATGAGCTTGTACACGGTGCGGTTGTTGCATTCCTCCAGCGAACCCACAGGACCCCATACGGCAGCCTTCAGCGAACCCTTGCGGCCGTCCAGCGTCACCCACTGCGTCTTATAGTGCTGGTGGGCAGTAGCCGAATTCAGATAGAACTTGGCAGGCTTCTTCGGATCCTTCGAGCGGAACAGCACCTCCTTGTTCACGTCCTTGTCCTTGCCGATGTGGCCACGACCGACGTACAGCGCCTCCTTCGGAGACAAGGCATACTCCTTACCGTCGACAATCACCCAACCGTCGCCCTCGCCACAGTTGACGATACCAATCTCGCGGTTGTAGAGGAAATACTTGTCCTTGATGCCCGGATCGACGTCGAGTCCCAGGTCGCGGAAATTCTCCAGCTTCAGGTCCTTGGTTACAGGCATAGCGCCACCAAAGATGAAACGGTCGTAGTGCGAATAGGTCAGATTGATCTCGTCGGCCACCATCACCTTCTCCATCACGAAGCGCTCACGAAGGGTCTTCGTGTCGTAGTGCTTCACGTCCTCGGGGTGACAAGCCGTCTGGAAACTAACCTTCTGCTGGGCCTGCATACCCAGCGCGCCCATCATCAGCAGGGCGAAACTTAGCATAGTCTTTTTCATTGCTTTATCTTCGTTTATTTATTCAACTTTTCTTCCTTGACAATGCGCATACGGTTCCACACCACCATACCCACGGTGATGATGGTCAGGATGCCTGCACCCACATACTCCAGCGAGTTCACGCACTTGTAGATAACCCATCCGAAGAGCGACGAGGCGAAGTCCAGCGCACCGCCCTCGAAACCTGCGGGGATGTCGGCAGCCTTGTCACCCGTCTGCTCGAACACGGTCTTGGCAGCCTGCGTGAAGGCAGGAGCCATATCCGTCACGAAATACAGTCCGATGGCCAGTGCCACGAGTCCGATGATGAAGGTCTTCACCACATTACCCTTGGTGAAGGGCAATACCATGGGGAACAGGTAGAACATACCTGCCAGCGAGGCCAGCGGCAGGAACTGGTTGCCGGGCAGCACAACGGCCAGGCCCAGTGCCACGGGGATGAGCAGCAGCGATACGACGAGTGTCGTGGGATGACCAATGACGACGGCAGGCGACATACCGATGTACACCTTCTTGCCGTTGAACTTCTTCTTCACCACCTCCTGCGTCTTCTCGGCAATGGGCTTCAGTCCCTCTATAAATAAAGAGGTAATACGGGGGATGAGCTCCATCACGGCACCCATCGTCACACCCAGAAACAGGATTTTCTTGATGTCCAGCTGGGCCAGCACACCAATCAGCGCACCCACGATGACACCCAGAATCAGCGGTTCACCCATCACGCCGAACTTCTTCTTCATGCCCTCGGCGTCGATGTTCAGCTTCTCGAAACCGGGAATCATGTCGAGCGCCTTGCCGATAATCAGGGCGAAAGGCACGAAACTCTGGCAGAACGGCTGGGGAATCGAGATGCCTTGCCACTCAGGATAGTACTCCTGGAACTTGTCGGCTGTCAGGTCGGCCATCACCAGCGTGATGATGTAGCACACGATAGCAGCGAAATAGCCCCACACCAGACTCTGGTCCATCACGAAATAGGCCACCGCACCGATGAAGGCAAAGTGCCAGTAGTTCCACAGGTCGATATTCACGGTACGCGTGCATTTGGTAATCACCAGCAGGAAGTTGACACCCAGACAGATGGGGATAATCAGTGCGCCCACAGCGGTGTTATAGGCCACAGCGGCAGCAGCGGGCCACCCCATGTCGAACACCTTCAGCTGCAGGTCGTAGAGTTGCGAAATCTCGCTCAGCGGGCCACCGAAGTTCGTAGTCAGCAGGGCGGTCACAATGCCCAGTCCCACAAAACCGACACCCACGTAGAGACCGCTCTTCAGCGAGCGTCCGAATTTCAGTCCGATGCACAGTCCGATGATGGTAAACAGGATAGGCATCATCACCGAAGCACCCAGACTGATAATGTAACTAAATACTTGTTCCATTGTTCTATTATCGTATTTTTTTTGTTTGTTTTAGCGTCTTTGACAGCTTTGTCGGTGCAAAGTTAATAAAAAAATGGCGAAACGCTACACATTTCGCCACTTTTTCTTACTAAATCGTTAACGTAAATTCTTTTTTCACTTGTTCAGCACCACGCGGCCCTTGCTGATCACCAGTCCGCGATGGCTGCTGTCGACGCGCTGTCCGTGCAGGTTATACAGCGGACCTTCCGCACCGTCGTCGAAGGTCACCGTACGGATTCCCGTGGGGGCATCCACCTCGACGGGCGACGCCACCATATACAGCTCGTCCACCACTTCACCGTCCACCACGCCGGTACCCCAGATAGCCGTCACGTCGAAATAGTGGCCGTTATAATTCGAAGGCACCTTGATGTCCTTGATGCGGAACTTGTTATACACACGGGCGCGCTTGTCGCCACTGACTGCCCAGACGCTGCCTTCCTTCACAAACTTCACGGCCTTCACCAACACCAGGTCGCTGTAGTCCTTCTCTGTCAGGTTCTCCAGCATCACCTCACGGGGCTCGGCAGCTTCGCCCTCAGTACGCTCCAGTCCGATGTCGTCGGTCTTGCCGGCAATGCCCAAAGCCTGCATCATCTTGTTCTCCTGACCCACCTTGGCATAGATGAAGCCGTCCAGCACGTCGTTGGTCTTCAACTCCAGTCCGGTACCCTTCAGCATGATGCTGCCCTTGGCGTCGCGCACGTAGGCCACGTCGCTGGTGCTGACGGCATACACCACCTGGGCACCGTCCAGCTTCAATGCCACCTCTGCGTCGACTTCCTTCTGGATGAACTCGTCGACGCCCGCTATTTCCATCTCCTCTACCGTCAGCTTACACGTGGCCTGCAGGCCGTTGTCGCTGGTGACGCTGATGGTACACGTGCCGGTCTTGACACCCGTCACACGGCCTTGCTCGTCGACGGTAGCCACCTCGTCGTTGCTCGACACCCACGCCAGCTCATAGTGCGCATACTCGGGGGTGATGACAGCCTTCAGCTGGCTCCTCAGTCCCACGCCGACGGTGTCCGCTTCGGGCAGGGCCAGTTCCTTCAGGATGTACGTATTCTCCACGTCGAAGGTCACCTGTCCTGCCAGCATCTGGATGTTCTTCAGTCCCCACTCCGTGTCCTTGCCGCTCCAGCTCTTCAGGTTGGCAGGCGACGTGGCGTTATTCAGCGTACGCACACTCCTGGCACCGGGGAATACGTCACCCGTCGAGTAGGCATGTTCCTTGCCATCAGCCCACACCACCTCGTAGTAGTTGTGCTCCGGATTGGCGTTCACCCTATTACCAGTCCATACGCCGTTGTTCGTCCTGTCCACACGGTGCACCAGCATACCGCTGGCAGGCAGATAGGCATCCCACTTGAAGGCATTCTTCTGGCGGTTCTCCAGCAGGAAATATTCGTTGGTCACCGGTGTGTTGATGCGATAGCCCTTGAAGCTGCTGTGCAGCGGCTCCAGCGTGTAGCTGCCCTCGCCGTTGATCACCTCCGGAGCGTCGCAGAAACGCACGAAGCTGCGCTCGTACAGCGAATAGCCCACGGGGGTGCGGGCATCGTTTTTATAACAGCCTGCATCCATCACCGACCAGACGCCGGGCGTGACGCTCTCTCCCCCACTCTCTTTGTAGTCGCTGTCATAGAAGTCGGGCAGTCCCAGCACGTGGCTGAACTCATGGCAGATGGTGCCGATACCGTCCAGCTTGATGGTCTCGGGCTGGGCTGTCCAACCCTGCAACTCCACCGAGCTGGCGTAGTCGCCCAGATAGACGCCGTCCTTCCTGACCGGCGACCACGTCTTGGGATTATAGATGTTGCTGCGGTGGGGCCACCACAGGTTCTCGTCGTTGCCGCTATAGTTGGCACCGTTACCAGCAATGATGAAGTACACCAGGTCCACATTGCCGTCACCGTTACCATCGTAGTTCTTGAAATTGATGCCGCCCACCACGTCGGCCGAGTCAATGGCAGCCAGCAGGATGTCCATGCCCTTTTTTTGGCTGTCATACTGGCTGTAGTCCACCTTATACGGACCCACCACGTCGAACTGCGGCTGGAACTTGCCACCGGAGTTGTCCGAGAAGTAGTCGCGCACGCTGCCCGTAAACTGCTGGTAGTCGTAGCCCGTGTAGCCTTCCTTGTTCACCATGTCGGTAATGATCTCCTGAAAGTCGTCGCGCGAAAAACTCTTGTCGTTGAACTCAATGAGGATAATCAGTCCCTTGAACTTGCCGTAGTCGGTGGCGCGGTTTCCCTGTGCTCGGCGGGCCAGCGTCTCCTGCTGGAGTTCCTGCACGCGCTGCCGCATCATGGCCGTCTGCTCGTCCATGTCCGGCGCCTGGTATTTGCGTACATCAGCCAGGAATGCCTGCTCCTTCGCCGAGCGCTCGCTCGCGTCGTGGGCCACCTGCGCCGTAGCGTGCAGCTGTCCGTTCCGCTTCTCGGCATACACATAGTATCCGCGGGTGTTCTTCACCACCGTATAGCCGTCGACGGTGGTCTGCATGTGGCGCCACTCGTCACCCACCAGCCGCAGTGTCACCGTCGTGCCGTCGGGCTGTTGCACCTTCACAGTGCCAGGGTGCGCTGGCACGGCATTCGTCGTACCCACACAGAGCACCCACACCACTGCCAAAATCACAAAAAATCTCTTCTTCATCAGGTTATCTCTTAACAATTTATCCTTTATTATTTCTTATGCAGTTTTTATTCAACCTGCAAAGGTACGAATAAGTGAGCAAAATACAAAAAGAAAATTCGTTTTTCTTTTTTATTTTCGAGCGAGAGTACCTTCGACCACAGGTCAAAGGTAGTGCAAAACGAGCGAAATGCAAAATAAATTAGGATTTATTTTCATTTCCGAGCTGCAGCCATTGCAACACCACACTCTTCACCTTTAGGTAAGAGAACCTTCGACCATAGGTCAAAGATACATATCAAGAAGAAGGTGAACACTTCTGATTAGTGCTCACCTCCTACTCGTTTTTGTGTGTAGTGCTTATCTTATCTGCACTTTACGTACCAATGCCTTCGAATTACCAACCTGCACGCTTACAATATAACCCTTTGTTTGCGGCAATGGGATGGAGGACCGTTTTCCCATAAGACTACGAGAAACTAATTCTCGTCCTTCGAAATCGTACACATGGCAAATACCACTCTCAGCACCTTCAATCACCAGCATACCATTTTCGTAATAAATGTCTACAGGCATTGAAGCCTCTGTTTCAAGAACATTTGAACTATCGTCGAGTACATAGACAAAGGTTGCGACATCACTGTCAGTCATTCCGTCCTTAACGGCAATAGCTTTCACAATGACTCCGGAACTGATGACAATGGGTGCTTCATATTTGATGCGTGTAGCTTCATCACAGGGACAAGAGCCGTCAAGTGTATAGTAGATGGTGGCTCCTTCGGTGCTACATGTCAAAACAACTTGTGTACCTACCGCTACCGTTTCGCCGCTCTTAATAGAGGCTTGGGGCGCTGCGACCAGATTATTGTCCATTACGACTTTCACTCTTGTCTGAACCGACAAGTCGGTATTATCAATGCCGAAGGTCAGATAAGCGCATCCAGGAAGATTGCCATTCACCACAAAGGTTGCAGAGCCATCAGCATCCAAATCTACCTGAGTTTGATCGACAGAGGCAATCAATGGAGACGAGCTCTGTACTTTCAGTTTCTTGCCTGCGACAGATTGTTTGGGCAAAGCAATTACCTGTAAAGACTTCGATGTCTGATAAGAGACTGTCACGACGCTGTCGGCCAGAAGGTCATTGATGTCGCCTTCTATCTTTACCGTTTCCACATGGTCGGCAGTCATCTGTACACCACAATAGCTCTCCACTTCCTTGTGAATAGTAACAACGACCTCGTCTGAGGTATTGAAAGGCATCTCTGGTACGAACTTCACTTTAGAAACGAACTCTGCATCATCCTTTGGAGCCTTTTCAACGTTGAGCGTTTCTATCGTTCCGTTCGTTGCCATACCATTGGTAGTCACAGTGATGGTATTTTTGTTCAGTGTCGAAGGCGACATGTATTTGCTCATGTCGATGGAAATGCCACTGACGAATCCACGCATCTGTTCCACAGCGGGTGGGGTGTTCTGCTTTAGTCCGACATTCACGTCGAGCTGTGGAGGGGGCACTGGCAACCAGTCACTATAGGTTGTTTCGTAGCCATCCTTCTCGTATTTCACCTGCCAGTTACCCATAGGAACGTCCCAGCGGTAAAATCCATTCTCGTCTGTTACTAGAGGATTCTTCTGCGAGTAGTCCTCGGCGTTCCATATCACGCCTTGTCCACCCTCCTGCTTATAGACTGTTGTAGTAACACCTGGTAAGCGATTGCTAAGAACAGCTTCGTACACATAACCCGAGGGGTCTTGCATAGGCTCTGCGGGCTTTGCAGGGAATTCTGGTGTGAATTCATTGTTGTCGTCATCATATTCTTCTTCATCATCACCAGGATCTTCTTCATCTTCTTTAGGCTTCTTCTCACAAGTTTTATAGGCATCACGTACACCTTTTTCAATATTTGCATAGTCGAGCATAAAATTCTTGTGATTTTCTTCTGCCCATTCTATTGTCTTGTCTTTTACAGCATCAAAATCCTTATATTTAAAGATTTTGTCTGTTCCATCAACGACCCAACCAGAAACCTGCGACATCAGGTTTGTCAGAATATCAGCAGAAGTCTTGGCAGTTGTGCCTTTGGTTAAAATCTTCAAGAACTGTTCATTTGCCCAAGAGGAGACAAACTTCGATGTTTTGCCCAAAGCACTGAGACCCTTTCCTAGTCCCAACGTGCCAATAAATGTTCCGACACTAGCCCAAAGTTTTTCTTTATATTCCCCCAAATAGACAAAATACTGATCGGTAAATGCCGATTCGCTGTTGGATAATGCATTCAACACATTCCACCATTGCTCTCTTTTCTCTTTCGACAATTTATAGCTGCCATCAGGACATTTGGCCAGAATAGCATCCAAAGCATGTTGACGCTTTTCAAGATATATGTCGTTATACCTCAATATGAGATCGCACATATTGTCGAAATCGCTTTTTACATTGAGGTACTCCGTTACACCTAAAAGATCTTGGAGGGCCCCCAACATATCAACAGCGCCTTCAAAGAATGTTGTGTATGGCTCAAATACCTTCAGTGATTTGATAGCTTCTTTGATATCTTTAGCTCGCCTGCTGCTAGAAGCAGGATTATTTGTGCTCGTCAACGTGACACGCATAGCATTGCTGCCCGTAATGTCAACGACAACAACAGAAATACCATTTTGGATATTTTCAAAGAATGTCCCCACAATACCATCCTTGTCAGACGAATAGGTGAATTGATGCTCATCCATCATCTTCTCCGCTTCAGAAAAGTCGATCATTTCCACTCGATAGAGACACGGTTCGTCCAAACCATCCATCTTCATTTCAAATGATACGGACTGTTCGTCTTCGCTAATAGGAACGAAGGTGGCTTTTTCCTCCATAACTTGATGGACATGGCTTGCCAGGGCTGCAAGATTAGCACCTTGGTCCAACATGGACTCACTACGGTCTTCCTCTGTAACTTCTGGAACGTATTCATAACCAACAGTTACATTCTTTGGCAGTCTGTTCTGAGTAAACTTGCTGCTGGCAACCCAAACGTTCTGATTTTCGTCGAATGTAGCAGGAATGGTTCGAATAGAGCCTGCTGTCGTCAGTATCCTAAACTTTACATTCATGATTTGAGATGGATCATTCTGTTCGAATTCTGCAATAAAAGTAAAGTCCTTAGGCTCTGTTTCGTAGGTCTCCCACCAACCTGGCCATTTTTTATACGGGAAGTAATAATAGCTGGTTGGTGTTGTAGTTCCATTGACAAGGTCAAACTTAATATCGTATGTGGAATCGAATTCTGGATTGTAATATAACATCCGTACAAGTTTTGCCCTATTGGCAGTTTTCTGGAATACAATCTGTCGAGTATCGGTGCTTAATTCGAGTCCGTCGGATGTCGTAACCTTAGCAAACAAATTGTGGAACGAGTTGTTGAATGCCTTATACAGGTCACAGGTTGTTGTCCATGTCCCGTCGGCTTTTGATGTGGTAGTCCCTATCAAAATCTCATTATCATAAATCCTTATTTCACTCGTGCCAATAGCAGTACCGCTAACGGTAATGGTCTTCGATGACACAGTCGCTGGAGCAAAGATTGACAATCCTTTCACATCAAACTGAGTTATTCCTATAGGTTGTAATTTCTTACCATCATCATCGAACTCAATAGATGCAGACACACTGGTTTTCCTTCCATCCATAGGGACAACGCATAGCTTTACCTTCTCCTGCAAGTTGTCTTTGGTCATAGGAATGAGAATCCTGTTTCCTGTCTGACTGTAGCCAATCAGGTTCGTTCCTGACATAACAGAGTTCTCTATCAACTGACAATGTTCTGGCAAGTCTATTGTCAAAACCAAATCACTGATACTATTGGCATATTGTTCCTTCAAGTAAACACGTGCAGAGAGTGTTACTATATTACCTATCGTTACTGAGGAATTGCTCGTGGTGAAGTATGTATTACCTGTAGTATAGTAGTAATTTGTTTCGTCGAGCAGAGGGATGGTTCCAACATTTACAGAAGTGATGGTTCCATCAGCAATAACGACATCGTTTGAAAGGTAGTCAATTCCTTCTGTCAACCCCATAGCAGCGAGTTGAGACAGTGTTCTGATACTGCCCAACAGATTACTCTGCATGAGAGACAAAAGGGTGTATGTGCCACTGGGGAGGTGGTACATATTGAGATTGTCTCCAACATAGACAGAGCGCGACACAAGTTCACCCTGACTATTATAGAGTAAGCCAATGCTGTTAGCTGAATTACTGCCCGAACTTGCTGCATGAAGTCCGCCATACTCTATCAGGCTCATGGTGAACATGTTGGAGTTGTCACCAACGAGCGTAAAGGTTGTTGTTGCATCGGCAAATAGTCTCTGCTTGCTACTGGCATTTACTCTGATTACGTCTCCTGGTGAAGCACCTTCTTTTATGATAAGATTAATACCCTGTATAACAAATTGCTGGATAGAGGTTCCATTCGTTTCATTAGTCAGACTGAATTCTATGTTGTTTAGCCCATCGGTCCATGCCTCAGTTTTGGGAGACTCATCGCTGCTGGATGCTGGGATAAACAAGAGGTCTGCCATAATGGAATAACCAGAAAGGCGCGTCAAGGGGAAGATGCCTAAGTTGCCGTCTCCATTGAATCGATCTTTATGCAATGACATATCAAAATACCCATCATAGCTGATAGTAATATCTGAAATGTCATCATATGCATCAATGATGAATTCGCCTTTCTCATCGGATTGTGCAGAATATTTTGCCTCATACTTCCCGTTCAGTAGCTGAACGACAGAAACCAAAGCTGGCGTTTTGTCAATATCAAGGGCAGAAACTCGGCCACTCAGTTTTATAAGTTCTATTCTCTTCAGTTGACAAGTTATAACCTTACTACTTGTATCAACTTTCTCGTTAATGACTTCACGATAGGTTCTTCCCAGCTCATCGTTCAAAAGAATAGAGTAATAAAGTTCCTGACCTAAAACAATATTACCTAAACTGTTACCATTTCCAATCAAGTTGCCATCGGCATCTTTCCACTGGATTGTAACCTGACTAGTGATGTCAACACCGTCTGCATCCTTAACGACAATAGAGATATTTGAAGTCTCCGTAGCGACTGAAAGTTTGAGGTCGTCAATCCAGACGGAACTTCCATAATCACTACCCATGACAGAGAACTTAATAATGACAGGTGAACCGTCAGTAGTAAAGAACTGCGGCGACCAGCCCCATCCTGCACCTTGTCCTCCGTTCACATGTTTTTCCTTAGAATCAGGTAGAGCATCTTCCCAAATATCACCGCCAATCTGTCCATAAGACGGAATTTCTGTAGTGAATTCATTGACACTTACTGTCAATTTAGCATTCTTAGTAGCACTACTTGCAAATGTCAAGGAATAGTTGCCTGCAGGTAAGCCTTCTACGGTCTGTTCCATCGTAACAGGAGTATTGTCAGCTGATCCTTCAAGGACAAAATATGGATTATTCTCACCACTCCAATGTAGGTAATCACTTACATAATGATAGCCTTCTTTACCAAATGTCCATCCTTCTTCTCCATTGCTGGCATCAGGATTCTTGATGAATATGGTAGGATCCAGATCTGCAACATCAACCTTACACAAGAAAGTGTCCGTTTGCAGGGTGCTCCATGTGCCCATAGCATCTTGAAAGCGTGTAAACAGCACATTCTTAGCCACCATGACTTGTTGGCCATTTTCATCAATCCATTCTATATCTTCCAACGTCAGATTCTTGCGGACATCAGAAACCGTGAGTTCTGTGTCAAGAACAAAAGGAGTCTGTGGGTCGACCTCTACCGTTTGAGCGTTATTTCCTGCATAATTAAACCAGTACTGATAGGCCACAATCTTGTTGTCGTCCACTATTTTTTCGGGGACAACAAAAAAATGAGTGGCGGGAACCGACCACTGCTGGTTGCTGTCCTGCATGCGGAAAGTCAAATGGTGGACGCCCTTAGTCAGACTCGACACATCAAGGTCGAGAGCAACAACGCCATTGTCGGTCTTGACCGTTTTTTTACTGCCTATATTATTATCTATCCAATATTCATATTGGGTCAGCTCGGCCGTACTGCTCTTGTCCGGTTTCAGGAAAAAATGAGCTAGCGGAGCACTCCACTTTCCATTGGCATCCTGAGCACGGAAATAAAACGCGTGCACGCCTGAGGGTAGACTTGATACGTCTTCGTTGATATCAATGACTCCCTTACTGTCGGTAATCGACTGCCGCTTTGAGTAGTCATTGTCAATCCAATATTCACATCTCGTTATACTGTTGTTGGTTTTGTCTTCAGCCGTCTTCAGAAAAAAAGAACTCAGAGGCGCACTCCAATTTCCCTTGCTGTCCTGAGCTCGGAAATAGAACGCATGAACACCTTCTGCAAGCTCACTTACATCTGGCGACAATTCAATGTCACTCCCCTGGGGCGATTCTGTCACACGATTATCCGAATGCTGGTCAAACCAATACTCATATTTCGAGATGCTCTGGGAAAATATGCTTTGACATAGTCCCAATAGCAGAAATACAAGTAATTTCTTCATAATGCTCGTTTTTCAACTCGTTAAAGAAATATTACTTCTGTGCCTCAACGGTGATTTTCACCGAGAGTTTACCTTCGGCAGTGGCTTGCTTGGCAATCTCCTTCTTGGTAATCTGTGGGTTAGTGGGAACATCTGTAAAAGGAGTCTCACCACCATAGATGCCAACCTGGGTGCCATCGTTACCCAAAAATTCAGACGGATTGCTCAGTTCAAAAGTTGCGGTATCAAAATTGTAGCTACTCCAATCATCTTCACCTTTTTTAAAGAATGTTTGCCATTCTTCGTAACTGAGTCTGCGATTTCCCATTTCGAATTTACTATCTCCACTATAATACACACACTTTTCAACAATAGATTCAGTCGTATAAATATAATAAAATATGCAGTTTTTGAATGTACCTACTCCAGATGGAGTAAATATATCACAATGGTCAGCCATAAGAGTAGAAGTGGAAACTGTCGAATTAAGGTTGTAAATAGCAGAATTCTTGATATAGCAATTCTGTACGTCGGAAAAACATATATCATAGATCCTGCATTGGTCAATGATAAAATTATTGATAGAGGCACTTTCTTGGTAATAAAAACCATAAACTTTGCTTTTCCTTATTGCAAGTTGATTCACTTCGTTCTCATATCTGATAGAATTTTCTATCAAAAGGCCCTCAAGGGTCAGTCCAGACTGTCCCGGTTGCAGATTAATATATAGATCATTTTTTATCAATGTCCAATAACGTTTGTTCTCTGGGTCCCATTTGTAGCCTGCTCCTTGAATAGTAACACCTTTGGTGATTGTTGCCGCATTGAATGTTCCTGGCGACAACGAGATGACGTCGCCCTGTTGGGCAGACTCTAACGCTGCACCTAAGGCATCAGGGCCATAAAAAGCACTCATCGTCTCTCCATGCTGGAGCGTCGCAATCATAACATCTTGTGCCAATGCGCTAAAACTTGTTGATAAAAAGAGAATCAACACGAAGGATTTCAAAAAATTAATTTTCATAATACATTAGTTTTAATTGTTGTTATTGTAACTTAAGTTTCGCAAGTTCCTAACTTGCCGGAACGCTACCGGCCACCATGAGCTTTTTATGAGTGTCCATTGTTAGACGCCTTAGCGTTGTTGTCATACCATTTTGTGCAAAGGTAAAGTTTTTTTTAAAAATTACACCATTAATGTTCATTAATATATGTTAATCTTATACAAATTTAATTTCAAGCAGCCCATCATCGGTTTTCTCCTCGTCCTCAGATGGGATCTATCTGAAACACTAAACCAAAAATTCGGACCAGCCTCGCCGCCAGCCCGAATTATCTTATTTCTGCGTTTTCCGCGATATCTGCGGGAATTATCTCGTATCTAAGAAATCTATCTTTCTCCTATTCCCCTCAGGGCGTAAATATGGGGGATTTATTCAAATATTCATTTATTCAATTATGACAGGAAGGTTTTTACAAAATTCGGTGATTTGAATTCTGGGGAGCGGTGTGTTAGGAACGGAAGAGAAAGAATTATAATTTGTATAATATTTATTATATTATATATTATGTATAATATATAATATAATAATTGTTTCTGCTTCGGTAAACGCAGAAACCTTCCTGTCATAATTGAATATTTGAATAAATGAATATTTCGAAGTTCGTTGCCTGAAAACGTGGACTTTTACCCCTGAAAAAGATGACTCTTACCTATTATAATAGCGTCACAATTAAGAGCCTCCGGCGCAATGACTGAAGGCTCTGGCGAGACAGCAGAAGGCTCCTGCTGAAAATTCTACGGTTCGCAGAGCGGATCGGGTGACAGCGGCGGCACCGGCGGTAACGACGACGATGACTTCGAAACGGGAGCGTAAAAAAAGGTTAGCGCCCCACAAGGGCGCAACCTTTTAAATGAGGAATTAGGAATGTGGAATGAGGAATGGTCGCCTGCGGCGATGATCAATGAATAATTGAAAATTCTACATTCAAACATCGCAGCGAAGCGAGAATCATTCAACATTCAACACTCAACATTCAACATTATTAAAGCGTATGAAAAAGAATTTTTGGGAAGTCGTGATTCGCATAGCGATAGCGGCGCTGACGGCGGCACTGACCGCACTGGGAACGACGAGCAGCATGGGCTTTGGCCCATTCTAGGCTTAAACGTATGCGGGACAGTCCCCCAGTGCGACACGTCGCACAGATGGCACAGTCCCGAGGAAGGCAGAAAAGAAAGAATCCGGGCTATTGCTCGGATTCTTTGGGGTTTATAGGGGATGGGGGAAGTTAAGATCGACATTTAGTGTATATGTCACTTTTGCTCAATCATATCCAAAAACTCATCAAGTTCATAGACAGGGATCTCGGAGGCAGAGAAGTCTTTCTTATTGCGGGTTACAATGCAGTCGGCATCTGCAGTTTGGGCAGAACAATACTGAAGAGCATCTTCGAAGTCGGTGAAACCGGAAACGAGGGCGCTCTTCACTACCGACTCATCGACGGTAGTAGGAGTACACATTTTGCAGAGCAGGGCAATGCCGTCGAAGATGTCTTGAGTACTCAACTTGCGCGTTTCCATGATGTAACTGGCAGTACCCAGCGAAAGCGAGGAACAGTAGAGTTCTATCTGCCCTAAGTCGCCCATGCTGAAGATGCGCAGCACCTTGGGGAACCAAGGGTAGCGTTCGCACAGCAGGTCGATAACGATATTGGCGTCGACGAATACTCGCTTCATTTGTACTTCTCGGCTAAGTATTCCTTACGCAATCTGTCTACTTCCTCGTCGGTGGCATACCAGGGGTTGCCGCGCTGGAACTGCAACACACGGGGCGATAGGCCTGAAGCGTCAGTTTCGACATTCTCGCCACGACGGCTCTGCATAGAACGTCTGACGGGACGGGAATGATGGCGCAGCCGCTTCACGTAGCGCGACACGCTCTCCAACATCTCGACACTCATCTGGTCGAGATCTTCCACGATGGATGTTCTTAGTTCAATTGTTGTCATTTTCGTTGTATATATTTTTCCGCTGCAAAGATAGGAATAAGTTTCCAATATTCCAAAAAAACGAAGAAAAATCTATCAAAACAAAAAATCGGGAGGCCGTGAGGCTCTCCCGATGATGATAGGATGTATCAGTAATGTGGGGATTACTTAACCACAACCTTGCGGCCGTTCTTAACGACGATACCCTTGAAGTTGTCGTTGACGCGCTGGCCGGCCATATTGAAGGAAGCAGCGTTGTTGTCAATCTTAGTAATGACAGTGTTAATGCCAGTACCATCGTCGCCCTGAGAAACGGTAACCTCAAGTTTGGCACCCTCCTGGAAGAACACCAGATTGCAAGAACGAGAAGCAGAGGTTGCTTCAGCACTGAATACGAGATCGAAGCCAAAAGAATCTGAATAGTTTTCATTAGCGAATGCGATATTCAGCCACTCAGGAATCTCGTCAGACTCATCAGCCAGGAAGAGACGCGTTTGGGGTTCGCTAGTTTCACTATCAACACTATAAAGCATCGGTTTGATGTGGATTGAAGTCTCACCGCCCTCTATTGGAATCGTAACATTGGTATTATCCTCGGTATGAAGGTAACCATAGGCAGCTCCTTTCAAACCGATCAGCAACTGAGGGAACCATGTCGTGTAACGGCGGAACTCATCGGGATAGCCAGTACGGGCAAAGTAAGAATAAGGAATGTCTGACACATCAATATCCTGAGCACCCAGTACGCCAGAGAAGGAGCCATTGTCCCAATCTTCAATGCAAATGACGAACTCATCTTCGATGAAAAGATATGAAATATCTTCACTCATACCAAACTCATCCTCAACATAGAAGCCATCAAACTCAATGTTGGTAAGACCGCTTTTCGAAGCATAGGTATCAACCACATTTTTACTGGTAGCATCAGACTGTGCAATCAAATCTCCCAGTGTCAGATTACCCGAAGCACTACGAGAGCACTTATAGAGGCTAATCTTCAGGTGGAAATCACCATTGGTCGCAAAACTTACCATCGGAATGACGACACCCTCAATATAGAGCGGAGCTGAAGGCTTGCCCTGATAAGAATAAATCTTTGTAATACTGGTTTTAGTATAGATATCAGGTGTACCCCAGTTCGTATAGAACATCAAGTCGCCATCAGGATCTTGAACGGTCATAGTCGCTGTGGTTCCATCAGAGTATTCAAAGCTACTGGCAAGTTCACCGGCATATAAATGACAATTCTCAAAGCGAACAGAACCATCATCACTACGCGTTTTGCCAGCACCTAAAACATATGGATCGGACCAGACACCCTCATTGGCGCCCTTCAGTGTAATATTACTATATGAATCACCACCAACAGCATCAATAGCAAAATTCAGTCCTTGATCTTGTACTGTGCTTTCTCCATTCTTCACTGCAGACCAATCCCACTCAGATACATAATCAACAAGCTGGTTAGTAAACGATGTGGTGGCATATGCACCCATCATTCCTATATTGGCATTATAACCGTATCCGGAGACTCCCAAGCCAGCAAACAAAACGGTATTACTTGGTCTGAATGACACAACAGGTGCAGAAGGAGCTGTGCCAGGAAGTCTGTACTTGACGTTCTTGGTATACTGCCAGTAGCCCAAATAGGTTTCGAAAGTAGCATCAAATGCATTCGAGCTAAACACACCATACACAAGATTCAGAGTAGATTCCGAAGTGATTGATCCATCATCGCCCAATGTAAGCTTAATAGTACCATCTTCGGTATCATTATTCATGAGGAACATGTAGTAACCTTTGTCTTCAACAGATGCGACCAACTGGGGCTTAATGGTAATCGTGCTACCATTGAGGGTATATTCCACAAATACACCATCCTCATAACCGAAACAATTGGGAACCATATCCACCAGTGCCAAAGCACCATCTTCAGAAGTAACCGACTTCATAGTCCAGGTAACGGGAGTTGCTCCATTATCACCAGAGGGATTAATACCCGTAGCCGTATAAGAATTCTGAACCTCACCAGCCCTAGCCACTCTACGACCACTCTTCGCAGCCTTGAACGACTGGGCGACACCAGCAGGAATAGAGAATTTCTTAGTCTTCTTAACGTTACCAGCCCATACGGACTCACCCGTATCCTTAGCTGATACCATCACTACCTTCTGCATCTGTGTGGCAGAAGAGATTTTTTGTACTTTAGCGGCCTTGGGAGAAGAAAGAGACTTTCTAGCCACCTGTGCACTTACTGCGCTTACAACGAATGCAGCAACAATAACAAGTAAAAACTTCTTCATAATCTTTACGTTTTGTGAATAAATAATATATTTAGTCTATTTATAGTCCCATTTTGAAGGAAGTACCACTACCTATGGCAGTAAACTCTCCTCCTGTAGGCAGGAAAAAGTCATCGGGAGTCATCTCGTAGGAACCTTTGAGCGTTGCAGCAAAAGCACGAGCCAGATTCTCCATATTAGCAGACTTTTTGACAATTGACTCCATATTCTTGTCTACTGCGCAGTCTGAGTTATAGTCAATTACCATCTGTCCATAAGCAGATCTGCTCATCGTCAATGCCACACCAGCAGTATTCGTCTTTGTCTTGGCCATATTAGTATAGAAAGTCAGCACAAGACCTAAAATAGAATTGCTACCAGTAGACTTACCCAAGCCGATACCCGCCAAACTCCAAGCAGCATTGAATGTCTTAGCAGCCTCCTCGATTTGATTGTAAAGACTTTTCTGCTCAGCCGAGAACAGACTTTCGTCCATCTTCCAAACAGCAGTATGCCTCACGATATAATCGTCCCAACAAGCAACGACTTTAACAGAGCCATCTTCATTCAAAAGACACGTTTTGTCTTCTGCCAGTGTAAACTCATGGAAGGCATGACTGCCTATGCTGTCCTGATGCTCAAAGCGGAAGCCCTGAGGCGTAAAGCAATTCGACAGATAATCAAGCTTTACAAAATTAGTAAGATTTTCTGTATAACGTGTCACACCACCACGCAGATTAGTGAAATAAAGCGTATCAGCATCGGCAATGACATAATAGGAGTTAATGCTCGTATTGGTGATAGCATTCTTTAATTCATTCGTAGCATCGATATACTCTTGCCAAGTACGATCACACTTTACCAAACGTACCGCACCACTGTGGCGTTCTCCACGCAGAATGATTTCATTGTCATTATAGGATATGACCACAAAGTTATAGTCACCACCCATTCCAGCACCGTCTTTAACTAACGAATTGGGAGCTGCCGACGGATCTACCGGGTCAGAGAAGGGAGTGAGGACATCATTCCAAGTGTTGAAAGCCAACACGAGACCATCTTCCTGCAGCATATTATAGATGCTTTCACTCTCTGTATATTTGTTGGCATTTCCATCACGCAGGTAGCGATGATTGCCTGCCACTATCACCTTACCGCTCTTATCGAAACGGGCAAAGAGGTTGAAACCTTCAAAATTACCTACGCTCGAACCGCAGAAATACTGCATCACCCAGCCATTGGGTGCACTGACCAGAATGTCCTGCACCTTTTCGGCAGCATGCTCCACACGCAGAGCTGGCGACTCCTCGAAATAATCATCATCCTCAAACGTACATGCCGTCAAGCCTGCTGTGAGGCCAAAACCAAAGAGACATGCCGTCAGGAACTTATTAATATAGGTATTCTTCATATAGCTATTCCTATTGTATTCAAAAACGTTTCTTATTTAAGGTCGTAAATTTGCACCTCGTTATTCAGATACTCATTAATTCTGTTCTGACGTTCGATAACCTCCTTACGGATTACGAAAGCATCAAGCCCCCAACGATCACCATACCATGCTTGAGCAATAGAGATTTTCTTCAACAAGGCATTCATACCAGCCACAGACTCTTTAGTAGAATATGACAGCCAGGGAATGAAGTCATCCTTGAACGAAGTGAACTTCTTGACTGCTGTATAACGGTAACGGGGAACATAAGCAGTATAGGTCTTGTTAATAACTGTCTCACTACTGCGATGAACGTCAACGGCAAAGCGGTCTGTGGGCTCATATTCACCGGATTCACTGTTATATTCCTCTTCACTGTACAGGGTGAAATTGTTCCAGTGAGCATCAGAACGGCCAAGATCAATGTCCAGTTTCTCAACTAGTTCCATAACCTCCTCCTTGTCACCAGGGCGCAAGCCTGCGGCACAAGCATTGATGATGCGGTTCATCCAACGATAGTCGGTATCAGTAATGACACACGATATCGTCTCTACGAAATCCTCATAACTGGCACTCGAAGCATAGTGGGTAACGTAACCCATAGAGTGAGATGCTACAGAGTCGCGCTCATGCCAATCGATGGGATCGTAAGTGCCTGAGGTTACTTGACCGAAGGTAATAGGATAGTATTTGGTCTGATGCAAGATATGCGAGAACTCATGGTGCATCGTATGGAAATAGTTCTCGTTCAACGTAATCAGGTCGTCAGCAGTATAGCTAACGCCTTTTGACCAAGGCTTCATCTCATTAATCTTATACAGCGTAATCTTTACGCCACCAGATGCCAGACCCAAAACTTCAGTACCTGTGCTGGGACTATAGCCAGAAGAACCGATAAAGTGGAAAATGCGCGGACCATACATCTTCATGAACTCTTCGCCGGCATACTTGGTATATACATCGTAGAACAAGTAGCGAATGAAGTGTGCCAGCAGCTGCGAACGGTTATAGTCAGCCGGAGCCAATTGGAAGTCGTAGTCTGATGCGGGCAGATTGAACTGATACTGCACCTCCACATTATAGGGCTTGGTGAAGTTATTATAGAGCCACTGGTCGAACTCATAAGTACTCTTATTTGGATCAACCGCTGGCACCGTGGTATCAAAGATTGAATCAGTAAAATCGTCGCTTCTACCACAGGAGCTGACAGTCATCATCAGAGTGGCTGCACTCAATATATAAAGTATCTTTTTCATCTTTTCTTATCAGTGTTTAATTAGCCAGTAAGGGTTTGGGAGCAGACGAAGAACTCGTCTTGTCAGGAGCAGTGTAGGTACGGTCCGTAGAGGGATAACCAGCCGTGATGACATTGTTAGGAATCTGCAATACACGGCGCTTATCATTCCAATACATATAATCGTGGGTCACATCATAGTCCATCGGCCCACGATAGGCGTGATGGACGGTGATGCCATAACGCTTGATATCGAACCAACGCAGACCTTCGAACATCGTCTCTACACGGCGAAAGTGCAGAATGCAATGCAGCATGGTCAAGTCGTTGCCTTCAAGAACAGGAAACTGACCACTCATATCCTGAGAATGCAGGTCGCTAACATAGTCATTCGTAGTATAGTCACCCTTGTAGAAGTTGGAAATCTGCGCTTGGGTAAGAGGGGTCTCCACCTGTTTAGACATTGTCCAAAGATTCAAATCTTGCAAAGCAGATTCACGCTGTCCGGAATAGAGCTTGGCCTCAGCACGACACAGCAGGGTCTCTTCAGCAGTGAAAGGCTGATAGATGATATGTACCCAACCTATACCGGCAATCTTATCGTCATACTCAAAATACTCGTAAACACGGAAGAGCCATGAGCCATCGTCATTCTCGCCATAACGATAAATTTTACCATCGTAAGCTGGCAGGCGACTGCTCCAGTTAGGACCACCACCATAGATAATATCCTTAGTCGAGGGAACCTTTTCATTCTTATTACCCTGATTGATGACGTAGCGAATGGCCGAAAGCATACGATCCTGCAATGAATAGGCTGTCTGCAACAGGAAGTTACAAGGAGCCTGCTCGTCATTATAGGAATTCAGCATCGAATTAATAGTGTTGGTGCTGATAGATGCCCACTTACGCAACGAAGAAGCCGCATTCGTTCCCAAAGCCTCGTTGGCATGTTGAATGCACTTGGTATAGTCACGCTTGTAGAGATAGAAGCGGGCTGCAAAAGCATGAGCTGCATTGTGATTGAAGTGGTAAGCAGGAACCTTGTACCTGGCATCGTCAATTAGGTCGATACCCTCCAACAGATCTTTCTCTATCAGGCGATAAGTCTCAGCCACACTGTGACGATACTCATCGGCACCATAGTTGACATTAACGACTGTTTCGGGCTCTGTCACATAGGGAATACCCTTGTCCTGCTCGCTCTGTTGTTCATCCTTATAAGCCTCAGCAAAAACATTGACAAGCACAAAGTGAAGATAGGCACGGAGCACATGAGCTTCACCCCAAGAATGGGACAATTCAGGGTCGGTAGCAGGATTGCGGCTAATATTCTTCATTGCATCAATGGCATGATTGGCTACAGCAATACCCTGATAATAGCCTTCCCAAACTTGATAAGGTGTATCATCCTCACCAGTACCATAGTTCTTAATGTCTTCCCAACGATATGCCTCGTCATGGAAAGGAGCAAAAGCAGAACGGTGAGTTGCAGCCTTTACCACATTATTGTCGACCAAATTATCACCACTCAACTCGCAGATGACAGCAGGAACCGACTGTGGATAGCCAGAAGTAAGCAGCAGCTGCACTTTTTCAGCAGTATCAATCTCGGTACGATTGTCGGGTACTTCGTCCAGTTCGTTACAAGCAACGAACGTCATGGCAAGTGCCAGCGTAAGCAGTCCGAAAATATTATTCTTATTCATTCTTATCTATCTTATCTTTAAACGTTCTTACTCATTAAACATTAGAATCCCAGACGGATTGTAGCAGTAAACTGCTTGGTAATAGGCGATGCCACACCACCGGAATTGATAAACTCAGGATCCTGACCATTCAATTTCTTGTCAGCATAGAGCAGACAGAGATTGGTAGCTGCCAGTTTCAACGATGCAGAAGTCAACAAACCACTCTTATTCAGCAGTCCCTGTGGGAAAGAATAGGTGAGGGCAATCTCCTTCAAACGAACAAAGTCACCCTTTGCAATACGTGCAGAAGAATAATTGTAAGCGTTGTAAGCAGTACGCAGTGCCGTAGAGCCATAACGGTCTACTTGGTTGCGCGATGCTATCGTCGGGATATTTGTCAATGCTTCATCGCCAGAAAGCATCCAACGATTCTTAAACTCACGCGGCAGTGCCGAGAGGTCACTATAAGCATAAGAGAACACAGGATCCAGACGAACTACATTACCACCACTATAGGTGATAAACACATCAAGATTAATCTTACCCCACTTGTTGTCAGAGAAAGAGAAAGAGTTGTTGAACGAGCCATACCATGTGGGATCTGACGGACCCTCATAGATAAGGAAGTCTTCCAAACTCTCTGTCTCTTGGAAGTTAACATCGCCTACGGTAAGATCACCAGACTCATTGTAAACCATGGGCAGGCCTTCAGTATTCAAACCTCCAAACTTATAGCTAAAGATAGAACGAACAGGATAACCCTCTAACGCATATCCCTGACCACTAACCAAATCAATAGCGCGACTGGAAGTTTCAAGAGAGGTGATTTCGTTTGTCGCATTAGAATAAATCAGGTCAGAAGTCCACCTGAACTTATTCGTAGTAATATTCACTGTAGAGAGACCAAACTCGACACCCTTCGACTTCATATCTGCCACATTAGCCATCTTCATAATCTGACCACCTGCACCCTGAGTGAAAGTTGCACCAATCAGGTCGTAGTTATTACGCCAGTAAGCGTCAACAGTCAGAGCAATGCGGTTGTTGATGAAACCAAAGTCGGCACCGATATTGAACTCATGCTTCTTTTCGTAAGTCAGTTCAGTGTTAGCGATATCAGAAATATAAATCTGTGTCTCAGACGCAGAAGTGAACGGACGCCATGTAGTCTTGGTCTTATAGATAGCCATTGCATTGGTGACGTAAGAAGGACCGGTATCAGCTGTCAACGAATAACTGGCACGGAACTTCAGCTGTGACAGCCAACTCTTAGTCTTCCCCATAAATGGTTCGTTGGTCATGTCATAAGAACCGGAAATATTCCAAGTCGGCAACCAGCGGCTCTTACGGCTCTTACCCAAACGGTTTGTTCCCTCATAACGGTAGGTTCCGTTGATGGTATAGCGCTGGTCGAAACTATAAACTGCCTGTGCATAGTATGCCAGTGTATTGGTCTGAGTGAATGATTCGCCAAAATAATCGGTATTCTCTTCGTTCATCTGCTTAAGCCACAGGTAGGGAGTATGAACGATACCACCGTTATTGAACTGATATCCCCAACCGGTCCAGTTTGTAGATGTACGGCGCACAGTAGACAACTCAGTACCAACCAAGGCATTTACAACATGCTTTTCATTGTAAACATCACGATATTCTGCCATGAAGCGGTAGTTATTGGAACGCATTTTGTCATCAAACTGATACTTAATACCTCCTTCGGGCAAAACTGATTCAGGAATTGCCAGTTCATTGTCGGGATCAGTATAAAGCAACGGGTTACTATTGCGGATGGTCGAGTTATCATCTGTTGCATCCACACCAGCACGATAGGCATTTGCCTGATTGGAATTATCCATCACATTATGCTGACGTCGTGTTTGTGACATACGAGTGGAAATCAATCCTGTCAGCGTCACAGTCTTGATAGGTTTATACTCCAACTCACCACGGAACATCAACTCGTTAACATCGATATCGTTATAGTTGTTTTCCAACTCATTGAAGATATTGAAAGCCGTATAGAAACGAGTATAATTGATATTCGGATCCAAACAGCGACTAGTATTCATAGCGAAGCTGAATGGGTTAATATCGAAATCACGCTTCACCTCACCCGTCACTACATCGGTAGTCTGATTCAAAGAACCTGGGGCTTCCTGATTACGATAGCTTCCTTGTGCTGCGAGCTTCACCGTTAGGTTTTTCAGAACATCATACGATGTATTACCATTAAAGGTATAACGACGCACCTTCGAAGCGCTGACATACTGGCCAGGGTCATTCATCAACGACATAGAGAAATAGGTCTGAGAACGCTCGGTACCTCCAGCAATACTGACAGAATGGTTCTGCTGTATGCTATTCGAGAACAGCAAATCAAACCAGTCTGTATTACGGAACTCTGCATCCTGAAGATAGCGGTTACGCGCGGCTAGGGTATTCTCAAGGCCAAACTGACCTGTAACGGGATTATACTTTCGCAATTGCTGGAACATATAACCATAGATACCCGTATTTTGTGCATTCACCAGATTTTCGAGCTGAAGCCAACCTTTATCAGACATTTCCTTATAAACACCCATAATCTCCTGTGAGTTCATGATGTTATAATCAGCATAGCGGGGCTTCATACGCGTTGTGAGTTCACCTGTATAGTTTACGGATGCACGCCCTTTGGTACCACGTTTGGTGGTGATAACAATCACACCAGCCATAGCACGGGCACCATAGATTGAGGTCGCGCTACCATCTTTCAGAATAGTAAAAGACTCTATATCATCGGAGTTCAAGCCTGCAACAGCACTGGAAATCAGCGTTTTGGCATCACCTGACGCCAGCTCATCAGCACTCACATCAACGTTATCTTCATAAATCACACCGTCGATCACCCACAATGGTTTCGAATTACCATAAATAGACGTAGCACCACGAACGCGAATCTTTGGCGATGCACCAAACGTACCACTTACGTTCGTCACTTGAACACCTGCCACTCGGCCTTCTAGCGAGCGGCTGACATCTGCCATACCTGCCAGTTTTGCCTTATCAGCATCAACCTTTGAAGATGCACCCGTAAACAGACGCTTGTCCTGCTTCATCATACCAACTGCCACAACCTCACCAAGGGTTTGGGCGTCGGGCTGAAGAGTTACCTTCATGCCATCTGTGGCCTTCACAGTTTGAGTAGTCATACCCACATAGCTTATCACAAGCTTCTTACCTGCAGGTACGGCGATGGTGAAATGACCATCCAGGTCGGTTTTGGTACCTTGTTTCGTGCCTTGAATCATGACAGTAGCGCCAATACACGGCTCTCCCGTGTCTTCAAGGACGGTACCTGTAATCTTGTTCTGTGCTAAAGCCAGTCCCATAGAGAGGAACAGACCGAACAAAATCAGCGTAATCTTTTTTCTCATATACTATTTCCTATTTTTAATGATTCACCTTTATTATATACGCGCGCATAGGCGAGCATACGGCAAAATAACGTGCAAATATACTACATATTTATGAGAAAACAAATAAAATTAATTAAAAACGCACTTTTTGAGGCAAAAATTTAACGTTTCTGCCGCTTTCGCAACAAAAAAGCACGTTTTTAATTAAAATTATAAATTTTCAGTCGAAAGCTCCGTGAAGCTTACTTCACCAGGATGACCAGATACTTGCTGGTAGACCAGAACTTCGAGGGATTCTCGATGCGCAGCACATACTGTTTGTTGGCATCCGTCTCAAGCTTGTAGCTGCCTGCAGGATGGCTGGTCAGCAACTTGGCTGAACGCGAATACAGCTTGATTTCCTTGTCGACGCGGATATCAATCTTGGTGAAGTAGTCCTGATTGAAGTTCGAGCGGAGCACCTCGCCATCCTCGATGATGTGCTGTTCCTTCAGCTCCTTCTTCGTGCCAAAGACGAACCAGGCTGAATTCAACTGCTTATCCTGCTGAGAGATGGTCTGCGACTTCTCGCTGCTCTCTTCCTTCAGATTGCTGACGTTGGTCGAAAGGTCGGAAACCTGCTCGGTCAGCTCCTCAATCTGAATATTCTTAGCCTGCAGTTCTGCCTGCAAAGCCTTCAACTGGGCGTCCTTCTCATCCATCTGCTGAGTAAGGGTTTCCAGCGTACGACGCAGCTGATCGCCCTTGACGGAGCTGGTACGCAGCTGATTGCGCAACTTGTTGATCAGTTCGCGGTTCTGCTGCATGGTCTGCTGAATGAACTGCATATTCTCCTGAATACGCTCCTTGGCACTGGCGCCTTCACCCTGACGGGCTACGCTGACACGATCCTCAGCAGCATTGATGGCACGGAAACCTTCCTCAATGTCGTTCATCGTACCAATCATGTCGTTGATTTCATTGTCCTTCTGGGCAATAATACGATTCAGTGAGTCAGCCTGCTGAACAAGCTTATCATCACCACTTCCCTTCTGGTTGCAGGCTGTCAGTGACAGCAGGGCAACAACAAACAATAATGCTTTTTTCATGTTCTTATGTCTTTTACTTTTCTTTATGATTATCTTTCTTATCTTCTTTTCCAGCCAACACGATGACGAATTCTCCACGCGGCTCGTGCTCGGTAAAGTGAGCAATAGCCTCAGCCAGCGTGCCGCGTACGCTCTCCTCGTGAACCTTCGATATTTCACGACAGACGCTGACCTGACGTTCGGCGCCAAACACCTCGGCAAACTGCTGGAGGGTTTTCAGCACACGATAGGGTGACTCGTAGAACACCATCGTACGCTCCTCGTCAGCCAGACTCTGCAACTTCGTCTGACGACCTTTCTTCTGTGGCAAAAAGCCCTCGAAGCAGAAGCGGTCACAGGGCAGACCACTCGACACCAGTGCGGGAACGAAGGCCGTAGCACCGGGCAACGTCTGTACCTCGATGCCAGCACGCACAGCCTCGCGAACGAGGAAGAACCCCGGATCGGAGATGCCTGGAGTACCCGCGTCGCTGATGAGGGCTACCGTCTGACCAGCCTGAAGGCGCTCAACTACCGAGGCACTCGTGCCGTGTTCATTGAACTTATGGTGCGACAAAAGGTGCTGCTGAATACCGAAATGTTTCAGCAAAATGCCCGACGTACGCGTGTCCTCAGCCAACACAAGGTCGGCCTCCTTCAGGACGCGAATGGCACGTAGCGTCATGTCCTCCATATTGCCCACAGGCGTGGGTACGATATACAATATGCCCATTTCGGCTGCAAAGGTAAGAAAAAAAATGAGAAATGAGAAATGAGAAATGAGAAATGTAAATGAAAAAATGAAAAATGACAATGGCGGGAGCAAATTTTTCACTTTTCACTATTCACTTTTCACTTAAAATGACTATCTTTGCACCATGATTACTTATCCTACATCGGGCGAGGCACGTCGCCCAGGCAGAATAGAGGTGGTGTGCGGTTCTATGTTCTCAGGCAAAACCGAGGAACTCATCCGCCGTTTGCGCCGTGCACAGTTTGCCAAACAGAAGGTGGAAATCTTCAAACCAGCCATCGACACCCGCTACAGCGACGAGGAGGTGGTGAGCCATGATCACAACGCCATCCCCTCTACCCCACTCGACTCCTCGGCCAGCATTCTCCTGCTGTCATCCGACATTGACGTGGTGGGCATTGACGAAGCGCAGTTTTTCGACGAAGGACTCGTCGACGTGTGTAACCAGCTGGCCTACAGGGGCGTCCGCGTCATCATTGCCGGACTCGACATGGACTTCCGTGGTGTTCCCTTTGGTCCGATGCCCGCCCTCTGTGCCATTGCCGACGACGTGACGAAGGTACACGCCATCTGCGTCAAGTGCGGATCGCTGGCCTACGTCAGTCACCGTACAGTGAAAAACGACAAACGCGTGCTGCTGGGAGAAACACAGGAATACGAGCCCCTATGCCGCGACTGCTACCTGCGCGCCATAGAGGAAGAAAAGGCGAAAGATGAAAAAACATCCCAATAAATTTGGCTGTTTCATCAAAAAGTCGTACCTTTGCAGCCGATTTCGATGAAATCACCCCCTTAAGGTCGATCCGCTAGCTCAGTTGGTAGAGCACAACACTTTTAATGTTGGGGTCTTGGGTTCGAGCCCCAAGCGGATCACAAAGAAATGGAAAGCCACTGATTATCAGTGGCTTTAAAAGTAAATACAAGATGATGACAGCCAACGAGATTCGCGACTCGTTCAAGAAGTTTTTCGAGTCGAAGCAACACGCCATCGTGCCTTCAGCACCGATGGTTATCAAGGATGACCCCACGTTGATGTTTACCAACGCGGGCATGAACCAGTGGAAAGATATAATATTAGGTACGCGCGACCCAGAGCCGCGTCGCCGTGCGGATACCCAGAAGTGTCTGCGTGTCAGCGGTAAGCACAACGACCTGGAAGAGGTAGGTCACGACACCTATCACCACACCATGTTCGAAATGCTGGGCAACTGGTCGTTTGGCGACTACTTCAAGGAGGGTGCCATCGACATGGCGTGGGAATATCTGGTGGATGTGCTGAAGCTGAATCCCGCAGATCTGTACGTCACTGTGTTCGAGGGCTCTCCCGAAGAAAACATTCCCCGTGACGACGAGGCTGCCAAGTATTGGGCCAAGCACGTTCCCGAGGACCATATCATCAACGGCAACAAGCATGACAACTTCTGGGAGATGGGCGATACAGGTCCCTGTGGTCCTTGCTCCGAGATTCATGTCGACTCTCGTACTCCCGAGCAGAAAGCCGCTTCAGGCAAGACGGGTCGTGAACTGGTGAATCAGGACGACCCACAGGTCATTGAGATCTGGAACCTGGTGTTCATGCAGTTCAACCGCAAGGCTGACGGTTCGTTGGAGAAACTGTCGATGAATGTCATTGATACCGGTATGGGCTTCGAGCGCCTGGTACGCATGATGCAGGGCAAGCACTCGAACTACGATACCGACGTCTTCCAGCCTATCATCAAGGCTGAGCAGGACATCACGGGACTTAAGTACTTCACTTTTGAAGAGGAGACTGAGAATCCTATTAGCAAGGAGCAGGACGATATCAACGTGGCTATGCGTGTCTGCGCCGATCACCTGCGTGCCGTATCGTTCTCGATTGCCGATGGACAGCTACCCTCTAATGCCAAGGCAGGCTACGTCATTCGTCGTATTCTGCGTCGTGCCGTACGCTACGCCTACACCTTCCTCGGACAGAAGGACGGTTTCCTCTACAAGCTCGTTCCCACCCTCGTTCACGAGATGGGCGAGGCCTTCCCTGAGCTGAAGGCTCAGCAACAACTGATTACCAAGGTGATCAAGGAGGAGGAAGACAGCTTCCTGCGCACCCTCGACAAGGGTATCTCGCTGCTCGACAAGGCGATGGAGGAGATGAAGAGCAAAGGAGAGAAGGAATTGAATGGAGAGCAGGCTTTCCGTCTGTTCGATACATACGGATTCCCCTTGGATTTAACCGAGCTTATCTGTCGTGAGAACGGCTTCACCGTTAACGAAGAGCAGTTCAACGTTGAGATGCAGAAGCAGAAGGAGCGTGCCCGCAATGCCGCTGCCGTCGAGAATAGCGACTGGGTAGAGCTGAAGGCTGGCGAGCAGCAGTTCGTGGGCTACGACTACTCGGAATATGAGTGCGAGATTCTGCGCTATCGCAAGGTCACCCAGAAGAAGAACGAATTCTACGAAATCGTGCTGTCGGCTACCCCGTTCTATGGTGAGATGGGTGGACAGGTTGGTGATCAGGGTGTGCTCGTCTCAGAGAACGAGACCATCGAGGTTATCGACTCCAAGCGCGAGAACGGACAGACCGTCCATATCGTGAAGCAGATGCCGAAGGATCCCGCTGCCCAGTTTATGGCTTGCGTCGATACCGACAAGCGCGACGCTTCGGCTGCCAATCATACCGCTACCCACCTGTTGGACTATGCACTGAAGCAGGTGTTGGGCGACCACGTGGAGCAGAAGGGTTCGTTTGTTTCGCCCGACACGCTGCGTTTCGACTTCTCGCACTTCGAGAAAGTCACTGACGAACAGCTGCGCGAGGTGGAGCGTATCGTCAACGATATGATTCGTCAGGACCTGCCTCGCGACGAACATCGCGATATGCCGATGGAAGAAGCCAAGAAGCTGGGGGCTATCGCCCTGTTTGGCGAGAAATATGGCGACAAGGTTCGCGTGATGCGCTTTGGTCCGTCGTGCGAGCTCTGCGGTGGTATCCACGCCACCTCGACGGGTCGCATCGGTTTCTTCAAGATTCTCTCTGAGAGCTCTGTCGCTGCCGGTATCCGCCGTATCGAGGCCAAGACTGGTAAGGAGTGCGAAGAGCTGCTTTATCAGTTGGAAGACACGCTGAAGGTTATCAAGTCGTTCTTCAACAATGCGAAGGACCTGCAGGGCGTGATTCAGAAGTACATCGAGGAGCACGACTCGATGAAGAAGGAAATCGAAGGTTTCCAGGCACAGGCTGTAGAACGTGCTGCCAAGCAGTTGGTTGAAAAGGCTCGCGAGGTGAATGGTGTGA
>JAEEGH010004090.1_pt1 | contig 37679 bp, 31 predicted proteins | sample 9134181 | NCBI WGS metagenome assembly JAEEGH01 (sample SAMN16246544, study PRJNA631951) | gut metagenome | biome: gut microbiome; feature: rumen; material: DP-attached | host: Bos | place: Iran: Karaj | collected 2018-10 | reverse complement strand
CTTTCAGTTCTGCGATCTCAGCTTTCTGTCGGTTGATGACTTCCAGTTTGCGACGGATGAAACGACGGATGTGAGGCTTCTCGATGTCGTAGCGCGAATGGATGGCCTTGTAGAAGTTTTCGAGGAAAAGTTCGAAGTTGCCCTGATCGAATGCTTTCACGGCATCGTGGTATTCACGGTCTGCCTTACCTTCCTGCATGGCTTGGGCAATCAACGTCTGATCATTGTAGCGGTTAGCAAACTGTACTACTTCCGCCCGTACGAAGATATCGCTTTGGCGCAAGGGGGCCTTGAGTGTAATACCTTCGAGTGAGGTACAACGTGAGAGTGCTACGTAGGTCTGTCCACCCGCAAAGGCACCACCGCCTCCAAAGTCGATAGCCACCTGTGAAAAGGTCAGTCCCTGACTCTTATGAACGGTTATAGCCCATGCCAGACGGATTGGGAACTGAGTGTAAGTACCTAAGAGTTCTTCTTCAATCTTCTGTTCCTTCTCGTTGAAGGTATAGCGCATGTTCTCCCAGATCTCCCGTTCCACATCCCAGGCAGAACCGTCTTCTGTGATGATGCCGATCACTCCTTCTTCTTCGTCAATGTATTCGATAGTGCCCAGTGTGCCGTTCACCCATCGTTTGTCCTTGTCATTCTTAATGAAAATCACCTGTGCCCCAGGTTTCAGTTGTAACTCCATCGGTGTGGGAAGTGAGGTCTCGGGGAAGTCGCCTTTGATCTCTCCCGTGAAGGTGATAGGGTCGCCATCGAGTGCTGCCAGATGTTGTTCGTTGGTGTAATCCACCGTATCACGACGGGCTGCGAGGGTGATGCTCATCCCTTTCTGCGAAGTATCAGCCGCTACTCTGGAATTCAGGGCATAGAGGTCGGCTGGGGTGGAAGTGTTATTTCGGATTCGATCGAGGATGGCGATGAAGCGTTCATCGCTCTGACGATATACCTTTCGTAGTTCGATCGATACGATAGGCATCTGTTGCCATACCTTGGCGTTGAAGAAATACGAACTGGGGTAGAAGGGCTGCAGCAGTTGACGGTCCTCGTCCTTCAGCACAGGTTCCAACTGGTAGATATCGCCCACCAACAGGAGTTGTTTACCTCCGAAGGGTTCCGGATTACGGGTATAAACACGCAGGATCTTATCGATAAAGTCGATGATGTCGGCGCGAACCATGGAGATCTCGTCGATGATGATCAACTCCACTTCCCGGATCAGTTTCCTTTGGGCTCCTGTATATTTCTGCGTCTCTTTGATATGTCTCCAACTGTAACGGGAATCATTGGGCAGCAAAGGGTGGAAGGGCAGACGGAAGAAACTGTGAAGTGTTGAGCCACCGGCATTGATGGCAGCGATACCTGTCGGAGCAAGGATCACATGTTTCTTCTTCGTGTGATCTGACACATAGCGCAGGAACGTAGATTTACCCGTCCCCGCCTTTCCTGTGAGAAAGAGCGAGCGACGGGTATAGTTGATGATCTGGAGCGCGTCCTGCCACTCCTTGTTGTCTAAGTCGAGTTGCATTGGAGGGCGATTATTCAGATAGACTTCTGTTTCTCATCTTCGACAGTTGCCTCTCCGTGGGGTGCATTATTCGGATGCGAATTCATGTCATCAGGCGACTCCGGGTTATGGTGGCGCATCGGGTTCCCATGTTCGTCGAGTTCGATGTACTCATCATCACCTTCATTCAGGTGCAGGGAGTCCGTACGGATGGAGTCAGAATCGGAGGGTGCCCTGAAGTAACCGCCACAGTTATACATCTCTGCTGAGAGTCCGCCTTCCTTGGGCGCACCAAACTTCACCCGATACTGCTTGAAGGCAGGATCATTTAATACAGAGCCAAGGAAATAGCCGCAGATGGGCAATGCTGTACGGTTACCTTGTCCCAGCATACCTGTACGGAAGTGGATACTGCGGTATTCACCACCTACCCAAGCACCAACAACAAGTTTGGGTGTCGTGCCGATAAACCAGGCATCAGAGTGATTGTTCGACGTACCCGTCTTACCTCCGAAATCGGTATCTGCTGCCTTGTCGTAACCTACGAATCCCATCAGACGAGAACTCGTTCCGCTCATACCACCCATCAGCAACTGCTGTACGAGGTAGGCACTGCGATAGGGAAGTGCCTGCTTCTGTTCTTTGGGTTCGGTATAGACTTCATTACCGTCGCGGTCGAGGATACGGGTCACGAGAATGGCTTCGTGCATCTTACCGTCATTCACTGGTGTGCAATAGGCATTCACCAATTCTAGCAGGTTGACATCGCTGGCACCAAGCGTCAGTGAGGGTGTTGCATCGAGTTTAGACTTGATACCCATAGCGTGGGCAGTCCTCACAATATTATCGATACCACATTCCTGTCCTAGTCTGACGGCAACAGAGTTGATACTCATAGCAAAGGCCTGTTTCAGAGAGATATTGGCTCCAGAGAAATGTCCATCGGCATTCGTGGGGGCCCAAGTCACCTCCTGTCCATGATCCATCACCTTCATGGAGAAGTATTCATCCTTACGGTAATCGCAAGGGGTGATACCCTGATTCATCGCCTCGGCATAGACGAAGAGCTTGAAGGTGGAGCCAGGCTGGCGCATGGCTGTCACCTTGTCGTATTTCCAGGAGTGGAAGTCGATATCACCCACCCATGCCTTCACATGTCCTGTCTGCGCATCCATGGCCACAAAACCACAGTGCATGAAGTGAACCATATAGCGGATGGAGTCCATCGTGGAGAGCTCTTTCTCCACCTGACCTTTCTCGTAATCGAACACCTTCACAGGATGGGGCAAGTTCAGATAGTAGTTGATAGAGTCCTCGTTGCCGTCGAATTTCTTAGAGAGGTATTTATAGACGGGCTGGCGCTTGGCGATGTCCTCGATGAAGTTCTTGATCTCCACATGGTTCTCATCTTGCCAAGGATTGGTGGAACCCCAGTGGGCATTGAAGGTCTGCTGCACCTGTTTCATCTGTTTGATGGCAGCCTCCTCAGCGTATTTCTGCATACGGGTATCAAGGGTGGTCTCGATGTGCAGACCATCGGTATAGAGGTCGTAGCCACTCTCCTTGCACCAGTCCTTCAGATTATTCGCCACAGCCTCACGGAAGTAGTTGGCCTTGCTGTCGTAAGCCGTCTCAACACTATAATCGAGCTTGATGTCCAGTTGTTTCAGTGAGTCGCACTCAGCCTTTGTCAGATGTCCATGCTGTTGCATCAGATCGAGCACGATGTTACGGCGTTTCAGTGAATTCTCTGGATTAATCAACGGATTATAATAGGTGGTAGCCTTGAGCATTCCCACGAGAATGGCTGCATTCTCAGTGGTCAGATCCTTAGGGGCACAGCCGAAGTAGGTCTTACAAGCTGTCTTGATGCCAAAGGCATTGGAACCGAAATCCACCGTATTGGCATAGCGTGTAAGTATCTCGTTCTTATCGAAGAAGTATTCGAGTTTATAAGCCGTAATCCATTCCTTGCTCTTCATGATGAGCATCTTCAAGCCTGGGATATTGCCTAACAGACCTGTGGAGTATTCAGAACGGGTACGGAACAGATTCTTTGCCAGCTGCTGGGTGATGGTAGAGGCACCTCGCGCATCACGATGCAGGATATACTCCTTAGCTACTGCTGCAAAGGCGGTATAGTCGATACCATGATGGGTGTAGAACCGCTCATCCTCCGTATCGATCAGGGCTTTCCAGAACACAGGGTTCACTTCCTCATAGCTGACAGGGGTGCGGTTCTCGCTGAAAAACTTACCGATCATCACACCGTCGGCACTATAAATCTCTGAGGCTGTATTGGGGCGCTTGTTCTTGATGGTAGTCATCGAAGGCGACTTTCCGAAGAGCCATAGGAAATTCATATCTACTGCGCCCAGATAGATAAAGAAGGCAGCTATCATTGAGACAATACCCACGAGTGTCTTCACATACCAGGGGCGACCCTTATATAGACTCTTATACCAAGGCCACAGACCTTTCGTCCATTGCCAAATGCTATTTGTTAATTCGATAAGTTTCTGTTTCATTGCGATATGATATAGTCAATGATTGTAGTTATCTCATCAGGGTGGAACCAACGTATCTGGTCGTCCTTCTTATACCAGGTGAGCTGTTTTCGGGCATATCGGCGTGTGTTGCCTTTGATGCGTTCTACAGCTTCTTCAAGTGGCCATCGTCCGTCTATGTAGTCGAACAACTCTTTATAGCCTACGGTATTCAGAGCATTGAGTGAACGCTTGGGATACATGGTTTTTACTTCTTCAAGCAGTCCACCAGCCATCATCTCATCCACGCGTTGATTGATGCGTGCGTAGAGTTCTTCTCGTGGTCTGTTCAGTCCGATCTTGATGATGCGGAAAGGACGCTCGCGTTTCTCACGTCGGCGAAAAGAGGTGTAGGTCTGACCTGTCATCGTACAAATTTCGAGGGCATGTACCACACGTCGAGGATTCTGCTTGTCAACCATCTGATAATACTCTGGATCCAGCTTTTTCAGGTCTTCACACAGTCGCTCGAGTCCTTCTTCATCAAGCCTTCGTTTCATCAGTGCGCGTGTCTCATCATCAATGGTGGGGATATCGTCAATACCGTCACAAACGGCATCAATATACATCATGCTTCCACCAGTCATGAGTGCATAGTCATGTGTCTGAAACAATTGACTTAGCAGTTCCAAAACCTGTTGTTCAAAGAGCGAAGCGCTGTAATAGTCTTCCAGTCCGAGTGTACCTACGAAGTAGTGCTTGATCTGTTGCATCTGTTCCTCTGTAGGGCGTGCTGTTCCAATCTTCAGTTCTCTGTAGATCTGGCGCGAATCGGCATTGATGATAGGGATGCCGAAATGTGTGGCAAGATCCATACAAAGTGCTGTCTTTCCAACAGCCGTAGGTCCAGTGATGACTATCAGCGTTTTCTTCAACGGTGAGAAGTTGAATGTTTATCTGATGACTCCACGTTTTGAACTCTCAATGAAATTGCAGATATACTCAACTTCCTTCGAGTCGGGGAATTGTTCACGTGCCATAGCGACCCCATCCTTCAGTACGCCCTGAGAATAGATGATTCGATAGGCCTCGTGGATGGCCTCGATGGTCTCACGTGGGAAACCTCTACGACGCAATCCCACCAGGTTCACTCCTGCATAGCGAATAGGTTCCTTGCCTGCAATCACGTAAGGCGGAATGTCCTGACTGGTGCGAGAACCTCCCTGGAACATAATGTAACCGCCAATATGCAGGAACTGATGGAAAAGACAGCATGCTGAAATGATGGCGTTGTCGTCAACAATGACTTCGCCGGCAAACTTGGTTGAATTGCCAATGATACAGCCATTACCGATTTCACAATCGTGACCGATATGCATGTTCTCCATCAGTAGATTGCCGTTACCAACGGTGGTCTTACCTTTTGAAGCTGTACCACGACTGATAGTTACATTCTCGCGGATGGAGTTGTTGTCGCCAATCTCACAAGTGGTCTCTTCACCCTGGAACTTCAGATCCTGAGGCTTGGTGGAAATAGATGCTCCAGGGAAAATCTCGTTGTTATTGCCGAGACGTGTACCAAAGTGCAAGGTGACGCTATTAAATAACTTGTTATTGTCGCCTATCACCACGTTTTTGTCAATCACGCAGAAAGGGCCAATGATATTGTTATCTCCCAGTTTCGCCTCTGGGTCAATAACTGCGAGTGGATGTATTTGATTTGCCATATATTATTTGTTCTTAACGATTTGTGCAGTGAATGTGGCTTCTGCGACTACCTGGTCGCCCACGAAGATATAACCCTTCATAGATGAGATACCATGACGTACAGGTGCCAGCAGTTCAACCTTGAAGATCAGTGTGTCGCCAGGAACCACTTTCTTACGGAACTTCACATCGTCGATTTTCATGAAGTAGGTGCTCCAGCGCTCAGGTTCCTCAAGTGTATTCAACACCAACAATCCGCCACACTGAGCCATCGCCTCAATCTGAAGTACACCAGGCATCACAGGTTCCTGTGGGAAGTGGCCTTGGAAGAAAGGCTCGTTACTCGTAACGTTCTTGATACCGACAATCGTGTTGGCACCAAGCTCTACCACCTTATCTACCAGCTGCATCGGATAGCGGTGGGGGAGCAGTTCACGAATGCGGTTTACATCCATTACAGGTTCAACGCTTGGATCGTAAATAGGAGCCTGAATCTCGTGTTTGCGAATCTCCTTGCGCATCTGACGGGCAAACTTGTTGTTGATAGTGTGACCAGGACGGGTGGCTATGATACGACCTTTAATAGGTTTGCCGATCAATGCCATATCGCCAATAATATCAAGTAACTTATGTCGGGTACACTCATTCTCCCATTGCAGAGGCTTGTGCTGGATATAACCAAGATCTGTAGCATCACGATGCTCAACATGTAGCATATCAGCCAGCATGTCAAGACGCTCCTGAGTAGTCTGGCGCTCATAGATGACGATGGCATTATCAAGATCGCCACCCTTAATGAGATTTGCCTGTAACAGTGGTTCGATGTCACGAACAAACACAAACGTACGGGCACTTGCTATCTCATTGATATAATCTTCAGAGTTGTCGAGTGTAGCAAACTGACTGTTGATGAACTTTGACTCAAACGAACACATCGCAGTGAGCGAGAAATCATCATCTGGTAGGATCGTAATACAGGAACCTGTCTGCTCATCTTTCACTTCGATCTTCTTGCGGATGACATAATAGTCCTTTGGAGCGTTCTGTTCCTCAACACCAACCTCTTGGATTTTTTTGACATACTGAATAGCAGAACCGTCAAGGATCGGGAACTCAGGACCGTTAACCTGAATCATACAGTTATCGATCCCCATTGCATATAAGGCTGATAATCCATGTTCTACAGTAGATACACGTGCTTCACCTTTGCAAAGAACAGTACCTCGTTGCGTATCACCTACATTTTCTGCAATGGCATCGATAACGGGTTGTCCTTCCAAATCAATACGCTGAATCTTATAACCAGTGTTCTCTGGAGCTGGGTTAAAGGTCACCGTTAAGTTCAAACCTGTATGCAGTCCTTTTCCAAATAGGGAAAAACTGCCTTTCAATGTCTTTTGCTTCATATTTCAAATATTTCAATTCCTCAATCATTCAGTTTCTTCTTCAGCTCCTCCAGCTCGCGCTGTAAAGCTGCAACCTGACGATACATATCGGGTAATTTTGCATCGATGGCTCTAGCCTTGAAGTACATTTTCGGATTAACGGCAGGCGAACCAATCAACTGCTCGCCATTGCCCTTTGTGTTGCTGATAACACCGCACTGAGCTCCAACAAACGTTTTATCGGCTACATGAATGTGGCCTGCAAATCCTGCTTGACCACCAACCATACACCAACTGCCAATCTTAGTAGAACCAGCTAAACCTACCTGCGCACTCATCACTGTGTTTTCGCCAATCTCGCAGTTATGAGCCACTTGAATCAAGTTGTCCAATTTCACACCTTTGTGGATGGTGGTCTGACCCATCGTAGAACGGTCAATACAGGTGTTGGCACCAATCTCAACGTTGTCCTCTATCATCACGATACCTATCTGTGGAATCTTGTCATATCCTTCGGTGTTCGGCGCAAATCCAAATCCGTCAGCACCTATCACGCTCCCAGCGTGTATTGTAACATTATTTCCAATTTTACATCCCTGATAGATGGTTACATGTGGATATAGCAAACATTTCTCACCAATGGTAACACCATCACCGATCACCACATGTGAATAAATCTGGGTGCCATTACCAATCACAGCTCCATCACCAATGACGGCAAAGGCTCCAACATATACGTCCTCACCAATCGTTGCTTTAAAAGAGATGCTGGCAAGTGGATCAATACCCGTCTTGCGAGGCTTCATTGATTCGTAAAACTGCAATAATTTGGCAACGCATTCATAGGCGTTCTTAACACGGATAAGCGTTGCGCTGACAGGCTTCTCTAATACGACATCCTCGTTAATTAATACTACGCTTGATTTGGTCTCGTAGATATAATGCATATATTTGGGATTCGACAAAAAGGAGATAGCACCTGGTGTACCTTCTTCGATTTTTGCAAATGTGTGGACTGTCGTTTGTTCGTTGCCTTCCACTTTGCCTTGGATCAGATCAGCAATTTGTTTGGCTGTAAATTCCATATCTTTGGTTATCTTTTTAATTATTTCTGCAAAGATAACAAAAATTACTCAAATCTCTGATAACTGAGATAATATTTTCTTATTTTTTTAGAAAGTAATTGAACATTTAGCAATTCAGATGCCTCAGAAATATCGCGTATGTCGCCATTTTTGTAAAGTATTGCGATACTGTCATCTTCTACATTATACATATCTTTGGAGATCGTATTGATGCTCATCATATAGTTCTTGGCATCTTCAATGGATATCTCCATACGTGCAGAAATCTCTTTAGCAATGGTCTCGACATGTGATTCCTCAAAAGGTCCTTCTGAAACCTCAACCTTAAAGATATGGCGGTCGAGCATATCAATAGCAAGTGTAGCAAGTATCTTGTCTTCATGATGGCGCCAGGCTTTCATCGCACTCCAGATATCAGAATCATCAAGTTCTTCGTAGTTCTTCAGTGCCTCCGGATGTTTGATAAACCACTCTTTATCGACATCATTCTCCAAGAAATAGTGTAGGGCAGGGGAAGCAAACACTTCCTGACCTTCTCTGATGAGATTCTTGGCACGTGTCAACATATTGACTAATACTTTCTCGTAGGCCACACAAGTACGATGGAGATATACTTGCCAGTACATCAGACGTCTGGTTGTCAGGTAGTTCTCCAACGAGTAGATACCTTTCTGATCAACAACCAGCGAGTCATCAACCACATTAAGCATCTTGATGATGCGTGCAGAGCCAATATTACCTTCTGTTACGCCTGTATAGAAAGAATCGCGACGTAGGTAGTCAAGGCGGTCCATATCAAGCTGACTGGATATGAGCTGATGGAGGAAATTCTTGGGGTAGTTGCCTTTGAAAATCGAGATGGCAAGATTCAACTGACCGTTGAAGTGCTGGTTGATTTCTTCCATCATCATCAATGAGATATCTTCGTGTGAGATGCCGTGGATCAGTGTGTCCTCCAACACATGCGAGAAAGGACCATGTCCGATGTCATGCATCAGAATGGCAGCCTGAACGGCTTCGGCCTCAGCATCAAAAATGAAAATGCCTTTCTGCTGAAGAGAAATAACGGCCTCACCCATCAGATGAAAAGCACCCAGAGAGTGTTGGAACCGGGTGTGTCGTGCACCAGGATAGACAACGGAAGCCAACCCCAATTGGTTGATTCTGTTCAGACGTTGGAACAAAGGATGTTCCACAATACTATAGAGCAGACCACGAGGTATCTTGATAAACCCGAAAACAGGGTCGTTGATGATCTTCGCTTCCTTCACTTTTTCTGGAGTTCGATAGCCATTTCCTGTTGGAGCTTCTTAGCTGCCTCCGCTGCAGCCTCAGCGAAGTCCTCGCCCTTGGAGGCATAGATGATACCACGGGAGGAGTTGACTAGAAGTCCGCAGTCTGCAGTCATGCCATATTGACAAACCTCTTGCAGGCTACCACCTTGAGCACCGACACCAGGAACCAATAAGAAATGCTCAGGAGCTACCTTGCGGATATCCTCAAACATCTTACCTTGAGTCGCACCTACGACATACATCATATTATCTTTATTGCCCCATTGCTGAGAGGTCTTCAAAACCTTCTCAAACAAACGTTCACCATTAGCATCCTCAGTCAACTGGAAGTCGTGAGAACCTTTGTTTGAAGTCAGGGCCAGAAGAATAACCCACTTGTCATCATAACCTAAGAATGGGGTCACAGAGTCTTCACCCATATATGGTGCTACTGTCAGGGCATCGACATCATACTGCTCAAAGAAAGTCTTGGCATACATCTTCGAGGTGTTGCCGATATCTCCACGTTTGGCATCTGCTATAATGAAATGATTCGGATATTCCTCTTTCAGATAGTCGATGGTTGCCTCGAAGGCCATCAACCCCTCTACACCATAGGCCTCATAGAAAGCCAGGTTTGGCTTATAGGCTACACAATAGGGAGCTGTAGCATCGATGATCAAGGTATTAAACTCACAAAGGGCTCTGAAAAGATATTCTTCACCATCGTGTTTCTTCGCCTCCTCGATAATGCATAGAGGAATTTTGTCGATATCGGTATCGAGACCCACGCAGAGAAAACTCTGTTTCTCTTTTATCTGATTAATCAGTTCCTGTCTTGTCATAATCATCAAATTATAATTCCGTTTCCTTCATTCTTTCTGCATTCTCTGCCACTGTCAGGGCATCTATCATAGCCTGTATGTCACCACCTAAGAATCCTTGTAGATCGTGTGTGGTATAGCCAATTCTATGGTCTGTTACACGTCCTTGCGGGAAGTTATAGGTGCGGATCTTCGCACTACGGTCACCTGTTGAGACGAGACTTTTACGGCGAGAGGCGATATCATCCATGTATTTCTGGTGCTCCTTATCGTATATAAAGGTATAGAGACGTGAGAGAGCACGTTCCTTATTCTTTGGCTGGTCGCGCGTCTCCGTACACTCGATGAGGATCTCTTCGGTCTCACCAGTGTTAGGGTTCTTCCACATATAGCGCAGACGCACACCAGACTCTACCTTGTTGACGTTCTGACCACCAGCACCTGATGAACGGAAAGTATCCCACTTGATCTCACCTTCATTCACATGCACCTCAAACTTATCGGCCTCAGGCAATACGGCTACAGTGGCAGCTGAGGTATGCATACGTCCCTGGGTCTCTGTGGCAGGTACTCGCTGTACACGATGCACACCTGACTCATATTTCAATGTTCCATAGACATCAGCACCAGAGACTGCAAAATCAATTTCCTTATAACCACCTACTGCACCTTCTGACACACTCGTAATCGAGAGTTGCCAGCCTTTAGCATCACAGTAGCTCTTATACATCTTGAAGAGATCACCGGCAAATAGGCAGGCTTCGTCGCCTCCGGTTCCTGCACGGATCTCCATCTGAACATTCTTTGCATCCTCAGGATCCTTCGGAATGAGGGTAATTTTAATCTCTTCTTCCAATCTGGGTTGAAGTTCCTCGTTGGCAGCCAGTTCCTCGCGTGCCATCTCTTTCATCTCCGGATCGGTCTCGTTGGCAAGAATATCCTTTGCCTCCTTGATACTGTTCAGACAGGCAATATAGCGCTTGCGAGCATCCATAATGTCACCGAGGTCCTTATATTCCTTGGTGAGTTTCACGAAACGGTTCTGATCAGCAATCACATCGGGGTCGGTAATCAGGGTAGATACCTCCTCGAAGCGCGCCTCCAGTCCGTCGAGTTTCTGTAATATACTGTTATTCTCCATTAATATGTAAATTCTCCAAATTCTGATTTGATGGTCAGACTCTTCTGACCTTCTTCAATATGACCGACGATCTGGGCATCGATATTGAAACGATTAGATATCTTAATCACTTTCTCTGCTACCTCAGGACGTACATAGATCTCCATACGATGACCCATGTTGAACACCTGATACATCTCCTTCCAATCAGTACCTGAGCACTCATGGATAGCCTTGAAGAGTGGGGGAACAGGGAACATGTTATCTTTGATGACCTTGCAATTGTCATTGACAAAGTGAAGCACCTTCGTTTGGGCACCACCAGTGCAGTGTACCATTCCGTGAATCTCTGGACGCAACTCGTCGAGCAAATTCTTGATCAAAGGGGCATAGGTACGAGTGGGAGAGAGTACGAGCTGTCCTGCATCTACAGGTGAGTCCTCTACGGCATCTGTCAACCTGTACTTACCACTATAAACCAGTTCGTTAGGTACTGCGTGATCGAAACTCTCAGGATATTTCTCTGCGAGATATTTTGCAAATACATCATGACGGGCAGAAGTGAGGCCATTACTACCCATACCACCGTTGTAACGTTTTTCGTAAGTAGCCTGGCCTGTAGAGGAAAGACCAACAATCACGTCGCCAGGACGGATGTTCGCATTGTTGATGACATCAGAGCGTTTCATGCGGCAGGTGACAGTAGAGTCCACAATGATCGTACGTACCAGATCACCTACATCGGCGGTCTCGCCACCTGTGGGATAAATACCAATGCCCATTTCACGTAACTCAGCCAGGAGCTCATCTGTCCCATTAATGATGGCCGAGATGACCTCACCAGGAACAAGCATCTTGTTACGTCCGATGGTGCTGGAAACAAGAATGTTATCAACAGCACCTACACAAAGTAAATCATCGGTATTCATGACAATGGCATCTTGGGCAATACCTTTCCAGACAGAAAGGTCACCAGTCTCTTTCCAGTACATATAGGCCAGTGATGACTTTGTGCCTGCTCCATCTGCATGCATGATATTACAATACTCAGGATCACCTCCCAATATATCAGGTATAATCTTACAGAATGCCTGTGGGAAGATTCCCTTGTCAATATTCTTAATGGCATTGTGTACATCCTCTTTGGCTGCACTTACACCACGCATCATGTATCTGTTGTCGCTCATCTTAGTGTATGTTCTTTATAATGTTCTATTTGTTATCATTCCAAAACTCCCAACTTGCAAATGCCTGAAGCAGAAGCATCTCTAATCCATTCTTGACGTCTGCTCCATATTGAGCACCTTTGCGCATAAAGAGCGTCTGGTCAGGATTATAGATCAGATCATAGAGAATGGTATGGTTGTCCATCGCCTCATATGGAAGGGGAGGACATTCTTCTGTATGTGGATACATACCGACAGGTGTGCAGTTTACAATCACATTATATTCTTTCACCACCTCAGGCGTGATCTTATTGTACTGAATGGTATCGGGGCGCTCATAACGACTTACAAAGACTGGTTCTATACCTAAGGACTTCAATCCAAAGTTGATGGCTTTTGATGCACCACCAGTACCAAGGATCAGTGCTTTCTTGTGCCATTTCTTGTCCAGCATGGGCTCAATGCTCTTGGTGAAGCCGATCACATCGCTATTATACCCTTTTAGACGTGTATTCCCTTTTTCATGGGTCACTTTGATGACATTGACTGCACCGATGGCTCTTGCCTCAGGTGAAATAGCATCAAGGAATGGAATCACTTTCTCTTTATAGGGAATCGTCACATTAAGTCCCTTCAATTCAGGATTCTTATCCAGTACTTCTGTGAGCATATCAATACTTGGAAGTTCAAAATTCTCATACTTCGCATTGATGCCCTCATCGGCAAACTTCTGGTTGAAGTAACTGATGGAGAATGAGTGTCCCAAAGGATAGCCAATTAATCCGTACTTGTCCATTGTCTATGATTATTTAGTTGCAAAATACATGGTGCAGATGCCAAATGTCAGTCGCTTAAAAGAGGCTTCCTTAAAGCCTGCTTTACAGAGGATATCCACCATCCGCTCTCCCTGCGGAAAAGCCTCAATGGTTTTGGTCAGATAACTATAGGCGCTGGTATCTTTTGATATAAGCCGGCCATAGATAGGCAAAATGGTATGACTGTAGATATGAAAGAGCTGTCGCATAGGGAAACTGACGGGCGTTGTGAGTTCTACAATACTAAGGTGCCCTCCAGGTTTCAGTACACGGCACATTTCTGAGAGTCCTTTGTCCAGATCGGCAAAGTTTCTGATGCCGAAGGCTGCTGTCACAGCGTCAAATGTACCATCGGAATAGGAGAGAGCCGTACAATCCTCCTTTTCAAACGAGATGACAGCATCGAAGCCTTTAGTCTTCACTTTCTGCCGTCCGATTTCCATCATTCCTTCGCTGATATCTGCACCAACCAGTCTGGTAGGATGCAACATCTCAGCAGCGAGAATAGCGAAATCGCCAGTGCCTGTAGCGATGTCGAGTAGGGTTTGGGGCTGATAGGGTTTCAGTTGGAGAATGGCTTTTTTACGCCATCCCCTGTCAATATCCCACGAGAGTCGGTGGTTCAGCTTGTCATAGGTAGGAGCGATGTTGTCGAACATCTTCTCCACCTGCTGCGTCTTTTCCACCCCCTTCTCGTAGGGATTGATCTTTTCCTGTTCGTAGCCCATACAACCTGAGACTTATGCTTTACTCTTGTAAACTTTCAGCCATTCAGTAACATTCTTTTCAATGCGAGCAGCAATATCCTCATTATTGGTCTCACGCTCGAATTTCTCACCGACGATATGCTCATACAGTTCGATATAACGCTCTGATACGCTGTCTGCATATTCATCAGTGATCTCAGGCATCACCTGTCCTGGTTCGTTCATGAAGTTGTGTTCAATAAGCCATTGGCGTACGAACTCCTTTGAAAGCTGGCGCTGAGGCTCTCCCTTTGCAAGCTTCTCTTCATAGCCATCAGCATAGAAATAGCGGCTGGAGTCAGGTGTGTGGATCTCGTCAATCAGATATACCTTACCATCCCGTTTGCCGAATTCGTATTTCGTATCTACAAGGATCAGGCCTCGCTTAGCAGCAATCTCCTGTCCACGGGCAAAGATCTTGCGGGTATAATCCTCCATGATGGCATAATCTTCAGCAGACACGATGCCTTGGGCAATGATTTCCTCTTTAGAGATGTTCATGTCGTGACCTTCATCAGCCTTTGTCGTTGGTGTGATGATCGGCTCTGGGAAACGTTCGTTTTCCTTCATGCCCTCAGGAAGTTTGACACCGCAAAGCACACGGCAGCCGTTTTTATACTCACGCCATGCAGAACCTGTTAGGATAGATCGGATGATCATCTCTACACGGAATCCTTCGCACTTTAGTCCGACGGTCACCATAGGGTCGGGAGTTGCCAGTTTCCAGTTAGGACAGATGTCTGTCGTTGCATCAAGGAACTTGGCTGCAATCTGATTCAGTACCTGTCCTTTGAAGGGAATTCCCTTTGGCAATACGACGTCAAATGCAGAGATACGGTCGGTAGCAACCATCACCATCATGTCATCGTTAATGTTGTACACATCACGTACCTTACCGTGATAAACGCTCTTTTGTCCTTCGAACTTAAAGTCCGTTCCTGTTAATGCTTTCATTTGTTTGATTTATTTAATTTTCTTACTTTTCCTTTTCCTTGTCATATTCCTCATAGGCATTGACAATACGTGTTACCAACTTATGGCGAACAATGTCACTGCGGTCCAGATTCACAACACCGATGCCTTCCACCTTATTTAATATATGCAGGGCTTCAATCAAACCGCTCTTCTGTGAATGAGGCAGGTCAATCTGTGTCATATCACCCGTGATAATCATTTTTGTATTCCACCCCATACGTGTCAAGAACATCCGTATCTGTGCAGGGGTCGTGTTCTGTGCCTCATCAAGAATGACAACTGCGTCACTCAAGGTACGTCCTCTCATGAATGCCAGGGGAGCAATCTGAATCACATGCTTCTCCATCAAATCCTGTAGTTTTACCTGAGGCAACATATCCTCTAGTGCATCATAGAGCGGCTGAAGATATGGATCTATCTTATCTTTCATGTCACCAGGCAGGAATCCCAATTTCTCACCGGCTTCAACTGCAGGACGGGATAATATGATCTTCTTGGCAGTCTTCTCTTTCAATGCTTTTACAGCCAGGGCTATGGAGAGATAGGTCTTTCCTGTACCCGCAGGTCCTACGGCAAACACCATGTCATTCTTCTCGTATGCATCTATAAGGCGTTGCTGATTCTCCGTTCTAGCCTTGATAGGACGACCAGACATCGAATAGCAAATCACCCCTTCTGGCACCTCATCTTTGGTACGCTTACCTTTGATGATATCGAGGATATCTTCTTCTTTCAAGGCGTTGAAGCGAAGTACATGACGACGTAGTTTCTCAACATTTTCTTCGAAGGATGCCATTTGCTCCTCATCGCCAAGCACACGGATGACATTATCACGAGCAACTATACGCAACTTAGGGTAGAGCGACCTGATCATTTGTAGATGACCATTACCCACTCCATAGAAGACTACAGGGTCAATATCCTCTAAAACAAGATGTTTCTCTATCAATTTATCGACAAATTACTAATTTGCGTGCAAAGTTACATTTTTTTTTTGTAACTTTGTCCCCGAAACAGAATTTTCTTATGAGATTGACAAAAAAAACATATTTGCAAGGATTCTTTGTTACGGTAGCAATACTGGCCGTGGTACGATGGGTGTTCCCTGAAGTGGCGACTGCTGGCATATCTAACATTGCCACCCTTCCAGACCTTTCTAGTTCTGGAAGTCTTGCTAGCCCCGCAAAGAATCATCGTATCCTGTCCGTACCAAGTTATAAAGAGGCCTTCCCTGACACGAATGCGGTTCAGTTGGTGGCTGCCCAACAGTGGGGTGTACCTCCTGTTAAGAACCGTGAGGATGCAGAAGCCCGTAAGAAGGAATTGGTATATATTGGTTCTAACCCCTATTATCATGTAGATCCGTTGTCTTCCAGTATCCCATATCTTGTGCCGCGTGCTGCTGTGCTTCTTCAGGATATCGGACAGGCTTTCTTTGATAGCCTGTACGTTAAGGGTGTACCTTTCCATAAACTGATCGTCACTAGTGTGTTACGTTCACAGGAAGATGTCAGTAAATTGCGTGGGCGTAATGTGAACGCCACAGAGAACTCATGCCATCTCTATGGTACAACCTTCGATATCTGTTACAATCGTTATAAAACGGTTGAGAATCCAGATGGTCCTGCACGCCGACAAGTTCGGAACGATACGCTTAAATGGGTGCTTTCTGAGGTGCTTCGTGATATGCGTGTCCAGCAGCGTTGCTATATCAAATATGAGGTTAAGCAAGGCTGTTTTCATATGACAGTGAGATGAATCATACAATTAATAACTTAAACCCTAGCATTATGAGATTAGATGGAAGAAGAGAAAGCTCAAACGTGGAAGATCGTCGCGGTATGAGCGGTGGTGCAAAAGCAGGTATTGGCGGTATCGGAGCCATAGTCATTGCTGCATTATTTGCATGGATGAGTGGAGGTGATCCTCTATCGGCTGGCTTACAGGCTGCTCAGGAGCAGATGATGAACGGCCAGACAGAGACAATCGGTGAGGAGAATTTCACTGAGGAGGAACAGGCCTTAGCCTCTGATTGTAAGAAGATCCTTGCTTCTACTGAAGATGTGTGGACTCCTGTCTTTGAACAGATGGGTGGCACCTATACTCCGCCTACACTTGTGTTGTTCTCTAATCAGGTGAACTCTGCCTGTGGCTCTGCTACGGCAGCAGTAGGTCCTTTCTACTGCTCGGGCGACCAGAAACTATATATTGACCTGTCGTTCTTTACTCAGATGAAGCGTCAGTTAGGCGTGGAGGGTAACACCTTTGCCTATGCCTATGTGATTGCCCATGAGATCGGACACCATGTAGAGAATCTGACAGGTACGTTAGGAAAAGCGCATCAGACCATGAACCAGAGTGATAAAGTGACGGCTAATCAGATCAGTGTACGTTTGGAGCTATTGGCTGATTACTATGCCGGTGTATGGGCACATTATGAAGAACAGATGAATCATTCTATGGAGTATGGTGATCTTGAGAAAGGTTTGGAACTGGCCAAGGCGATCGGTGATGACTGGCTTCAGAAAAAGGCACAGGGACGTGCCACACCAGAGTCCTTTACGCATGGAACCTCTGATCAGCGCAAACGTTGGCTAAAACGAGGTTTTGAAACAGGCGACATGCGAACCTCCACCTTCAGTGTTCAAAACTATAATGACTTATAAAATAATAGCTCCCTTGCTTGTTTTGCAAGGGAGCTATTATTTTTACTTTTATCGACGACGTTCTTTCAGGATACCGTGTCGGTAGGCATAGAGCAGTTTCTTCAGATCAGCCACCTGTCGTTTCAGGTCTGCACCTTTGTCGGTGTCAGCCACGAGCATACGGTGGGCTGACATCTCTACAATCTGTGTGGTAGATTTAATATCCGTCTCACGCATGATGGCATCCCGTTGTGAGGTAAACGGCTCGTGTTGCACGAGTTGGAAACCACGGGAGTGATATACCAGTGTGTAACCGGCAATACCCGTCTCGTGATGATAAGCCTCAGAGAAACCACCGTCGATCACCATCAGTTTACCGCCTGCCTTGATGGGATTCTCGCCCTTTGAGGCATGGACAGGCACATGACCGTTGATGATATGACGATTACGGCCTTGCACCTCAAAAGCATCCAGAATCTGGTCGCAGACGGCCTCAGAATCACGTAGTTTGAAGTAATTGCCCTTCTCTTCTTTATAGGTATCCTTGTCTTTAAGGAAATAGCGTTCAAAGGTTGCCATTTTCGACTTGTCAAACAATGGAGAGTTCTTACCGCACCAAAGATAGAGGAAATAGTCGCGGGCATAGTCAAGTGGATAATCATCAGAGGGGCCTTCAAAGGCGGCACGGATGATCATACCGATATTATGCATCAGATCCTTGCCACTGTAACTGACACCAGGATATACCTCAACTTCTTTTAGTGAACCATCGTCATTCAGTGGACAACTGGCATGGAAGAGTAGGTTGGAGTTGCTGATCGTGTACATACAACCATGGGAGAGTAATGTGCGGATATGTTTCTTCAGCTTCTCACAGATGCGGAACGAATGGTGGAGCTTATCCATCAAGTCTGCTTCCTCTGCAGTCAGTGCATTGGGTTGGGCGGGATCAATGGTGGGGAAATGACAACTACGCATTTCATATTCCTTTCCGTCAAGACGGCAGACGCCTCTTGCGTAATCAATCTGCTCAAACAGATTACGATCCTGCATCTGCCACTCAGGGCGACGGTTATAAATAGCAGCTTCTTCCTTGAACTGGATCACAGCTATTGCCTTGTGCATCTTGGCTGTCAACAGACGGGTTTTCTCATCTATCTCATTACCAGGAAGAACTTTCGGTATAAACTCCTCACAGGGATCATCTCGGTAGGCATCGAGTGCGAATGTTGCTAAAGGCACAAGGTTGATGCCATATTCCTCTATGGTCGTCAGATTGGCATAGCGGAGACAGAGTCGCAACACGTTGCAGATACAAGCATTGTTACCTGCTGCTGCTCCCATCCAGAGAATATCATGATTGCCCCATTGGATGTCCCAAGAGTGATATTGGCGTAGTGTATCCATGATGATATGAGCTCCAGGACCACGGTCGTAGATGTCGCCGAGGATATGAAGCTGGTCAATGGCAAGACGCTGGATGACATTGCAGATAGCCACAATGAAGTCATCTGCACGCCCTGTGGAAATAATGGTGTTGACAATAACACTGACATAAGCAGCCTTATCATTGTCCGACAGACTTTCGTGAAGCAACTCTTCAATGATATATGAGAAATCCTCTGGCAAAGACTTGCGAACTTTTGAGCGCGTGTATTTTGACGAGACATCGCGGCAGACTTTCACCAACTGATGAATGGTGATACGATACCAATCATCAATATCCTGCTCACGTGTCTTAATGAGCTCAAGTTTCTGTTCAGGATAGTAGATGAGCGTGCAGAGTTCCTTCTTTTCCGACTCACGAATATTGTTACCGAAAAGTTCATTTACTTTTCGTTTGATATTTCCAGATGCATTTTTCAAGACATGTTGAAAGGCACCGCTCTCACCATGGAGATCAGCCAGGAAATGTTCAGTTCCTTTTGGCAAAGCCATGATGGCCTCTAGATTGATAATCTCGGTGGAGGCATCGGCAATGGTAGGGAAGGATTGTGAGAGAAGCTGCAGGTAATGCAGGTCATCCTTCGTTGTTTCTAAATGGGTCGTTGTCATATCTTTAAATGATTTGTCAAAAGTTTGCGGATATTGTTTGTTTGTCGGTTCTCAACGGGTTGTAGGGGCATGAAGCCTTCATCAAGTTCTGCTTCCTCACTGAGCACTTGCATCAGACTGGCAGCATAACCCTTCAGTTTCTTTTCTTCAAGTGCCTCGTTAAGCTGATCGTCATTGACGGTATCTCGCATGAGTTCACGTGTCAACTCAATCAAATGAAGTAATAGAGGCTGACGATGAATCTGGGTAATCATCCTGAGCAAATAGTCTGTCTCGTTGCCTTGATAATCGCCAACAACTTCTTTGATGGGACTAGGTAGGGTATAGCTGTCAGGATAGTAGGAAGCAATATGTCTGGTATCGATGCCTGGTGATTGCAACCCGAGGATGCTGATCCCATAGTCCACATAATTTAGAATATTCTCATGGGTAGCGTAGATCATCAGTCGTCTCCAGTCAATATCCTGAGGATGACTGATGGGATCGATTCTTCTGCACCAGCGACGGTCACCGGTGAAACTGGCCTTAATAATAACGGAGAGCGCATCTGCAGTGAGATCATCCATCTGTTCCAATGTGTTTGAGTCGATGACCTTCTGATAGATGGCAAATGTCTGAGAACACATTTCTCCTGGTGAGATGGTATTGGTGATGATGGCATTATGGATAACCTCAACACGTTGATTCCATTTCAGTTTTAAGAAGTTCTTTTGTTCCAACTTGCCAAGCGTGATGATGGCATACGCTCGTTGAATACAGACTTTCTGCCATTGAAACACTCGTCCTGCCTTCGCCTGTGGTGTCTGTTGCTCAACAGCCCACGGTTCCATTTGTCCATGTGGGGTAATGACGATCCTTGCACCAGCTTTACGGCCTGACATGGCCGCACGGATTATATCGAAGTTCCAGCAACCGTGACAATGCACGATGTCTGGCTGTTGGGCCTTCAATTGCTGTCTGAAAACGGAATAACTATCGGCAATACATATATCAGCACTCTGACGCAATCCATTAGCCAGTAACTCGACATGTTGTCGGATCAGGGAGTCGCCTTTAGGATATATATATAGCACTTTCATATCGGTGATCGCAGAATTATTCGAACTTGATAAATGTTGTATTTGAGCGGCCAAACAGGTTCTTGAAGAGAATACGCATCCGGTAACCTAACAGACTGGTTGCAGAGATCTTTTGTTCGAAATACTTCAGCACGTCATAACTGACATCCTTACGGACAATAATGAAGTTATATCGTCCCCAGGTGTAGTTCATGACTCTTCGGTTATAGATGTGCTTCAGCTTCCGCTCGGCCTTGAGAATATGATAACACGCATCCTCATAGGAAGCAAATGGTTGCAGACGGATACCCTTCTTACTAATATAGCCGAATGTGAGTTCTGCGTCTTCATCCAATGATTCTACAATGGCTTGAAGTTCGTTTTCATCTGTAGGCTTGTTGTTTATATTATGAAGGATAACCCATTCATTTTTAGAAGCTTTCAATCCGATATTAAAGGCCATCTTTCGACGTGTATAAAGCCTATTCGGCTTGGGAAGGAAGGTGGTGTATAGATTCGGATATTCTTGCTTATAAAGTTTCAATACATCAGGTGTGTCATCAGTTGAGGTCTCATCGACCACTATTACCTCATACCCAGGCTCGTATACTTGGGTCAGGTATGCAGGCAAGTTTTCCTTTAACTCATGAGCCTGATCATAGACCGTTATGATAATGGAGAATCCTTGTTTACTGATATTCATTTTACTTATTTTATAATTCGTCGCTCATATAGCCTAAAGGCAACTTACGACAGTTGTATTGTGATGCCATAATCTCTCCATAAGCACCGGCAGAACGGATTGCCAACAAATCCCCGCGTTTTGTGCGGTTCAAGTCAATCTGTTTGGCAAAAACATCTGTAGATTCGCAGATGGGGCCAACCACATCATACGCTTCAGTAGGCTCCTCACTGGTGATGTTCTCTATTTTGTGATAAGCCTGATACAGAGCCGGACGGATCAGGTCTGTAAAACCTGCATCAACAATGGCGAACTTCTTTGTAGCTCCTTCTTTTATATATAAGGTACGCGTGATAAGTGAACCACACTGGGCTACGACAGCTCTACCAAGTTCGAAATGGAGGGTCTGACCGTTACGCAGTTTCAGTTTCTTGGCATAGGTATCGAAGTATGACTTGAAATCTGGTATTGAAACACGGTTGGGATGGGCATAGTCTATACCCAATCCACCTCCAACGTTAATATGCTCTACTCGGATACGATGACGTTCAAGTTCGTCCTGTAGCTCGTTCACTCTGTTACAGAGTGCCTCAAAGTCACCCATGTCAAGGATCTGTGAACCGATGTGGAAATGAAGTCCCACACATTTAACGTTTAGAAGTTTGTCTGCCTCTCTAATGACAGAGACCATATCACGCATGGCAATACCAAACTTATTCTCAGCCAGACCCGTCGTAATGTTGGCATGTGTATGCGCTCCGACATTCGGATTCAGTCGGAAAGCCACACGTGCCACCTTACCTTTAGCGGCTGCCAGTTCATTGATGACCTCCAGTTCAGGAATACTCTCCACGTTGAAACAGAAAATATCATGTTCGAGACCAAGGTTAATCTCCCAGTCACTCTTACCTACGCCTGCATAGACGATCTTATTATTGGCGAATCCTGCCTTGACAGAGGCTTCAATCTCACCGCCACTTACGCAGTCTGCTCCCAGACCCGCCTCACGTATAACACGGAGAATCTTGGGGTTAGCATTAGCCTTCACGGCATAATGCACCACGAATCCTTCGTGTTTGCGCGCCTCGCTGACAATAGCCTGAAGTGTCTGGCGCAATAGTTCTGTATCATAGTAGTAGAAGGGCGTCTGAATCGACTGCAACTTCTCTACAGGGAATATTCCTTTTGCCATATCTGTTGTTCTACTTGTGTTGTGTGTTGTATTTGTTTCTTATTTGTTTTTGTTGAATATGGTGTTGCTCAAACTCTGGAGGGCACGCTTCTTATCCTCTTCACGGATGAGGAAAGAGATGTTATAGTTGGAACCACCATAGCTTACCATGCGTACGGGAATATCCTTCATGGCGTCGAGTGCGAGTGTCTCAAAACCTATGTTCGACCAGTCAAGGTCTCCCACAACGCAGATAATACACATGTTGGTGTCAACAGTTACCGTACCATACTTCTTCAACTCATCCACAATCTCGCCCAGGTGAGCGGAGTTGTCGATACTCATCGAAACACCCACCTCAGAGGTACAGATCATGTCGATACTTGTCTGATAGCTCTCGAAGATCTCGAAGACCTTACGCAAGAAACCTGTTGCCAGAAGCATACGACTTGACTTGATCTTGATAGCTGTAATGTTATCCTTGGCTGCAATGGCCTTGATTTTTCCGTATTCGGTCTTATTACTGATGGTAGTACCCTCAGCATCAGGATCCATCGTATTGAGCAAGCGAACAGGAATACCGGCATATTTGGCAGGCTGTACGCAAGTGGGGTGAAGGATCTTGGCTCCGAAATAGGCTAACTCGGCTGCCTCTTCAAAATGCAGCTGATGTACGGGTTCTGTATGATCTACCACACGGGGATCGTTGTTGTGCATACCGTCGATATCGGTCCAGATCTGAATTTCTTCCGCATTGATGGCTGCACCAACGAGTGAAGCGGTGTAGTCTGAACCACCACGCTGAAGGTTGTCAATCTCTCCATAGGCGTTCCGACAGATGAAACCCTGTGTGAGATAGACCTGCGCGCCTTCATTCTCTGCAAGGATGGCTTTCAATTTCTCCTTGATATATACTGGATCAGGCTCAGAATTCTTGTCAGTGCGCATAAAGTCGAGTGCATTGATGAGCACAGCCTTGATGCCGATCTCATTCATGTAGTTTACAACCATATTCGTTGAGATAATCTCACCCTGTGCCACAATGCTCTTCTCCTCGAAACTGGTGAAGAGTTCCTTGGTAAACGAACGGAGATAGTCGAATTCACTGCGCAGGAACTCACGTGTGGTAGCCTTGGTTTCATTACTTGCGTAGAGCTCTTCCACGTGACGGTCGTATTTCTGCTCCAGACGATTGATTACCTCGTTGGCGCCATCGGGATTCTTCTTGTAGAGATAGTCAGAGATCTCGACAAGTGAATTGGTGGTTCCCGACATGGCAGAAAGCACAACGAATACAGGTTCTCCAGACTTTGTGACAAGATTGGTCACTTCTTTCATCCTCTGTGGGGTGCCGACGGATGTTCCGCCGAATTTCATCACTTTCATAATCTTTATATTTTATTTTTACTTCTTTTTTCTATGCTTTTCTGATGGTTACTTCTTCCACCTTCTCATCCTGACATTGGAATGCCTTTCCTGGATACTTGTTGAGCAAGGCAATGTTATGGGTTGTCATGACGATAGCTGTTCCTGTTTCAGAGATCTTACGCAGCAGCTGCATCACCTCGTCGGTAGTGTCCTTATCAAGATTACTGGTCGGTTCATCTGCAATAATAAGTTTGGGGTGATTCAGGATCGCACGGGCAATGGCGATACGTTTCTGTTCACCGCCAGAGAGCTGGTGCGGCATATTCGCCATCTTATCAGCCAGGCCGATATCTGTCAACACCTCTTTGATGCGCTCGTTGATAGCATCCTTATCTTTCCAACCGGTAGCTTTTAATACGAAATAAAGGTTCTTATAGACACTGCGATCATTAAGAAGTTGGAAATCCTGGAATACGATTCCCATTTCTCTTCGGAGAGCAGGGATCTCTTTATTACGGATTGTCAGCAAGTCATGCCCTAATACGGTAGCCTCATCGGCTTCATCGAGAACTAACTCGCAATACAATGTTTTCAGCAAGGTACTCTTACCGGCTCCAACGCGTCCAATCAGGTAAATGAAATCTCCTTCATTCACTTGTAGGTTCACGTTACCTAATACGAGTCTGCCTTCACGTTGGCAGATGTTTGCATTCTTTAAATTGATCAGCATCTTTTATTTTCTTATCAGAATCAATATATTGTATTTATTTCATCTCACCTTTAGCCTTAGCTTCACGGCGTTTCTTATCCCAGTTGGGGTCATGACGTTTCTGCAGTTCTGCAGCCACATCTTCGATACGCATGCCTTTGGCTGTCATTAGTACTAGAAGGTGATAGAGCATGTCAGAAACTTCATAAGTCAGTTGCTCGTTGCTGCCCGTACAGGCCTCAATGACCGACTCTAAGGCCTCTTCGCCTACTTTTTGCGCAATACGCTTCACACCATCTTTGAAGAGTTTGGTGGTATAGCTGCCCTCGGGCATCTCCTCATGGCGAAGGTTGATGAAGTCCTGCAGCTCAGTCAGGAATAGTAGGGGATTCCGCTCGTTGCTTTCTCCCCAACAGGTATCCGTACCAATGTGACAGGTCGGTCCATCGGGATTGGCTTTTACCAACAGCGTGTCGTTGTCGCAATCCACCATAATATCTACCAGGTGAAGGAAGTTGCCGGAGGTCTCTCCCTTAGTCCACAGACAGTTACGACTACGACTCCAGAAAGTCACTTTCTTTGTGGCTATCGTTTTCTCGTATGCCTCCTGGTTCATATAACCCAACATCAGCACGTTCTTTGTGGTTGCGTCTTGAATGATGGCAGGTACCAGACCGCCGCACTTCTCAAAATCTATTTTCATATTCTTACGTTAATACCTTCTGATTTCAAATATTGTTTAAGTTCGGGGATGGGAATCTCACCGAAGTGAAAGACCGAGGCTGCGAGGGCTGCATCGGAATGGCCTTCAATAAAGGTGTCGCGGAAATGTTCCTTACAACCGGCGCCACCACTGGCGATGATGGGTATCGACAGATGATCGGCCAGTTCGCGCAGGGCTTCATTGGCATAACCTTCCTTTACCCCATCATGGTTCATCGAGGTAAACAGGATTTCTCCTGCTCCTCGCTCTTGTGCCTCATGGGCCCACTCGAAAAGTCCACGTTCCGTCCGTTCACGACCGCCCTTCAGATAACAGTGCCAACCGTCTTCGTCGAGTCTGGCGTCAATGGCGACGACACACACCTGGGAGCCGAAGCGTGATGTAATCTCGTTGATCAGTTCTGGCCGGCGGATGGCGGCAGAGTTTACGCTCACCTTATCTGCGCCGGCATAGAGCAGTCGCTCCACATCAGCCAGCTCATTCACACCACCACCGACGGTGAAGGGGATGTTGATTTCTTGTGCCACACGGGTCACCATCTCCGTAAACGTCTTACGGCCTTCAAAAGAGGCTGTGATGTCAAGGAAACAAAGTTCGTCGGCCCCTTGCTCGCTATAAGTCTTGCCCAGCTCAACAGGGTCGCCTGCAGAGCGGAGGTTCACGAAGTTCGTGCCTTTGACGGTTTCACCGTCTTTCACGTCGAGGCAGGGTATTATGCGTTTTGCCAGTCCCATAATTCATTCAGATTAATTTTCCCTTCATAGATAGCCTTACCAAATACAACGGCAGGGATGCCTGCAGCCTCTAGGGCTTTGATGTCGTCGATGGAAGAGACACCACCGGAAGCAATGAGGTGGAGCTCTGGATAGGCTGCCATCATCGACTGGTAGAGCTCTATGGCTGGACCAGTCAGGGTGCCGTCTTTAGAGATCTCCGTACAAAGTACGTTCTTGACACCAGCATCTACATATTTTTTCAGGAATGGCAGAAGATCCTCAGATGAATCTTCCTTCCAACCGTTAATGCTGACCTTCCCATGGCGTACATCGGCACCGAGGATGATACGTTCAGCGCCGTATTTCTCCAACCACCCCATAAACAAGTCAGGATTGGTCACTGCTATAGAGCCTATAGTTACCATTGAGGCACCAGCGGCAAAAGCCTTCTCAATATCCTCATCAGTCTTGATGCCCCCACCGAAGTCCACGACCAGCTGTGTGTCGGTCGTGATACGACGAAGCACTTCACTATTCACGATATGCTTTGATTTGGCACCGTCGAGGTCAACCACGTGAAGGCGCTTGAAACCGATCTCTTCAAACTCTTTGGCCACTTCGGCAGGAGAATCACGATAGACCGTCTTCTGATCGTAATCACCTTTCGTGAGGCGTACGCACTGGCCTTCAATGATATCTATGGCAGGAATCAGTTCTATCATAATTCAAGGAAGTTTTTGAGTATTTTTTCACCCACCTTACCACTCTTTTCTGGGTGGAACTGGCAGGTATAGAAATTGTCCTTGTGCATGGAAGCAGAGTAGGGCAGGATGTAATCCGCTGTTGCGATGGTCTCCTTACACAGAGGCACATAATAACTATGTACAAAATACACATAGCCACCTTCAATACCTTTCATGAGTGGTGAACGTGTGTCATACAGCTGGTTCCAACCCATACAAGGCACTTTATCCTCATGGCGCTGTGGCTGGAAACGTTTGACCTCAGCATCGAATATGCCGATGCAATCGGTATCACCTTCTTCAGAGTGTTTGCAGAGCAACTGCTGTCCGACACAGATCCCGAAGACAGGTTGTTTCAGGTCGCGGATGAGCAGATCGAGTTTGCGTGCTCTCAGATAGTCCATTGCCTCTCCGGCGTGGCCTTGTCCTGGGAACAGCACTCTATCAGCTTTCTTCAGTAGTTCTGCATCGTCCGTCAGCTGTGGCTCTATCCCCATCCGTCGGAGGGCATTCACTACCGAATAGATATTTCCTGCGTTATATTTTACAATTGCTACTTGCATTAACTGAATATGATGGTTTTGTTTTTATAGGTGAGAATCTTGCGCTGGATGTGTTTGCTTACTGCATGACTGAGCACGATCTTCTCCAAATCCTTGCCCTTCAGTACCAGACTCTCCGGTGTATCTTTATGGGTGATACGAGTGACATCCTGTTCGATGATTGGACCTGCATCCAAGTCGGCTGTCACATAATGTGAGGTGGCTCCGATAATCTTCACGCCACGCTCATAAGCCTGGTGATAAGGCTTCGCACCGATAAATGCCGGTAGGAACGAGTGGTGGATGTTGATGATATGATGCGGATACTCGGCAATCATCTCGTCGCTGATGATCTGCATATAACGTGCTAACACGATAAACGAGATATCTTCTTTCTTCAGCAGCTCCATCTCGGCAGCCTCTACTTCGGCTTTGTTGGAGTGGTCTTTCTTGATGCTCCAAACGTAATAGGGGATACCAAACTGGTCGGCCACATAACGCAGATCCTCGTGGTTCGACACGATGCAGGGGATGTCGCAATTGAACTCACCTGCCTTCCAACGTGCCAGCAAGTCATAGAGGCAATGACTCATCTTTGAAACGAAGATGGCCATACGAGGACGCTTGTCACTATAATACAGGCTGAACTTCATTTGGTAACGCTGAGCATAAAGCGTAGTCAGATAATCGTAGAGCTTATCACGGGGAATCAGAAAGCCATCAAGTTCCCATTCTATGCGCATAAAGAACATTCCATCTACCTTATCGACATACTGGTCGAGATAGACAATGTTACCTTTGTTGTCGGTGATAAATTTAGTCACTTCAGAGATGATGCCCTGTTGGTCAGGACAGTGAAGCAGCAGAATTGCGGTTGTTTCCATCTAATATTTTGTACTTTTGAAATTTCAAGGCGCAAAGGTACAAAAAAATATGGTAAAACGTGTGAATATTTAAAGAAATTAAAGCTATGACCTTAATTTCTTAAGAAATTATGCATTTTTATTCATCTTTACTGTCTGCACTGCGTAAAATGATGCTTGTAGCGCCGATTGTAAAGAGGGTACCGTTATCAATGACACGTCGCTCCTTAGGGTTCAGTTCCACATTATCTACAAAGGTTCCCGTATTGCTGTTGTTGTCTTTCAAGGTATAGCGTAACCCACCGCGCTTGTCACGGCTGACAGTAATGGTACAGTGATTCAGATCGACACTGGGGTCAACGGTCTCAAAGGCTGTATTGGCAGGATTACCCTTCTGATGTCTGCCGATGACATTATCGCCCATACGGAGGGGAAGCACCTGTTTGTAGTGGAATACGTTTTCAATCACCACGATTGAGCCACAGCCTTCTTCATTAGCCTGCTCATCAGGATTCTCGTCTTTCTGACGCTCACGCAGTTTGCTGACACCCATGCGAATACCGAATTCCTTACCACAGTCGGGACATTTGAATACCAAAGACTGACCAGCCGAGTATTTCGTCTCATCGAAAGTGATATACTGTTCACATTTGGGGCAACGTACGCGCTTCATTTGTTTTAATTGAGCTTATATACCCAGGCGTCTTTCAATTCTTCGTCCTTATGGATATTCCTTAGTGCCTTATAGGCCTCTTCTTGTGTCTGGAAATTTCCGCAGATAACACGACGAATGACCTGAGTTTTATTGGTGGTACAGATTTCCGCACTGTCGAGTCCTTTTCCTTTTAGTCTTTCGATGAACATCTCGGCATTACGCTTGGATACCTGACTGGCAAGGACAATACAATAGCCTCTTTTTACGGAGTCTGTTTTGACTGTTTGTTCTGTCTTGATCTTCTCAAGCTGGGAAATCGTGTCAACTTTATTTGTCGGTTTTTGTATGTCTGCTTTGCTGATCTCGATCTTACTGGTGTTGGTATCTTTCGACATCATGCCAAAGAGCAGGCTGTTGTTGATGTTGCTGATGGTACGTGTCATCATCTCTGTCTTGCCTGTCGGCATGGCAGCAAAGAAGACTGCCAACAAGATAGCGGCAACAGCTACGGTGTTACGGATCCAAGAGAATTTGATACGAACCACATCTTCTTCGTCCTCATCCTCCACTTCTACAGCCTCGGAATCAGTCTCCAAATGGTTCATGCGGATAATCTGAGCAGCTTCCTCCTCAGTTTCGTCCTCAACAGCGACAGCCGCAGGTGTCGTAGCCATCTTAAGGGGTGTCATCTCAAAGGAACACAAGCCGTAAAGATTAGGAGTCAGGATGCCAGCCTCGCAGGGAGTAAATACATAATTACCGTTTTCATTGAACTCCAGTGTACCGATACTGTTGAGTTCATAGATGCCCTTTGTCTGCAGATGCATCTTCAGCTCATTCACCTCGTCTTCTATCCGTAGGATAGCCTCCGGATAACTGATGTCGTAAGCTTCAACATAAGACTGGGCGAGGAGAGAATCGTTGATTTTGAGTTGGGGGTTAAAACCGAGTGTACGCTGAGGTGGCAGGAAAACTCCTTCCTGATCGTCATAATGCGCATCAACATGATGCGCCATAAACCCTCCGAAATCGGGTACTATGACGCAATCGTTGCTGAGCAATAGAATCTCAATATGTCTTTCCAACTCTATCACGTGTGCAAAAGTACGACTTTTTTTTAGAATAAACAAATAAAGATACTTAAAAATTCATTTATATCTTTTTTTTGCATTATCTTTGCAGCAGAATTTAAGTTAATAATATCAGTTATGAATATTGCAATTGTAGGAACAGGCTATGTGGGCCTGGTGTCAGGTACTTGTTTTGCCGACACAGGTGTTAATGTGACATGTGTAGATGTGGATGCCAAGAAGATTGAGCGTCTGAATAACGGAGAGATCCCCATCTATGAGCCGGGACTTGATGAACTTGTGAAGAAGAACGTGGCAGCAGGTCGTCTGAAGTTTACAACTGATCTGGCTTCCGTACTCGATGATGTAGAAATCGTGTTCTCTGCAGTAGGAACGCCGCCAGATGAGGATGGTTCTGCAGATTTGAAATATGTGCTCCAGGTGGCTAAGACCATTGGTGAGAACCTGAAGAAATACGTGGTGGTTGTTACCAAGTCAACGGTGCCTGTGGGTACTGCAAAGAAAGTCCGTAAGGCCATTGAGGACGAGCTGAAGAAGCGTGGCGTAGATATAGAGTTCGACGTGGCTTCTAACCCGGAGTTCCTGAAAGAGGGTAATGCCATCAAAGATTTTATGTCACCAGACCGTGTGGTCGTTGGTGTGGAAAGCGAGCATGCTAAGAAGGTACTCACGAGACTTTATAAGCCTTTCATGGTCAACAACTTCCGTGTAATCTTTATGGATATTCCTTCAGCAGAGATGACGAAGTATGCCGCTAACTCGATGTTGGCCACCCGTATCTCGTTTATGAATGATATCGCCAATCTTTGCGAACGCGTAGGTGCTGATGTTAATATGGTACGCGCGGGCATCGGTTCAGATACGCGTATCGGCCGAAAGTTCCTTTATGCAGGCTGTGGTTATGGCGGCTCTTGCTTCCCCAAGGATGTGAAGGCGCTGATTAAGACTGCCGATCAGAATGGTTATTCCATGGAAGTGCTGAAGGCTGTGGAACGTGTGAATGAGAAGCAGAAGAGCGTGCTCTTCGAGAAACTCGTGAAGTCATACGGCAGCGTGGAGGCTCTGAAGGGCAAGACCATTGCCATGTGGGGTCTGTCGTTTAAGCCCGAGACCGACGATATGCGTGAATCTACCGCTCTCGTGATGATCGGTAAGCTGCTAGAAGCCGGCTGTAAAGTCCGCGCTTACGATCCGATTGCGATGGACGAATGTAAACGTCGTATCGGCGATCAGATCACTTACTGTCGTGACATGTATGATGCCGTGCTCGATGCTGATGCCCTGTTGCTCCTCACCGAGTGGAAGGAATTCCGTCTTCCTGGATGGGGTGTCATCAAGAAGGCAATGAAGCAGCCGCTTGTGATCGACGGAAGAAATATATTTGATACAGAAGAACTTGATGAGAACGGGTTCGAGTATCATTGCATTGGTAAATGAGGAGAATAACAACGATATTAATGTTTGCAGCCGCTCTGGTGGGATGTAACCGCCAGGGTTCTGCGCCAGCTGAAAGCAAGGAGGCCAAGCAGATGTTGCAAGGTGTCTGGATGGATTCGGAAGGTGGCGATGTGTCGTTCCGTGTGAAGGGCGACACCATCTTCTATTCCGACACCACGAGCATGCCTGCCTATTTCAAGATCATTGGCGACTCATTGGTCTTGGGCTCCGGCACTTCCTATGGTATCGTCAAACAGTCACCGAATGTGTTCTGGTTCACAAATCAGAATGGTGACATTGTGAAGTTGCAGAAGAGTGATGATCCCGTTGACGAACTGGAGTTCGTGCACGACCAGCCCCAAGTACTCACCTATACGCAGCAGGTGAAGAAAGATTCTGTTGTCACATATAACGGAGAACGTTATCATTGGTATATCGCGATCAATCCCACGAAATACAAGGTCGTGAATCATACATACAATGATGACGGCTTAGAGGTGGAGAATGTCTATTACGACAATATCATGCACATCAGTGTCTTCCACGGGGCACACCAGATATTCTCCAGCGACTTCAGGAAGCAGATGTATAGCAAACTGGTGCCGGCAGGTTTCTTGGATGAAGCGGTGCTCGGAGCCATGGACTTCAATCATATTGATGCCGATGGCCTGCATTTCGATGCCACACTCTGCATACCTGATGGAGCCAGCTGCTATATGGTTGATACGCAAATAGCCTTCACTGGCAAGCAGACCATGAAGCTGATGGAGTATTAAGCTTTCAGCCAGTCGTCAAGTAGCATCCTTGCTATCGACAGCTTTTCAGGAATCTCAGGGAGATTGTCACGACGGAACCATCCGCCTTTGGCAATCTCACTTTTTTGTAGGTGGATCTCGCCCGACACATAATCGGCATTGAAGCCCACCATCAGCCCGCAGGGGTAGGGCCAGGGCTGTGAGGCGAAGTAACGGATGTTCGTTATAGTGACACCCGTCTCCTCCAAGGCTTCACGGGCAACGGCTTCCTCAAGTGTCTCTCCTGTCTCGACAAACCCAGCTACCAGACCGAAGAAGTCACGTCTGAAGTTCTTGGCGCGTACCAGCAGCACCTCGTCACCTTTATGAATGAGCACGATGACGGCGGTGGCCAGTTGGGGCCAAATCTCCTTACCACACTGAGTACACTTCTTGGAAATATCGGTATCCATGCGCATCGGGGCACCACACACACCGCAATATTTGGTGTTTTGATCCCAGTAAAGCAGTTCCTGGCATTTGCCAGCCTTGAGATAGAGTGGGCGGGGAAGTTTGTAATAACTCTGACGCAGACCGATCATCTCAAAGCGGTCGCTGTCCGTGATGGGGTTATCGATACGATAGGTGACAACGGGAGAACCATCTGCCATCGGGGTGATGTCCATCTGATGCGTCCAGGGCTTTACTTCTGTCGGCGGCTCTTCCTGAAAGGGAATGGTATAACCGCCGTCAGCTGTCTTTTCGAGCAACAGGTCTTCTTTGCAGAAAACGAAATAATATGTCTTCGCCATTATTGATTTCCAAATAGTAATTGTCTGTCGCGCTCCAGAGCGGGCTTTACCCATGCTTCGGGCACAAACTTCCAGTTGTTGTTGGGCTTTGGATCCAGCGTGCCCATCTTGCGGATTTCCTCTGTCAGGAAATGACGCTGGTCACGATCAGTATGGAAGATCACACGTGATTCGAGAGAATCCTTGGGGATACCGGCACCTTGTGTCAGCAACTCACCACCACCATTGGCACGATAGCTGTTCATCGCCACTTTATACCACTTCTTCTCATCGAAGGGTTCACCGTTCGACATAAGGAGAATCTTAACCTTTTGACCATCGGGCTTCGTCAGGTCCACTTCGTAGTCGATACCGCAGGCGGAATCGAAGTTGAAGGTGTAGTATTGGAAGCCTGTGCGCTGCTGATCCTCTTTCGAATCCTCATTCAGTCGCAGGGCATGGTCGTCGGGTGATATCATCGTGTTGGTCCACATGTCATAGCTGTACTCCAAGTGCTTCCGTATTTCCTCACCTGTCATGCGGAGGGTGAAGAGCAGATTCTCAAAGCGGTAGAGCTTGAACATGTCGGCCATCGTCACATCACCGGCTTTGATGGTCGAGTTGAAGGCCAGCGGGGCTGTTAGCGAGATGTCGGCATCGGTGATCTGCAACTGCAGGTTATGAATCAGATCGGTAAAGGCCGAGTTGCCGAAGAAGCTGTCTCTGGTATAGATCGGCGACTTGAAACAACCGATTTTCTGACTAACATAAGTCTTCACGTCATCAATGTCCTTCTGAAAGTATGCCAGCATCTGCTCGTCGATGGTCTCGTCTTCCACGTTGACAATCTTGCCCTTGATGTCCTTATTAACCACCTTGCCGTCCTGAATGATCAATACGATATTGGCCTCTGCTACATTCTTGACCCAGCATGAAGGATCGATGATGAGCACCTGCTTGCCTTCCTTGTTGGTAATCCACTCGTTATGTACCTGATGGTCGTGGCCGAAGAAGATCACGTCGAAGCCGGGCACTTCTCGGGCAACGGCTGCCGTCGCATTCTCCTCATAGTCAGGGGTTATGATACCACCGTCCTTACCACTATGGAAAAGACCGAAGATCAGGTCGGGCTTCTCGTTCTCCTGGATGTATTTCACCCATTTACGGGCACAGCTGACCATCTCCTCAAACTCGATTCCTTTCCAAATCGACTTATTCAACCAGTTCGGAATGGCTGGAGTCAGCATACCGATCACACAGATCTTCACGCCGTCTTTCACATGTACGGAGTAGGGCTGCAAACCGGTATAGATACTCTGGGGATTAGCCTCGCCGTTCTTACATTCCTCCTTCACGATGTTGGCACCCAATAGCGGACAGCGCACCTCACGGATCCACTTGTCATATACCTTGTGACCAGGCTCTATGTCGTGATTTCCAACCGTCTCGGCATCATACTTCATGTAGTTGATTACCCGTGCGGCCAGGTTCTCATTTTCTGGCATCACATAGTTGCTCCAATATACACAAGGTTGGCCCTGCAGGATATCGCCGTTATCGATGAGCAGCAGGTTTTCGCCGCACTTCTCACGCTCGCGGTTGATATACGAGTTGGCACGGGTCAGTGTACCCCTGAGCGGCCTGCCCTCCATGAAGTCCCATGGGAAGAAATGTCCGTGAACATCACTGGTCTCGATGACCTTCAGTGTGACGGTCTTCGAAGTCTGTTGTGCCTGCACTGAAAGCGTCAGCGTCGCAGCAATGATAGTCGAAACAAAAGCTATCCTCATTTTCATGATTCTTTAATTATTTGCATGCAAAGTTACAAAAAAATAACCTAGAATGCAAATTTTATCAGGCATATTTTCTTCTTTCAGTAAAAAAAGTCTATCTTTGCAAGCAGATCAAAATAGTAAGGAATGAAGAAGTATTTCATAATGGCCGCAGCCGCCATGATGGTTGCTATAAACCTCTCTGCACAGACAAAACGATCGGATGATTTCCGTGCAAAGTATCAACTGAAAGAAGTGGTGGTGATGAGCCGCCATAACATCCGCTCTCCGCTGACATCGGGTGGGGCTGTTTACAAGCGGGTCACACCATACGAGTGGTTCAAGTGGTCGTCGCCGTCGAGCCAGTTGTCACTGCGTGGTGGTGTACTGGAGACGGAGATGGGCCAGTTCTTCCGCAAGTGGTTGGTAGGCGAGGGACTGCTACCTGAGAACTATCGTCCTGATGGCGATGAGGTGCTCTTCTATGCCAACTCTCGTCAGCGCACGTTTGCCACGGAGAAATACTTCTCTGCAGGATTCCTGCCATTCGCCAATGTGGAGATCACCCATAAACTCGACGAGGATAAGATGGATCCCGTTTTTACCCCGCAGTTCACGAAGATGAACGACGCTTACCGTCAACAGGTACTCAGTGAGATTAATGCCCTGCATGGTGGTCCTCAGGCATTGATGGCATCCGTTCAGCCCACACTTACACTGATGGAGGAAATTCTCGACATGGCGCATTCGCCAGCCGCAGCAAACGATACGACCCATTTCTTCTACGACGATACGCAGTTCAAACTGGAGAAGGGCAGTGAGCCGAAGATGACTGGCGGTTTCACGTTGGCCAACAGCGTGGCTGATGCGATGGTGCTGCAGTGTTATGAGAGTGAGAGCATGACAGTCTTCGGTCATGAATTGACAGAAGAACAGTGGCGCGCCATCTGCGGTGTGAAGGAAGTCTATGACGCTTTACTTTTCACTACCCACAGCGCTGCCGTCAATCTGGCCAATCCACTGGTGAGCCGTATCCGCGAAGAGCTGCACAATGATGGTCGTAAGTTCATGTTCCTCTGCGGTCACGATTCCAACCTGGCCAGCATAGGTGCTGCATTAGGTTTTAACTATCCCGAGACCAAACATGCCCTGGAACTGCACACACCCATCGGCTCGAAGCTGGTCTTTGAGAAGTGGACCGACGGCAGCGAAGAGTATGTCGCTATCAATCTTGTATATCAGAGCGTCTCACAGTTGCAAGGTCGCACGCTGCTCTCCGTTGAAGAGCCACCAATGGTAATGCCCGTCACCGTCGAAGGTCTTACTGCCAACGAAGATGGTCTCTACCGTCTTTCCGACCTCGACAACCGTATGGCTGAAGCCATGACCGAATACGAAAATATTGAGGACGCCACGACAAATTGATTTGTATGCATAGAAAAGTGCGTGTCATTCAGACACACACGCACTTTTTCTTTTTATTCTTTTTCTATATCTTCTTAATTTCACGCGTGGATAAATATGTACGCAGGTGAGTGTTGCGATTTAGTTTCGATATAGATTCAATTATGAAGCATTTTTGAAGCAATTTCAAAGACTCGCAAAAAGTAACGAATCGCATCGTAAAAAGTAACTTTTTGCAGACTAAAAAGTAACTAATTGCACTGCAAAAAGTAACTAAATGCAAGCCAATTCATTACGTTTTATTTTTCTTCGCCTTACGCACGTACGCGCCTTATAAAGCAGATAATTATTATAATCTTGATAATACGGATAAAGATTATAATGAAAGAATAAGATGAGTGCTTGCGTGTGTCTTAACGACACGCAGCACCTGTTTTATTTTTTGCAACAAAAGGAAACTTAACAGATAATATAATTAGGCTAACCTCTACTATTTATTTAATCCATAATTGAGAATTAATTCCGATAGTGTCACTTTTTTCTCTAAAAGTTTTGGTTTTTACATATTATTTTGTAACTTTGCACCGTTCAATGTCTGGCAGGTGTGCTGGAGAGAACACTTTTTAGAAAAGAGCGAAATGCTTGTTGTCCTGAATCGAAATGTAGGAAGTTTCAGCTAAAGGGATTAACGGCAATCTTCGTTCACGCATTATGTTATTTAGTCCCTTTGTGGAGGTATAGCATATCTGCGTGGACTATTGTCAGTTATCATTTAGCGGGTATCCTACAACCTTCGATTCAATAGCGGGCAATTAGTGCCACGCTTTTTTCGTGTGTTTTTGTTATTGACGTAGGGATGTCTATAATATACGACTTGAATCAAGTTGAATGATATGCCCACAAATCCTGTGGGTGTCTTAAGTTTAGAAGCCTGATGTAGCCTGTGAAGGCATCCAGCAGGATTAATTAGTTAATAAAATCAATTAAAAAATCTTCTAGGCGCACGACCGTGAGGTTATTGCGCCTATTTTATTGAGTTGTGTAGAATAGAATCGCGTGAGTTGGCCAATAAGTAGTTTCATTTGCGGGATTTAATTCTAGCACTTGTTACATTTAAATCTAGCAAGTGATAGAATTAAATCTAGGAAATATTGCTATTATATAGAACACTGATAAGTAACAGATAACAGATATAACAGATAGTTTATATATTTTCTCGCGTACCGCATATAGGCGCGCAGTACGCGAGACTTCCTAGGAATTATCTGTGTATCTGTTGTATCTGTTTCATAGCCTTGGTTAACGGTGCAAAGATACAACAAAAATCGTCGATTTCCAAATAATTCAGTCTTTATTTTCATAGAGATGCCTTCTTTCTCTTATTCAGATAGTCTCCACGGCCTATGGAAGTTATCTCCACGAGTGA
>JAEEGH010004087.1_pt1 | contig 37689 bp, 21 predicted proteins | sample 9134181 | NCBI WGS metagenome assembly JAEEGH01 (sample SAMN16246544, study PRJNA631951) | gut metagenome | biome: gut microbiome; feature: rumen; material: DP-attached | host: Bos | place: Iran: Karaj | collected 2018-10 | reverse complement strand
CCACCCTTCCAGTCATGCTCAACGAAGGCATCATGCTTCTCGGCAGTAGTATCGGTAAGCGGCTGGAACCAGTGAGTGCAGTGAGTGACACCCAGTTCCATAGCCCACTGTTTCATGCCCTCAGCCACCTTGTCGGCAGTGGCACGATCGAGCGGAGCACCGTTGTCGATGACGTCAAGCATCTTGTCATACACCTTCTTTGGCAGGTACTTAAACATCTTCTGCTTATTAAACACATACTTGCCAAAAAACTCTGACGGACGTTCTGCTGGTGCAGGAACGTCAAGTGGCTGCTTCTTGAAAGCCTCGCCCACTACCTGAAATCTTAAACTTGCCATAATAACAACCCCACACCTGCCCTTCACTTCATGAAGAGAGTACTAACCGCCGTGGGATTTGACGGGAATAATTATTATTTGTGTTTGTTTTTATTTTATTTTTTATGTCTCAAACTCTCAACTTTCCGCTCGGCACGCAGTGACGCTTTCTTGCGCTCCATAGGTGCTCAGGCACTTCGTGGAGGTCCCGCAAAGAACCTTCAACATTCAACATTCAACATTCAACCTTCAACTTTCAACTCTCAACTTTCAAACCTTCCATTCCTTTATCCTGCGCATAGCCTCCTGGCAGTCCTCGCGGTCACCAAAGGCGGTGAGACGTACATATCCCTCGCCCGCAGGACCGAAGCCCACGCCCGGCGTGCACACTACACCAACGCCGTAGAGCATCTCCTCAAAGAACTTCCATGACGGCGCACCGTGCGGAGTCTTCACCCACAGGTAAGGAGCATTCTTTCCGCCATACACCTCAAAGTCCATCTCGGTAAGTGCATCATGCATCAGACGAGCATTCTCCATGTAATAGTCTATCACCGCCTTAGTCTGCGCCTTACCCTCCGGCGTGTATGTAGCCTCAGCAGCACGCTGTGAAATGTAGCTCGTGCCATTAAACTTAGTGCACTGTCTGCGCTCCCACAGATGATTCAGCTCCACCTTCTTTCCGTCAAGCGTCATAGCCTTCACATCCTTAGGTATCACGGTGTAACCGCAGCGAATGCCGGTAAATCCAGCCGTCTTGGAATAAGAATGAAACTCGATGGCACATTTCTTAGCACCACGTATCTCATATATGGAATGAGGAATGTCGTCCTCCCTGATGAAAGCCTCATAGGCTGCGTCATAGAAGATGATGGCATCGTTCTTCAAGGCATAGTCCACCCAACGCTTCAGCTGTTCCTTTGTAAGCACAGTGCCCGTAGGGTTGTTAGGATAACACAGGTAAATCATATCCACGCGATGGTCAGGAATCTTCGGACAGAAACCGTTCTCTGCGTTGGCAGGCATATATGTGATGTTGCTCCACTTGCCGTCGGTGCATGTACCGGCACGTCCTATCATGGCGTTTGAATCCACATAGACAGGATAGACAGGATCGGTGATACCCACCGAGTTATCCCAGCGCACGATGTCGCCGATGTTACCCGTATCGCTCTTAGCACCATCGTTAACGAATATCTCTGATGCGTCAAGCTTTATGCCGCGAGGAAGGAAATCATTCTTTATGATTGCCTCGCGCAGGAAGTCATAGCCACGCTCCGGACCGTATCCACGGAAGGTATCCTTGCACGCCATCTCTTCAACGGCCTTGTGCATGGCCTCAGTCACAGCCGGCACAAGCGGACGCGTCACGTCGCCTATTCCGAGGCTTATCACTTTCACCTTCGGATGCGACACCTTGTAGGCGTTCACCTTCTTGGCTATGTCGGCAAAAAGATAGTTGCTCGACAGTCGCAGGAAATATTCGTTTACTAATGCCATAGTTTTCTTCTCCTTTTATTATTTATTAGTTTGTTAAAGTTTGCCTTGCTCGCTGTCAGGATCGTATATATACCTTATTATATAATATATAAGACCAGTAATACTTTCGCTGAATGAAAATCAAAATGTTACTTTTTCCTTTCGTTTGCTTGCATTAATCTTTTTCTGAGTGCAAAATTAATACTTTTTGTTTAAATAACAACTAATTTGTTATCAAAATAACACTTTTAAATGGACTTTGTTTTGTTTTTGTAAGCAAAAGCTGCGAAAATATAACAATCCACTACGTAATCAGCATCGTTTTCTTTTAGATTGTAAGTTTGCATGGTTTGTACTTTACAAAATGACTATAAATTATCATATAATTCATCAGATTGTATTAACTTTGCACTCAGAAAAAGACAAAACGAAACAAAAAGCGCTGAAAAAGTTTCATCTTAACACAACAACACAAACACAACACGAATTATCACCAAAACAGAGAAAGGACTTTAATTATGAAAAGAATTGAGGCGATTATTCGCAAAACTAAATTTCAGGATGTAAAAGAGGCTTTGCTCAGTTCTGACATCGACTGGTTTGAATACCACGATGTGCATGGCATAGGCCAGAGCCGCCAGGAGAGAGTTTACCGCGGCATCCAATACAGCACAGATGTAATTGAGCGCGTAGCTATAACGATAGTATGCCGCGAACAGTTTGTCGACTCCACCATAAATGCAATAATGGAAGTAGCACATACCGGCAATGTAGGTGATGGACGCATCTTCCTGAGCGACGTGATAGACTGCTTCTCAATACGCACCGGCGAACATGGTGACACAGTATTGGCAGATAAGAAATAACCCTTTAAAAAGATTTGTATTATGATGGATACCATAATGACTATAATGCCCCTCGCAGCAGTAATGGAGGAGGCAAAGGACTATGTAAACGGACTCGACACACTATGGGTGTGCCTCGGTGCCATGTTAGTATTCTGGATGCAGCCTGGCTTCGCACTGGTGGAGGCCGGACTCACACAGTCTAAGAACGCCGCTAACATACTTATGAAGAACTTTGTAGACTTCATGTGCGGCACAGTATTGTTTTGGATCATCGGATTCTCCATAATGTATGGTGCCGGCAACGCTTTCTTCGGATGGGAAGGCTTTACCTTTATCGGCACAGACTCTAATGTTCCTGCAGAATGTACGTTTATCTTCCAGACGGTATTCTGCGCCACTACCGCCACGATTGTATCTGGCGCCATGGCAGAACGCACCAAGTTCTCTATGTATGTAGTGTTCTCCATACTCATCTCTGCCCTGATATATCCATTGGAAGGCCACTGGTCATGGGGCGGCGGATGGCTCTCTGAGATGGGATTCCACGATTTCGCCGGTTCTACGGTAGTTCACCTGTGTGGTGGCGCATTGGCACTTGCCGGTGCAATAGTACTCGGACCACGAGTAGGAAAGTATGGTAAGGATGGAAAGAGCCGTGCCATACCAGGTCACAACCTCGTACTTTGCGCCCTTGGCGTATTCTGCCTGTGGGTAGGATGGTTTGGCTTCAACCCATGCTCTACAGTAGCTGCCACCGGTTATGCCAACGCAGTAAGCATGTCGCACGTATTCGTAACGACCAACATGGCAGCAGCCACCGGCGGCATAGCAGCAATGATCTACACATGGTTATTCGACAAGAAGCCTTCACTGTCAATGGTATGCAACGGTGTATTGGCAGGACTCGTAGGTATCACAGCAGGTTGCGACTGCGTAAGCATTGCATCGGCAGCATTGATAGGCTCCGTTGTCAGCATCGTCATGTGTTTCTCCGTATCTTTCATCGATAAGGTTTGCAAGATAGACGATCCAGTAGGTGCCGTATCTGTTCATGGCGTAGGTGGTTTCCTCGGCACTGTCCTTACAGGTGTGCTTTGCGACCCAGCCATCGATGGCGTGGAGGCAAGCTTCGGCGTTCAGTTGCTCGGTGCGTCTGCAGTGGCAGTATTCGCATTCTGCATCGGCATGATACTCTTTACCGTAATAAAGAAGACACACGGACTGCGCTGCGACCGCATAATAGAAGAGGAAGGCCTTGATGTATATGAGCATGGTGAGGCATGCTATAACTAACAGGCTACGAACTGCATAGGCGTATGCATGCACAATAAAACAAACAGTTCACTCGTTTATTTACAAAAAAAAAGACACATTATGAAGACAATAAAGTTTATAGCTCTTGCCGCCATCACATTGGCAGGTTTCAGCACCGCATCTGCGGAAGATAAGATAGAAGGATCTGTAAGTGCCGACGTGGTTTCACGTTACATCTGGCGTGGACAGGCTTTGGGCGATGCTGCCATACAGCCATCGGCAGAGTTGTCATACAAAGGGCTTTCGCTCAGCGCATGGGGCAACTTCGGATTCATTGACAAGTACGACGCCAAGGAGTTTGACCTCACCCTGTCATACACCGTGAAGGGTTTCACAGTAGGTATAACAGACTATTACTTCTCGTCATACGGGGCCGATAACAAATATTTTGAGTATCGCTCTCACGACACACAGCATGTATGGGAGGCCTTCGTCGGATACGACTTCGACTTCGCCGCCATCAACTGGTACACTAACATCGCCGGTGCTGACGGTATTAACAAGAGTGACAAACGCGCTTACTCATCATATCTGGAACTGAGTGCACCATTCAAACTCGCCACTTGTGATTGGAGTGCCGCTGTCGGCATAGTACCTTATGCAACGTCTTTCTATGGTGACGCCAACGGTTTTGCCGTGACAAACGTCTCATTACGTGCCACTAAGGATATCAAGATTTACAAGAACTTCTGTATTCCAGTCTTCGTCGAGGGTATATGTAACCCAAGCACGAAAAAAGGTTACCTCGTAGCAGGATTTACAATCAAACCATAACACAGAAGCCCTCCCCTACTCTCCCCAACGACAGAGAGTGGGGGTGGGATTCTCAACAAACGCAAACTTAACACAAACCAAATAAGATATATAATATGTGTGGAATAGCATGTATATTCGGGATTAAGGAGCAGACACCCGAACTGCGCAAGAAGGCTCTCAAGATGAGCCAGAAAATACGTCACCGCGGTCCTGACTGGAGCGGTATCTACGAGGGCGGCAGTGCCATCCTCGCCCATGAGCGTCTCAGCATCGTCGATCCTGAGTCGGGACAGCAGCCTCTCTTCTCGCCCGACAAGAAGATTGTCTTGGCTGTGAATGGTGAGATTTACAACCACCGCGAGATACGCAAGTGGTATGACGGACGCTATGACTTCCAGACGAAGAGCGACTGTGAGGTTATCCTTGCGCTCTATCGCGACTGGAAACGCATGGGTTGTGACGATCCTTCATGGATATTCGAACGTCTGAACGGCATCTTCGCCTTTGCCCTCTACGATGAGGAGACCGACGAATATCTCATAGGTCGCGACCCTATCGGCGTCATACCTCTATATATTGGTCATGACAAGGACGGCAAGGTATATGTAGCGTCTGAGCTGAAGGCGCTCGAAGGCTTCTGTGATGAGTATGAGCCTTTCCTGCCAGGACATTATGTCTATGGCTGCAGCTCTGATTCTGCAAGTTCATATCCTAAAACGCCGCTCAAGAAATGGTACACCCGTGAGTGGATGGAGAAGATGCCTACTGACTGTCAGGGTGAGATTGGCGAAACTGCTGCATTGTCATACAAGGACAGCGTGGAGGCAGTGAAGCAGGGACTGGAGGCTGCGGTGAAGCACCAGCTGATGTGCGACGTGCCTTACGGCGTGCTGCTCTCTGGCGGACTCGACAGCAGCGTCACGTCAGCCATCGCAAAGAAGTTCTCTGCCCGCCGTGTGGAGAGCGATGGTGAAGAAAAGGCATGGTGGCCTCGTCTGCACTCGTTTGCCGTCGGACTGAAGGGCGCGCCTGACCTTGCCAAGGCCCGTGAGGTGGCTGAGCATATCGGCACCGTGCACCATGAGATAAACTATACAATACAGGAGGGACTGGATGCTATCCGCGACGTAATATACTACATTGAGACCTACGACGTGACTACCGTCCGCGCCTCTACGCCTATGTACCTGCTGGCACGTGTCATCAAGTCGATGGGCATCAAGATGGTGCTCTCTGGCGAGGGTGCCGACGAGGTCTTCGGCGGCTACCTCTACTTCCACAAGGCTCCTGACGCGAAGGAGTTTCATGAGGAGACAGTGCGCAAGCTCTCCAAACTGCACCTTTACGACTGCCTCAGGGCCAACAAGTCGCTCAGTGCATGGGGTGTGGAGGGTCGTGTGCCATTCCTCGACAAGGAGTTTCTTGACATTGCCATGTCACTCAACCCAGAGCACAAGATGTGTCCGGGCAGCGTGATGGAGAAGAAGCTGGTGCGCGAGGCATTTGCCGACCTGCTGCCTGAGAGTGTGGCATGGCGCCAGAAGGAGCAGTTCTCTGACGGCGTAGGCTATTCATGGATTGACACGCTGAAGGAGATTACCTCTGCCGCCGTCACCGACGAGCAGATGGCCCACGCTGCCGAGCGTTTCCCTATCAACACCCCTATGTGTAAGGAGGAATACTACTATCGCACTATCTTTGAGGAGCATTTCCCAAGCGACAGCGCCGCGCGTGCCGTGCCTCACGAGGCCAGTGTGGCATGTTCCACAGCAAAGGCGCTTGAGTGGGATGAGGCATGGAAGACCATGAACGAGCCTTCAGGCCGTGCCGTTGCCGGTGTTCATCAGGATGCACTATAGGATTTTCCAGAACCCACCTGAAAAAAGTTGGAATAAACAGAACCCATATATAATAGAAAACCTCCTCCCGACCTATGCCGGAAGGAGGTTTTTTATGTAGATGGCGTGTTATTACAGATTAAAATTTTTCTTGACAGCTTCACCGATTTTTCCAAAAGCCTTTGCCACTGCCGTACCGCGCTCATCCGACTGCACGTTGGGATAGAGGTAATACACGGTCTTGCCGTTTTCATCCTGCGTCACCGCAGTTTCCAGGGGCTTCCTTCCGCATGGTATTCTTCACTTTTCACTTTTCACTCTGAGCGAAGCGAAGTCACTGTCCCAAGAACATATTCACTATCTTGTTGGCATCAGCCATGGTGATTGCATTGTCACCATTTACATCGGCTGCAGCCACGTTGAAGTTCGCGATGCTTGACGGATCCGTAGCAAGGAAGTAGTTCACTACCATGTTGGCGTCTGCCATCGTTATGCTGCCGTCACCGTTCACGTCGCCGAGGATGACTTCTGAGCTTTCTGCAATAGAGAAATAGAACTTCATTCCATCCTTGTCCTTTCCGAAGTCGATAGTGCTGCCGTCGGTAGTCGTTACCTTGTAATATAACTCAAGTACGTAGCCCTTGCCACTTTCAAGTCCACTGGTTACATCCTGAGAAAGGTCTGAGGCACTGAAAGCCATGTAGTGTTCAGTTACGTCCTTGTCCTTGTTATAGATATCGCCGTAACTACTCAAATTGGCCGTAATGGATGTCCAGTCGCCACCAGTTGCATCATCCTCATAGACTCTGTATTTCAGTTTGACATTGTCGATGCTTACGTCGTCGTTGCGTATGAAAGACAGTGAGAAATTGTCTATTGCAAGAGAACTGACTTCACCGGGGTTCCAGCCATAGTAGCGTTCGCGGATAGCATTGCCGGTGTAGGAAGTGCTCCAATCTTCACCGTCAATCTTCAATCCCAGTTCGGCAGTGTTTTCGCTGTAAACCTTTATTTTCCAATCTGATGATTCGCCACCAGCAATTTTGTATGTAACTTTGTAGTTCTGTCCGCCATTGTTGTAATAGACGCTATTGCCTTGTGAATCCGTTGCTTTCAGATAGAACTCAAAGATTTTGGTATTGGTCTCATTTTCATTTTTTATAAGTTCGCCCTGAGAATCCGGCACAGTCAGTAGCCATGTACCATTGCCCTGTTTAGTCAGTGGCATTGTTATCCATTTCTCAGCAGAGGAGCCAGAGTTATATACATCAGCCAAGAAACTCACTTCGCTCATGTCATCTGGTGCTGCCACCTCTACCTCATTTATAATCAATGAAGATGTCATCTCGTTAGTCAGGTCAACCGTGTCAAATCCCGAAGCAGGAAACTCCTGTGTGAAGGCATTCCCACCATTGTGCTTGATGGTAAGCTTCATATTGGTGATTACGTCTGTTGATGATGTACCTCCACTGCTACCGCCTCCGTTGTATTGAGTGCCGTTCAGGTAAACGGTGTAACCGTGTCCGTTGCTGGTCTTGTAGTCATACCACTGCTGTGCCAATGTTTCTGTGGTGCAGTATATAGTCATGCTTCCGCTGTTCGTCGGGAATACGTTGCTGCCTATGGTCAACGTGCCATCCACGTTGCAGTTGAACTGTTTCAGTTTCATACTGCCGGAATCGCCCAGCGGGCCAAAACATTGGTTGGGAATGGTATAATTTCCGGAGGCATTAATCTCCAGGACATTCAGTGAGGACGTAGCATATCCCTTGAACTGTCCTTCAACTAACCTGACATTTGTGATGAAAAGTTTCTTGACGTTGTTGCATGCCTCCATTTCCTGACCTGCCATCTGCTTCGTATATTTGCGGAACATAGGCTCCCAATAGTTCTCGTCAGCCAAATCGTCAGATGTGAAATAGGCATCCTGAGCTACGTCTATCGGCGTTATTATTAGTTGGAATTGTGGGCCCTTGTCAGCCCATTCATACGTATCGAGCACAAACTTCCAGTTGTGCTCTGCGCACTGTCCAGAGAATTTCATGTAGTCATTGCCAATAACAGGTTCGTCAAGCACAATAGCGGCGTATGACATCACTTGCACAAATGCTGCAAGTATCATTAAAAGTAATCTTTGTTTCATAATCTTAGCCTCATTCTTTTAGTTTTAGTATTGTCAGTTCTTAGATGCAAACTCTTGTGTTTTCAAGTATTAGGGGGGCTTTAAAGATTTGGTTGTGTTATGGTTTTCTTCTAATGTGTTTCAGCATTATGTATGCTGATGTTGCAAAGTTAAATAAAAAAATGTAAACTGCAAAAAAAACGACATTTTTTTTGCAAAAATTCTTCAATTAGGCAGTAAATGCCCTCTTATTTGGGATTATTGTGCAGAAATTCTGCCGATATTTCGCAGTATCGATACATCTGTGTACTTTTCGTACGTATTATATCGGTATGGAAAGAGCGCTGCTTCTGCATTCGCACTATGCTGCTCCATGACGCCGTATGCGAACGGTTGTATGCCGTTGCGAGATAGCAGAGGCGCTCCTTTCGGCTCATCTTCAGCAACTGAGGATGGCGCAGCTGCTGCAGGCGAATGAACATGGCGAGGTATCGGCACTGCCCTTCATTGGTTGACAGGCGCATGACGCGGCTGCGCCGTGCCGATATATTGTCGCTCACGTCAAAGGAGAATCCAAATTCCTGAGCCAGCGCAGAACCGTTCCATTCCCTTTCCACATCCTCGGCAAACGACGGTCGCATCTGAAAGAGACCTATGGAATAGTTACCTTTCTCCTTACAACCAGTGACATACAGTCCGGTGACTGCCGTCTTCTCTATCTCGTTACGCCACCGGCTGTAGCGTATCAGTTCAGGAAAGACGATTGCCTCGGCAAGTCTTACGTCGGTTATGCCCATCTCGCGCAGTGTCTTGCTCCATTCGGCGTGATTGGCACTGACGCATTGTACGGCAAGATTCCAGTTATTGCCGAACGCCTTGTGGTAATTGTATGGAAACGCTGTGACCGCTCCTATTATCAGCAGCAGCCACAGCGTAATGGTTCTTTTGCAATTCATGCCTATACCTATAGCTTATATGTGCATTTCAGTATCTGGTCTTCAAGAACGAGTAGCCATTCTACGGCGTCACTCGTCACCGTCACCATGATAGGAGTATAGGTTGACATACCGTTGATGATGAGTTCGCCGGTGCGGCTATACTCAATGGTACGTTTGCCGTTCTTACTCTTATACACTCCGTATGGCGGCTTCTTGTCGCCGGTCTTTCTCTGCTTGATGCGTACCTCTGCCTGTTTCTCTACCTCAATAGCCTCGCTTTCTGACACCTGGCGGAACTTGTCACACTCCACTACGCCATATACCGTAGTGCCGTCATCGTTGCCTTTCAGGGCAAGCAGTGGGAAGTCGCAGCCGAAACCGCGGTCAGGAGTCTTGCCCGGAACCAGTTCGCCGAAGCCTCCGGCATAGCCGTTACACTCCCATGCCTGGAAGTTCCAGCCCTTAGGCAGCTTGTAAGCCACGACTGAGCAGAAAGGCTTAACCACCAGTTCTGGCATCTCGCCATACGCCTTCTTCAGTATGTTGGCAATGCCTATGACAGAGTTTACCTGCATGCGACTGACCACACACTGTGGCAACTCGCCCTTCTGTACCATATCCTCTGTCAGTTTTATCATCTCTGCATAGATGCGCTTGGTCTCTGTTATCTGTTTCTGCAGTGATGCACGATACTCCCTAGCTGCTTCCAGGCGATATGAGTACAGCAGTCCGTCAGCCTCGTCATAGTAAGCATCCACGCTGACCTGGTCTGAGGCAGCGCATGCAGCGTCATACAGTTTGCGCAGCTTACCCTCATAGCGGCTGCCTATGTTGGCATAAGTATGCTTCTGTTCCTGCCTGAGAAGGTTGGTAAGCTGGTTGCTCAGCCTTCCCATCTGACTCTCATATCCGTTCATCACAGCCGTCATGGCCTGCACGTTGCCGCTGAACTTGCGTGCGTTGGTAGCCATAGAGCGCATCTTCTGCATAAACTCCGGGTGAGCCCTGAGGTAGGCCTCCTGCTCCTTCTCGCTCATGTTGCCGAAACGCTCCATCTCGTCCATGTCAGGATTGCCGCCAAGTATCTTTGCCGTTATCTTCTTCTTTACAGGCTCCTTCTGGGCGTCGGTGGCATTCTCGTCCTGCAAGAGCGCCATCTCCTCCTTTGTTATGCCGAAGAGTTCAGATACTTTCTTCTCCCACTTCTCGCGCAGTGCCACCATCTCGGCATCGCTGCATTCGCCCTGCTTCTCCAGTTGCTCGCAGCGTGTCGTCACCGCCGCAATGCTCTGGTAGTAAGCATCGCGCTCTTCCATGCTGCTGCGCGCCATCTTCTCTGCCGATGGCAAGGCAGGCAACTGGCGCATCAGTTCGGCAGCCGTCGATGCCGTGCTCGGTGTTATCACGCCGTCCCATATTATTGTTGAGGTGTGGCGCTTCGGCACGATGTCAGAACCCTGCGGCACGTTTATATCCTGACTGTTGGCAGCCTGCGCACTACTTGAGTATTCCGCTTCATCCTCGGCAGCCTGCTGGGCATTGGCACCCATCGCTCCGCCCATTGCAGCCTCTGCCTTCTGCTTCAGTTTCTTCAGGAAACCCTGTGCATTGACTTCCGTGGCGCCTATCGTTGCCAGCGCCATTGTTGCAATTATTATCTTTCTCATAATCCCCTCCTCTTTATTTCTTTATAAACTCTACGCGGCGGTTCTTTGCCCTGCCGGCATCAGTCTTGTTGTCAGCCACAGGCTCATGGCTTCCCTTGCCCACAGCACGCAGGTTGAAGCCGTCGCAGCCTAAGCCTTCAAGAGCTTTCACCACTGCCTCGGCACGTTGCTGTGACAGAGGGTCGTTAACGGCGTCAGAACCCTGGTTGTCGGTATGTCCCTGCACCTCAAAGCGCACTGAAGGATTCTTCTTCATATAGTCTGCCACCTTCTGTATCTCAGCCATCGACTCAGGCTTCAGCGTTGCCTTGCCAGTCTCAAAAAGTATGTTGTTGGTAACGAACTTGCCAGTCTCCATGATAGCCTTCTCAACTGCGCTGAGGTCTGTGGTCGTACGCTCGTAAAGATCCACTGCACCTGCGGCAAGAACAAGATTGGTAAATCCTTTGTATTTGTAGTCGCCACTACAGAAGAATTCGAAACGGTCAGGGGCCGCTACGTTAGGCTGGCTGATTATGCGTACACCATTGATATAAACCTTCAGTGCACGTTTGTTAAACGATACAGCGAAATGGTTCCACTGTCCCAATTTTAGTATTTTACTAAGGATATTCCAATCATAATCATTGTACACCTCGCTGTCGGAATTAGCCTTCATGAATGCGGCATTTCCATAATAATCTGGATTCCAAGGACGGAAAGTAAGTGTGATATGACCCACGCGGGTTGTTCCCGCATATGTGTTCAGTTCCAACTCTGACTGTCCGTAATCTCCCTGCTTGCTGCAAAAAACATCCCATTCCAATGTGAAGACATCAGGCAGATACTTGTTCATGTTCTTCATCAATGGCTGAATGGAATTATAGTCTGTAGAGAAATTCAGATACTTCTTGCCGTTGAGAACCGCAGTTTCAGCATTGCCGTCACTGACTACATCCCACTTTGATGGAAACTCGCCCATCTGCTCACTTGAGAAATCGTCCTCAAAAAGAATTGTGCTGCCACGCACGAAGTCGCTCTTAGCGTTTACGGCTGTTGCGTCAGGAGTATTGTCAACAGCTTCCGTATTCTCGCTTCTGCTGCTTCTGCTGTTATCGTCAGATGAATTGTTGTCGTTGGATGAGTCACTCTCTCCCTTTCCGTCAAGTATGGCGTCCATGGCCTCGTCGGTAACGCGGGCAGCCTTGTTCTCTACCTTATATTCCACGCTACGCTTTGCAGCATCCACCGCACGGTCCTTCAGGCGTTTCAGGAAACCCTGTGCGTCGGCTTCCGCTGCCACCATTACAGCGATTATTGATAGGATAGCTAATTTCTTCATAATGTTCTTGATTAATTTACGGGTTTATAGATTAGTTTAAAAATATTGTCTAAGAAAGAATATGTCTTTCTCGCAAAGTTACAATATTTAACGATATACACTGCATATATCCCCTCATGTTTAATTTTCTTTAACAAAACATGCTATATATTAAGTAATTTTATTATATCAATGTGAGTTCTATGAAAACAAGCACTGCGTTTGGCAACACAAATTCATATCCTACTAAAAAACGAAAATCAGCGACGTGAAACCTGCCATTTTACAGGGGCGTTGTAAAAGCTATCATATTACCATGTAAAAGCTATCACTTTACATTGTAAAAGCTATCATATTACCGTGTAAAAGCTATCAAATTACAGAGCCCGTATTTACTTTTTGGGGCAAAGTTTCATTTTGTAAGAAAAATATTGTTTAGAAATTACAAAATGTAAGCAAACAGTATAACAAACATTACAAATCGTAAGTTTGGTCAAAATCAAAAATAAAAAGTGATAAAATACTAATGTATAAGTTTACAAATTGTATTAATTTTGCAGTCGGAAACTTTCAAAATGACAGAAAATAAAGATTAAAACTGTCAAAAAGGAGACGCAACACAAACAAAAATTGAAAAAGTGACACAAGGAGACACAACACAGACACACAGAATACGCAGGATACACTTTACTAAAATGCATGGTTGCGGAAACAACTATATTTATGTGTACCTGCCTGACAATCCCATTGCAGACCTTAGGCAGGCTTCGATAGACTGGAGCCGCCAAGGTTTTGGTATTGGCAGTGACGGACTGATTACCATTGAACGCAGCGAAGTGGCAGACTTCCGCATGCGGATTTTCAACAGTGACGGTTCGGAGGCCATGATGTGTGGTAATGGCGTAAGGTGCTGCGGAAAGTTCGTGCGCGACCATCACCTTACTAATAATAAGGTGGTGACGTTTGAGACCCTGGCTGGCATCAAGACCCTGTGGCTGCAGGAGGACGAAAAAGGCGTGGTAACGGGTGCGAAGGTTGACATGGGCGAACCCGTGGCACAGGATACGCAGTTCACAGTCAACAGCTGCGGCAGAGAGTTTCAGGGCGTAAGGGTATCGATGGGCAATCCGCACTTCGTGATATTCCTTGACGAGAAAGAAGATATAGAGACCTTCGACGTGACGAAGTATGGCAGCATACTGGAGCACCATGAGGCTTTCCCCGACGGCTGCAACATAGAGTTTGCCCAGAAGAAGGGCGACGTGATACGCATGAGGGTATGGGAGCGCGGTTCGGGCATCACGATGGCATGCGGCACCGGAGCCTGTGCCACCAGCGTGGCAGCAACGCTTACACAGGAGACGACACACACAAACACTATACAGATGGACGGCGGATGCCTTACCATAGAATGGTGCAAGGAGGACGGCCACATATACATGACCGGACCTGCCGCAAGGGTGTATGAAGGAGTCGTTGAGAGATGATGGTTGAAAGATGAAAGTTGAGAGTTGAGAGTTGAAAGTTGAGGATTGAGAGTTGAGAGTAATTCGAAATGCAAAAGAAAGGTAATCATAACCTTCTACTCTCAGTTTAAAAAGATAATTAACAATCAATAATAGGAAATGGAACAAGACATTCATGGACTTTATAGCCCACAGTATGAGCATGATGCATGCGGCGTGGGTATGGTGGTCAACATTCACGGCGGAAAGAGCCATGACTTGGTTGACAATGCACTGCGTGTGCTTGAAAACATGGAGCACCGCGGTGCTGAAACGCGTGACAAGACTGGTGACGGTGCCGGCATATTGGTACAGATACCACATGAGTTTATATTGCTTCAGGGCATACCAGTGCCCGAGAAGGGCAGGTATGGCACCGGCCTCGTATTCTTTCCGAAGGATGAGACACGCCAGAAAGCTATACTGTCGGTAATGATTGAAGAGATAGAGCGCGAGGGACTTACATTGATGCACCTGCGCGCCGTGCCTACATGCCCCGAAGCATTGGGCGAGGGAGCACGCACTGTGGAGCCTGACATCAAGCAGGTGTTCATCACTGGCATTAACGAAGAACGCCTGGAGGAGTTTGAGCGCATATTATATAAGGTACGCAAGAAGATAGAAAACCGCATTGACGACGAAGACTTCTACGTTTGTTCGCTCAGCACAAAGGAGATAATATATAAAGGTATGCTGACCAGCGGACAACTGCGTCGCTATTTCCCCGACCTCTCAAATGAGTATTTCACCAGCGGACTAGCATTGGTTCACTCTCGCTTCTCAACCAACACCTTCCCTAAGTGGAAGCTGGCTCAGCCGTTCCGCTATCTGTGTCATAACGGTGAGATTAACACCGTGCGCGGCAACCGCGGATGGATGCAGGCAAGAGAGAGCGTGCTGTCATCACCTGCACTGGGCGACATCAAGGAGATACGTCCGATATTGCAGAAAGACATGTCTGACTCTGCATCGCTCGACAACGTGTTTGAGTTCCTCGTGATGAGCGGACTGTCATTGCCACATGCCATGGCGATACTCGTGCCAGAGTCATTCAACGACAAAAACCCTATCAGCGAAGACCTCAAGGCATTCTATGAATACCACTCAATCTTGATGGAACCATGGGACGGACCGGCAGCGCTGATGTTCAGCGACGGACGCTTTGCCGGTGGTATGCTTGACCGTAACGGACTGCGCCCAAGCCGCTACACCATCACCAAGAACGGCATGATGGTAGTGGCAAGTGAGGTTGGCGTCATGGACTTCGAGCCTGCCGACGTCGTTTCAAAAGGCAGGTTGCAGCCAGGCAAGATACTTCTTGTTGACACACAGGAAGGCAAGATATACTATGACGGTGAGATAAAGGCACAGCTCGCCAGTGAGCACCCTTACCGCCAGTGGCTCTCTACCAACCGCATACAGCTGGAGAAGCTGAAGAGCGGACGTAAGATAGAGAACAGCGTTGAGAACTATGAGCGCAAGCTGCGCTGCTTCGGTTTCGGTCAGGAAGACATCGACAAAACCGTAGTGCCTATGGCAACGGCAGGCCAGGAGCCTGTGGCAGCAATGGGTAACGATACTCCGCTTGCCGTCATCAGCGACAAACCGCAGATTTTCTTCAACTACTTCCGTCAGCAGTTTGCGCAGGTTACCAACCCTGCCATCGACCCTATACGTGAGGAACTCGTGATGTCGCTCACAGAGTATATCGGTGCGGTGGGAACAAACATCCTGACGCCTGACGAGACAAACTGCAAGATGGTGCGCCTGCCACAGCCAGTGCTTACCAATACCGAGCTCGACCTGCTGTGTAACATCCGCTACAAGGGCTTCAAGACCATAAAGCTGCCTATGCTGTTTGAGGCAGGCACACTGTGTGGAGACAGCTTGCGCCAGGCTATCGACAAACTGTGTAAGGATGCAGAGAAAGCCGTTGACGAGGGCTACAACTACATCATACTCAGTGACCGCGACATAGACGAGAAGCATGTGGCAATACCATCATTGCTGGCTGTAAGTGCAGTGCACCACTATCTCATCAGTGTGCAGAAAAGAGTACAGACGGCGCTCATCGTAGAATCGGGCGAGATACGCGAGGTGATGCACGCAGCACTGTTGCTGGGCTACGGCGCAAGTGCACTGTGTCCTTACATGACCTTCGCCGTACTTGACGACCTCGTGAAGAAACACAAGATACAGGAGGAGTATGCAACAGCTGAGAAGAACTATATCAAGGCCGTTGACAAGGGACTGAAGAAGATTATGTCGAAGATGGGCATATCTACCATACGTTCTTATCGCGGTGCAAAGATATTTGAAAGCATCGGACTGGGTGAGGAACTGCTGCGCCAGTATTTCGGCACAGAGATCAGCACCATCGGCGGCATAGGTCTTAACGAGATTGCACGTGATGCCATGAGCCTGCACAAGGAGGCCTTCAAGCCGGCAGAGATAAACGAGTTCCTGCCTAACAACGGACTCTTCTCATACCGCAAGGACGGCATCAGTCATGCATGGAACCCTGACACCATTGCCAACCTGCAGATAGCAACACGCGTGGGCTCATATAAGAAGTTCAAGGAGTGGGAACAGATGGTTGACGCCAAGGAGAAGCCTATCTTCCTGCGCGACTTCATGGGATTCAAGAAGGCATCCAAGCCTACACCAATCGATGAGGTGGAGCCAGTGGAGTCAATAGTGAAGCACTTCGTTACCGGTGCCATGTCATTCGGTGCACTGTCAATAGAGGCTCACGAGGCTTTGGCACTTGCCATGAACAAGCTCGGCGCACGCAGTAATACCGGTGAGGGTGGCGAGGATAACGCACGCTATCATCAGGAGGTTGACGGCGTTAGTCTGTCAAGTAAGACTAAGCAGATTGCCAGCGGACGCTTTGGCGTAACGGCAGAATACCTTGTAAACGCTGAGGAGATACAGATCAAGGTGGCTCAGGGTGCAAAGCCTGGTGAGGGCGGACAGCTGCCTGGCTTTAAGGTCAACGAGGTCATTGCCAAGACACGTAACGCCATTCCTGGCATATCACTCATATCACCTCCGCCACATCATGACATATACAGTATCGAGGACCTTGCACAGCTGATCTTCGACCTGAAGAACATCAACCCAACGGCTGCCGTAAGCGTGAAGCTCGTAGCAGAGAGCGGCGTAGGTACTATCGCTGCCGGTGTGGCTAAGGCTAAGGCTGACCTTATCGTAATAAGCGGTGCAGAGGGCGGAACGGGTGCCAGTCCGGCATCATCAATGCGCTTCGCTGGTATCAGTCCGGAGATAGGACTGGCTGAGACTCAGCAGACCCTCGTAATGAACGGACTGCGTAACCAGGTACGCCTGCAGACCGACGGACAGCTGAAGACGGCAAAGGACGTGGTAATCATGGCTATGCTCGGTGCAGACGAGTTCTCTTTCGGCACATTGCCGCTGATAGTATTGGGCTGCGTGATGATGCGTAAGTGTAACACCAACACCTGTCCGGTGGGTGTGGCAACGCAGGATGAAAGACTTCGTGCACGCTTCATGGGCCGCGCAGAGTATGTAGTGAATTTCTTCACCTTCCTTGCAGAGCAGGTGCGCGAGTATCTCAGCGAGATGGGAGTGAAGAGCCTGAAGGAAATCATTGGTCGCACAGACCTTATAGAGGTGCTTACCGACGATGCCACAGACAAGCAGAAGACCATTGACTTTGCACGACTGCTTCACAGCCCTGCCACCGACAAGCCACTCTATTGGGACCGTGGTGAGTTTACAAAGGTAAGCAGTGTGAAGGATGAAGAGATAATACTCGCCGCCGCTGCTGCCATAGAGCGCAAGGATGAGGTGAGCCTCGACTATACGATAAAGAACACTGACCGTGCCGCCTGCACCATGCTCAGCGGTGTGATAGCCAAGAAGTATGGTGAGAAGGGATTGCCTGACGGAACTGTAAATATCAAGTTTAAGGGCTCTGCAGGCCAGTCATTCGGTGCATTCGCCGTCAGCGGTCTGAACATCAAACTCGAAGGTGAGGCTAATGACTACTTCGGCAAAGGCCTCTCTGGTGGTCGCATCAGCATTATGCCACCGTCACGCTCAGGTTCTGACTTCATACCAGAGGATAACATCATTGCCGGCAACACAGGTTTGTATGGTGCCACTACCGGCGAACTGTATGTAAACGGCCGTGTGGGCGAACGCTTTGCAGTGCGTAACAGCGGTGCCACGGCGGTAGTAGAAGGTGCAGGCGACCATTGCTGCGAATACATGACCGGCGGTCGCGTAGTGGTACTGGGCAAGACCGGCAGGAACTTCGCTGCAGGTATGAGTGGCGGTGTGGCTTATGTATATGACAAAGACCATACGTTTGACTATTTCTGCAACATGGACATGGTTGAGATAAACCTTGTTGAGGAGGCTGCCTACCGCAAGGAGCTGAAGGAGCTGATACGCAAGCACTATCTCTATACAGGTTCTCCGCTTGCAGGACGCATGCTCGATGACTGGAGTCGCTATGTGGAAGACTTCATTCAGGTAGTACCTATAGAATACAAACGCGTACTTGAAGAAGAGAAGATGCAGCGCCTGCAAAAGAAAATTGCCGACATGCAGAGAGATTATTAACAAGTAAGTTATGAGTTATGGGTTATGAGTTAGGAGCTTCTGGTGATTAACCTTATAGCTTGAGACTCATAACTCATAACTCAAAACTTGCGAGGCTCAGCCTCGCCATAACTTTTTTTCATAGAAAAAACGATGGGAAACCCAAAAGCATTTCTTACCATACCTCGCAAAGAGGCTGGATACAGACCGATAAACGACCGAATACATGACTTCGGTGAAGTAGAGCAGACGCTCAACACAAAGGACAGACAAGAGCAGGCAAGTCGCTGCATGGATTGCGGCGTACCTTTCTGCCACTGGGCTTGTCCGCTGGGCAACAAAGACCCTGAATGGAATGATGCCTTGTATCATGGAGATTGGGAAAAGGCATATAAGATACTGAAGAAGACTAACGACTTCCCTGAGTTTACAGGCAGGATATGCCCTGCTCTGTGTGAGAAGGCGTGCGTACTCTATCACACTACTGGCGAAGCTGTGACAAACCGTGAGAACGAGTGTGCCATTGCCGAGCGCGCTTTCCTTGAGGGATACGTTACCATAGAGCATCCTGAGCGTAACGGCAAGAAGGTGGCAGTGATTGGTGCAGGCCCTGCAGGTCTTGCCGTTGCCAACCAACTCAACTACCGCGGCTATGAGGTTACGGTGTTTGAGAAGAATGAAGCCGCTGGCGGATTGCTGCGTTATGGTATTCCTAACTTCAAGCTTAACAAGAAAATCATTGACCGTCGCATCAACGTGATGGAGCAGGAGGGCGTGACTTTCCGCTATAACGAGACCGTTGACAATGACGTGATACAACAGCTTTCACAGCAATATGACGCCGTGGTGATAGCTACCGGTACTCCTACTGCACGCGACCTGAAAGTGCCGGGTCGTGAACTCAAGGGCGTACACCTTGCCCTCGAACTGCTCAGCCAGCAGAACCGCGTGCTTGCCGGCATGGAGTTTGGCAAGGATGAGCGCGTAACGGCAAAGGGTAAGAACGTACTTGTCATCGGTGGTGGTGACACAGGTAGTGACTGTATAGGTACTGCCCATCGTCAAGGTGCAAAGAGCGTCACTCAGATTGAGATTATGCCAAAGCCACCTGTAGGTCATAACGACAAGACTCCGTGGCCTAACTGGCCAGTGATACTCAAGACTACCTCGTCACATGAGGAAGGTTGTGAGCGTCGTTGGAACATCAACACCCTTGAGTTCCTTGGCAAGGATGGCAAGCTTACGGGTGTAAAGGTACAGCCAATAGACTGGAAACCGAATCCAGAGGGAGGCCGTCCGATAATGGTTGAAGCCGGCGACGTAGAGGTTATCAAAGCCGAGATAGTATTCCTCGCAATGGGATTCCTCAAGCCTGACCACCAGCAGTATCCTGACAACGTGTTCGTATGTGGTGATGCCGCTAACGGTGCCAGTCTCGTAGTGAGAGCCATCGCCAGCGGAAGGAAAACTGCGGAGGCAATAGATAAATTCATAATGCATAATTTATAATGCATAATTCATAATTATTAACTCAAAACTCACTTAACGCTCCCTCCCTCACAGGGAGGGCTGGGGTGGGTCTGTAATTCATAATTATTAACTCATAACTCACTTAGCACTCCCTCCCTCACAGGGAGGGCAGGGGTGGGTCAGTAACTCATAACTCTTAACTCATAACTTACGAAGTTACCGTGTGTGGAATAGCAATGATACGTTTGCTCAAGCCTCTTGAGCATTACAAAAGGAAATACGGCACTGAGAAGTATGGCCTCAACAAACTCTATCTGATGATGGAGAAACAACATAACCGTGGCCAGGAAGGTGCCGGACTGGCATGCGTGAAGCTCGGCATGCCTCCTGGCAACGAGTATATGTTTCGTGAGAAGGCTGAGGGTAAGGATGCCATTACGAAGGTTTTTGAAAGTGTTTCGCAACACATCGACGCCTTCGAGGGGGAGATGTATATGGGACACCTGCGCTATTCCACTACAGGTAAGAGTGGACTGAAGTATGTGCATCCCTTCCTGCGCCGCAACAACTGGCGCGCCAAGAACCTCTGTCTGTGCGGCAATTTCAACATGACAAACATTGACGAGGTGTTCCGTTATCTTACAGACCAGGGACAGGCGCCGCGTGTATATAGCGACACCTACATCATGCTTGAGCTCATGGGCCACCGCCTTGACCGCGAGGCTGAGCGCAACTATGAGGAGGCACGCAGCATGGGACTGACGGGCACTGGGATAACCGAATACATTGACTCTCACGTTGACATGGCAAACGTACTTGCCACCACCATGCCACACTTTGACGGAGGATACTGCGTATGCGGACTTACCGGCAGCGGTGAGTTCTTTGCCATGCGCGACCCCAACGGCATACGTCCGGCTTTCTATTATGCCGACGACGAGATTGTGGCTGTGGCGAGTGAGCGCCCTGTTATACAGACCACCTTCAACCTGCATACTGATGACATACAGGAGATAAAGCCGGGCGAGGCACTGATGGTCAATGCCGCCGGACAGTTCAGGCTGAAGCAGATAATGGAGCCGCGCGAATACCTGCCGTGTTCTTTTGAGCGCATCTATTTCTCACGTGGCAACGACTGCGACATATACCAGGAGCGCAAGCGCCTTGGTCAGCAGTTGGCAGAGCCTGTGCTCAAAGCCATTGACGGCGACGTTGAGAACACCGTATTCTCATACATCCCCAACACGGCAGAGATAGCCTACTACGGTTTGCTTGAGGGCATACGTGAGCGTTGCGGCATGGTAAGGGCAGAGAAGGTGGTCAGCAAGGACATAAAGCTGCGCACCTTTATTACCGAGGGTGACTCGCGCAAGGACCTTGCTGCGCATGTATATGACATAACATACGGTTCGCTGCGACCGTTTAAGGATAACCTGGTGGTGATAGACGACTCCATAGTGCGCGGCACCACCCTGCGCGAGAGTATCATAAAGATACTTGACCGTCTGCATCCCAAGAAGCTCGTCATAGTATCTTCAGCGCCGCAGATACGCTATCCTGACTTCTATGGCATCGACATGAGTCGCATAGAGGATTTCATAGCTTACCAGGCTTGCATGGAACTGAAGAAAGAGAGAGCGAAGATTTCAGAGAGCTCGGAGAACTCAGATTACTCAGATTACTCAGATTGCTCAGAATACTCAGATTGCTCAGAATACTCAGATAATTCCGATAACTCCGACCAATCCCTTTACCCCTTCTCTGTTGAAGAGCTTAACCGCAAGATGGTTGAGTTATTGCGCCCAGAAGGTGTCACCACACCTATCGAATTGGTCTTTCAGAGTATCGAGGGACTGCACAAGGCTATTCCCAACCATCCCGGCGACTGGTATTTCACCGGACACTATCCCACACCAGGCGGACAAAAGCTTTTTCAGCAGTCAATCCATAACAATTCATAGTTCTCAGTAACAATAATAATTTTCACCTTTCACATTAAAACATCGTCATGCCAAAATACATCTTCGTAACGGGCGGCGTCGTGTCGTCGCTGGGCAAGGGTATCATCTCTGCCTCAATAGGAAAATTGCTGCAGGCGCGTGGCTACAAAGTCACCATACAGAAGTTTGACCCGTATATCAATATTGATCCCGGCACGCTCAATCCCTATGAGCATGGCGAGTGTTACGTTACCGACGACGGCATGGAGACCGACCTCGACCTTGGTCACTATGAACGCTTCACCGGCATACGCACCACGCGCAACAACTCTGTCACCACAGGTCGCATATACAAGGCTGTGATAGACCGTGAACGCCATGGTGACTATCTCGGCAAGACCATACAGGTTGTGCCTCATATCACCGACGAGATAAAGCGCAGGATGCTGAGACAGGACTGCGGAGAGGATTACGATTTCATAATAACGGAAGTTGGAGGCACCATAGGCGACATTGAGAGTGCACCGTTCATGGAGGCCATACGCCAGTTGCGCTGGGAACTGGGCAAGGATGCCGTCTGCGTACACCTTACCTACGTGCCTTACCTCAAGGCGGCAGGTGAGCTTAAGACCAAGCCTACGCAGCACTCCGTAAAGGAACTGCAGGGCATGGGCATACAGCCCGACATACTGGTGTTGCGCACCGAGCAGCACCTTGACGACGCATTGCGCCAGAAGGTGGCATCGTTCTGTAACGTTGACCTCGAATGTGTGGTTCAGAGTGAGGACATGCCGAGTATCTATGAAGTGCCTGTCAACATGCAGCGACAGGGCCTTGATGCTGCCATACTGCGCAAGACGGGCATTCCGGTGGGCGAGACGCCTGCCATGAAGCCATGGCGCAGCTTCCTTGAGAAACAGCGCAACGCAACGCGTGAGGTACATGTAGGGCTCGTGGGCAAGTACGACCTGCAGGATGCCTACAAGTCTATACGCGAGAGCCTTAACCTTGCGGGTATATATAACGACGTGAAGGTAAGGATGCACTTCGTCAATTCCGAGGAACTCACCGCCGCCAACGTGGCTGAGCAGCTTGAGGGCATGGCAGGCGTGATAATATGTCCGGGGTTCGGACAGCGTGGCACCGAGGGCAAGATTGTCGCCATTCAGCATACGCGCACTCACGACATACCTACCTTCGGCATCTGTCTGGGCATGCAGATGATGGTCATCGAGTATGCCCGCAACGTGCTTGGCTTTGCCGATGCCAACAGCACCGAGATGACGCCCGACACGCAGCACCCCGTCATTGACCTCATGGAGGAACAGAAGACCGTCAAGGGCATGGGCGGCACCATGCGTCTGGGCGCCTACGACTGTCAGCTGACAGAGGGCAGCAAGGTTCTTGAGATATACGGCGAGCGCCACGTCAGCGAGCGCCACCGCCATCGCTATGAGTTTAACAACACCTACATGGACCAGTTTGAGGGCCACGGCATGCATTGTGTGGGTCACAACCCGGACGGCAATCTCGTTGAGATAGTCGAGATACCCGCCCACCGCTGGTTTATCGGCACACAGTTTCACCCGGAATACAGCAGCACAGTGCTTCATCCCCACCCGTTGTTCATGGACTTCATCAAGACCATAGCTAACAGTTAGGCAATCTGCATTTTGTTTATCACATAAAGGCTCCTGGTCTCAACCGTCTTGGTTGAGACTTTTTTATTGTTTTTAAACCTTTTTATGGGTAAAAATGCGCCATTCGTAGGGTGAAAATGTTTAAAAAACAATAAATCAAGGTGTAAAATGCAAGAAAATGATTTATTTTTCATAACTTTGTTTCCAAATTTGCTTTAATATATTAGTTTGCTTTAATATATTAAAAACAAATCAACGATACGTTATCAAAGACTTTCAATCAGACAAATCTATAGATTCCATTTACCACGGAAAGATTTACGCATAATATCATTAAACATAATCAATTACTAACTAAAAGTTTTAACAACATGACCAAAAACTACTTCAGACGTTTTGTCTGGTCATTCCTTGCATTGCTTGGAGTGACAGTAAGTGCTCTCGCTGTCAAAGGGGTTGTAGGCAATAGCCTGCAGACTGATGAAGCGGAGAGGACAGTCCTCTATTCCTGGGAGGGCAACGCTGATGGTGCTATCGAGTCAGGTGGTACGGCGACGGCAACTACCGTTGGCGACGTGACTGACAAGAACACCGGCGATGTGGTTGATGCTGCTGGTGCAGACCTCACATCAGCTGACATTAACATGGTAAATAGTACCTACAGGGTTATTCGCTTACGTGGAGCAAATAATTTTTCCACTTATGTGATTAATGTTGCTCTTGATAAGGAGCTGAAGGCCGGCGATTCCATCGCTATCACAGGCTATCGTAACAAAAACGCTGCCGACAAGCAGTCTGGTGCTCTCATTAAGTTTGAGAAAGGCTCTACTACAGTTTCAACAGGCAGTACAGGTCTGGAGTTTGTCAACATAGACCAGTCTGATGCTTCTGCTGCAGACCAGAATCGTGGTACAGAGCCTAACACAGTCAAGGTACTTGTGCCAGAATCTGCTGAAGGAAGTAAGTCATTCACTATGACACGTGCCATCACTGCTACAAACCTTTTCATCACAAAGATAGAGATTATAAGCTATCGTGACGCAGACGCTGCGGGTGGCGAAGAAACTGAAGGTGGTGAAGGCGGCGAAGGCACTGGTGAGGGTACAACTGCGTCTTTCCATGACTTCTCTGTTAATCTTGTGGATATCCTCACAACAGAGCAGAGAGTGGAGCAGCAGGCTCAGGATATCTTTGTGTCTGTAGCTGAGAACGGTACTGTAACACAGACAGAGGCTACTGAGGTGGCAACAAATGTTGTTCACCTTGTCGGAACATACTGGAACAGCCACGGATGGACAAACACTACGGCTACGGTAAAGGTTGATGGTCCTGTGGCTATCACTCTCGGTCGCTGTGGTTACGGTGGTGGTGATATCATCGTAAAGAATGCTGAGAATGAGATAGTGGCTCAGGCTACGGTTGAAAAAACTAATAGTGGCAATGACTGCTGGTCAACAAGCAAGCCTGAGAATGCTACTACCGTGAAGTATGACGGTGGGGCTACTACACTTACAATAACCTATCCAAGCTATCTGCCTTATATAGCTGTGGCATCATACGACCCTTCAAAGGAGTGGAAGTGGCGTGACCTCAGCATCGATATGGTAAAAGGTGCGCTTACAGCTGAGCAGTGTGTTGATAAGACATCTTATAATTTCGGACTTGTCGTAGATGATGAGGGGAACCTCAATCAGGTTGACGCAACAGCTGATTATGCAAACATTGTGCTTGATGGAACATATTGGAACAGTCATGGATGGACTGGCACAAAGGCTACATTCAAGGTAGAGGGACCTGTAGAGGTTTCATTAGGTAACTGCAACTATGGTTCTGGAACTGCTACTCTCAAGAATGCAGCTGGTGAACAAGTTGCTTCTGTTTCACTCGTTAAAGATAACACTTGTTGGGATCAGGATCACAGCAGTGTTGTGACAATGAAGTACACAGGTGAGGCTACAACGCTTACATTGGAGTACAACTCTTACCTGCCATATATCGGCGTTAAGGCTATTGAGGCTACTGCCGTTAATGTGACTTACTCTCTCGACGGTGTAGAGTGCGAGGGTGCACTGCTGACTACAGGAGGTGCGTATGCCGCAGGTGATACCTATAAGGTGCAGGGAAAGAACACTTCTTTATATAAGGAGGGCTATACGCTCACTGGATGGACTGACGGCACAAATGTATATACTCTTGGTCAGGAGATAACACTTGGCGAGGAGGATATCACTCTCAAACCAGTGTTCACAGAGAATACTGTAACTCTTGCAGACCGTACGGAAGTTACGACAGTTAAGTTCCCGGTTTGCGTGAACGAGGGCAGCCAGAAGTTTAACGGTTCAGGTTTTACTGTAGGTCAGGCTACAATCGGTGACACTTTCATTGATGTAAAGGCTGTAATCGATGTTGCCGCTGGTACTACTGCCAAGTTCGCTTATAACAAGGATGAGTGGACACAGGTAGGAGCTGGCACAAAGATTACCGTTCCGTCATACAAGGGTGCCAAGATTTCTTTGACAAGCTATCAGCCTTTCGGTGCTGACGGCAAGACGGCCACCACCATCGACGGTCAGAGCGACTACACTTCAGGTACAAGCGTGTCATATACCGTGGCTAACACTGCTGAGACAGTTGACATTGTCTTCGGTGATGACGCAGGCTATGTGACAGGCAACATCGTTGTTGTTCTCCCTGTACCTGAGCAGTCGTTTGTACCTACAGCCTTTGACAATACCGATGCAACAGTAACATGGAGCATGAGCGACTATAGCACTTATGCTACTCCTTCCAGCATTAATCCAGCAGAAGCGTTCTCTCTTTGCACTGTAGCACTCAATGCTAACAGTTCTGCAATGGAGGCTCCTACCGCTGGTGAGAACTCTGGTGTGAATATGCTTAAGATTGTATCAGCCGGTTCAGGTTCTTCTGCAGAATTTGTTGTTAAGCCATACAAGGGCGTTACGTTCAAGGCTACACGTGTAAGTGCTAAGATTGCACGCTTCGGTACTGACGGCGGTACACTGACGATATCTGTCAAGAACTCTGATGGCGTGACAAAGACACTTGCAGAGAATCTTATTCCTGCACGTAACAACAAGACCAAGGCTGATGACGCACATGGTAGTGACCCTAAATACGCCACAAACTTTGATATCACATTGCCTTCTGACGTTGATCTCTCTACCACAGGTGAGTTTACACTCGTTGTGACAGAGAGCGGTCTCGGCAGTGGAAAGTCATGGGGTATCGCTGATGTTAACGTATATGGTACTGTTAACGGTGAGACTGAGGATGTCGCTAAATATACTCTTGCAGCAAATGTAAATGACGATGCAGCAGGTTCTGTAAATATCTATCCTGTGGCTGAGAACTATGAGCAGGGTACAGAGGTACGCCTTACCGCAACAGAGAAATTCGGTTACGACTTTGTGAACTGGACTAATGCTGCCGGCGAGGAGGTTTCTTCTGAACCAGTGTTCACACTTGCTATGACTGCTGACTCAGTCCTCACAGCAAACTTCGTACAGGTTAACACCTACGAGTTGAAGCTTAACGTTGACGGCGCAAATGACTATATGGTGAAGGTTAGTCCGGCACCAACAGTCGTTGATGGTAAGAATATGTATGAGCAAGGTACAGGCGTACAGCTCACAGCTGATAGCTACGAGGGACTTGTAGCCTTCAATAACTGGAATGATGGCCAGACCAACTCAAACAAGACTATCCTGATGAATGAAGACCAGGAGTACACAGCTTTCTATGCTGACAATGACATCATTGCGGGCTGGGACTTCTACAAGGCTGGTAACAGTGGTCGTAAGGCAGACTATGCTGATGCAGATAATGATGCTGTAGTTCTGAACCTTGTTAATACCGATAAAGCAACTGATATCAAGTCTTGGCTTGACAAGAGCACTGTCGCTGCAGGAGGTTATGAGACATTCAAGGGCGCTGCCGTTAACTGGACTGCTGGCTCAAGCAACGGTGATGTGGGTAACTACCACTGGCAGACAAAAGTCAATGCACAGAACTACACAGACATCAATGTGCAGTTCCAGATGATGTATAACTTCAATGCTTACAAGAAGTATCTTGCAGAGTATTCTCTTGATGGTGAGGCGTGGACTGAGTTCGGCTCTATTACCATGACTGGTGCAAAGGCTGCGGCTTCGTTCAGCGCAAAACTGCCAGCAGCAGCCAATAACCAGGCAAACGTATATATCCGTATGCGTGCTGACAAGACATCAGCTGTTGATGGTACTGCATCTGCAAATGATGGTAATGCCCTGGCGATGTTCTTCATCACTGGTACAGCTAAGATTGTTGATGACGGCGTAGCTCCTGTACTTGTATCTCAGGTTCCAGCCGATGGTGCAGAAGGTGCTTCTGCTACCGGTAAGATTGTCCTGACATTCGATGAGAAGGTCAAGGTGGCTGATGGTGCTGTTGCCCAGCTCAACGGTATGGAGCTTACTCCTGTTGTAAGCGGCAAGACTGTCACCTTCGAGTATAAGGGTCTGGAGTATTCTACCAACTATGCCTTCACTCTCGCAGGTAACTCTATTGCTGACCTTACAGATAATTATTTGGCAGAGGCTGTTACTATCAACTTCACTACGATGACACGTCCTGTGGTTGCCAAGCAGCTTTACGACTTTGTCGTTCCTGAGGACGGTACATTCAAGGAAGCTCTTAATGCAGCAGCTACACGTGCTGACAAGTCAAAGCGCTACCGCATCTTCGTGAAGAAGGGTGATTATGTAATTCCTGGTGGTGATGTTATCACTGCCGGCACAGGTTATGACTCTGGCGATGGTAAGGAATATGCAGATCCACGTACTTATTTCAACTCTCCTAATGTATCAATCATAGGTGAGGATCCAGAGAGTACATCAATAACAAACTCTATTACTGACGCTTCACGCAATCCTAATGCAAAGAACGCTAATGCCCTTGAGGGCATACGCACTAGTGGTGTGCTTTACCTGCAGAGCGGATGTAGCGATACTTACTTCCAGGACATCAAGCTGTGGTCTAACACTTCTGATGCTACAGGACGTAACGTAGTTCTCGTTGACGGTGGTAACCGCACTGTATGTAAGAACGTAACACTGTGGGCTTATCAGGATACCTATGTATCAGACAAATCTTCAGGTCTCTTCTACTTCGAGGGCGGTCTGCTGCGTGGTTGCACCGACTACATTTGTGGTTCTGGCGACGTATTCTTCAATGGCGTTACATTGCAGATGTGTAAGGGAGGCTATATCACTGCAGCACGTGACAACGTGAAGTACGGATATGTATTCAAGGATTGTACAATCAAGGGTGATGCCAGTGATGCAGACGGCAACTATTACCTTGGTCGTCCATGGACAACAGCCGCAGAGGTTTACTTCATTGATACTAAGATGGAGGCTGTTCCTACTGGTGCAGGCTGGCACGCATGGGGTGACGGCAAAGGTGGCTTCAGCCGCGGAGCAGAATATAACTCAATGACAGCGTCAGGCTCTGTGATTGACCTCAGCGCACGTGCAACACAGGTTGGTGACTATGAGAACAATCCAGTGCTCACCGCTGAGGAGGCTCTCGAGATTGGCAATCTGCACAATATGTATGGTGACTGGGATCCAACTCTCCTTACAGAGCAGGCTCCACAGGTTAAGAACGTTGTCCTCGACGGCAATACCATTACATGGGATGACAGTGACTACGCTCTGCTCTATGCAGTTGTGAAGAACGGTTCTGTTGTTGCATTCACCACAGAGAACAGCTTTGATATCTCTACCGTTGATACATCCGCAGGTGCCAAGGCTGGTGCAGGTGTAGCTGATGAGGCTGACACATGGGCAGTACGCGCCGCTAACGAGATGGGTGGTCTTAACGAGGCTGTACCTGCTACAGAGGCTACCGCAGTCTCTGAGGTTGAGGCCGCTACAGTTAAGGCCGTAGCAAACGGTAAGGTTTACAATGTTGCCGGTCAGGAGGTTTCAGACTCTTACAAGGGCATCGTAATCATTGACGGCAAGAAGATTGTGAAGTAAGAAATTGCTTTACATAGGAATAAAGAATGGTATGCCTCACAGTAATGTGGGGCATACCTTTTTTTGTATATATTTTGAGGGTTGGAAATAATTGTTTAATTTTGCAACTACATATTACTGATATAATGAAAAGAAAGATACTTATGATGATATTATGCTACGTGATGGCATCCGCATGGATGTGCGCGCAGCATATTGTCACGCCGCTTAGTGAGAATGATGTCCTGCCCGAGTCGCAGTGGCGCGGGAAGTGGATTGGAATAGACCGCCTGTTGCCTGGCGAGGACATGACAAACAAGACGCGTGTCAACGCAAGATACCTTCGCACGGAGTTCGACTTGCGTGATAAAGCTATTAAGAGTGCCAAGGTATATATTGCCGCTGTGGGATATTATGACTTGTATGTCAACGGTAACAGGGTGGGTGGCGACTATGAGTTGAAACCTGTCCAGACCGATACGCGTCGTAGCATCATATATAATGTCATAGATGTAACAACAGAGTTACAACAGAAGAACAAAGGATGCCTCGGCGTGATACTTGGCAACGGCCGTGCTGTGCCTATGCGCTATGCCAAGCATTCCAAGTGCCCGTTCTTCGGTTTTCCCAAATGCAGGGTAGAACTCCTTGTGACATACGCTGATGGCAAGACACAACGTCTATCGTCAAGCGAGAAGACATGGAAGGCTACGGCTGAGGGGCCGATACGCTCAAACAATGAGTATGACGGAGAGGTGTATGATGCGCTTATGGAGATGGGAGGCTGGAGCGAAGTAGGCTTTGATGACAGTCGCTGGCAACAGGCAGAGCTGGCAGAGGTGCCGATAGGCGCACTATATCCGCAGACGGCGAAGAACCAGCGAGCAACTGCCTTGTCAGGACAAGGGCTGGCAATACTCCGTCCCGGAGCTGCTGCCTCTTGCTCTGCAGGGAACAGGGGAAAGGCTGTTGTCGTGGACCTCGGACAGAACATAGCAGGATGGATATCACTGCGGGTGAGAGGAGAGAAGGGCGACACTATAAGAATAAAGTATGCAGAGCGGCTGAATGCTGACACTACGCTGTATGTAGATAACCTGAGAGATGCCGAGACGGAAGACGTATATATCTGTAATGGCAATGAGAACGGCACACTGTGGTGGCATCCCACGTTTGTGTACCATGGTGGCAGGTATGTAAGGGTAACGGGTATGAAGGACGTAAGTCTTGACGATGTAAAGGCATACGTGGTCACTGATGACATGGATGAGACAGGCACATTCGTTTCAAGTAACAATACGCTAAACCAGATATACCGCAATGCTTGGTGGGGTATAAAGACCAACTACCATGGCTTCCCTACCGACTGCCCACAGCGCAACGAACGGCAGCCGTGGCTTGGCGACCGCACCGTAGGCAGTCTGGGCGAGAGCTATCTCTTTGATAATAACCTGATGTACACCCGTTGGATGCGCGACATCTGTGACTCTCAGCGAGCCGACGGAGTGTTCAGTGATGTGGCACCGGCCTTCTGGAACTATTATAACGATGACATAACGTGGCCTGCCTGTCTGCCGTTTACCTGTGACATGCTCTACAAACAGTATGGTAACGATGAGGCAATACGCAACAGCTATCCGTATATAAAGAAATGGATAGACCATGTATGTACAGAGTATATGAGCGACGGCGTAATCAATCGTGACAAGTATGGCGACTGGTGCATGCCACCCGAGAAACCGGAGATGATACACTCTGAGGATCCCGCCCGCAAGACTGACGGAGCACTGTTATCTACCGCCTATATGATAAAGGTGATGAACCTAATGAGTGAGTTTGCAAGCCTACAGGGGCTGACGGCAGAGGCAGCCGATTACCAGAGGCGTGCCGCAGACATGACCACGGCCTTTAACAGTAAATGGCTCACCGTTAAGCGAGGCACATCGCCTGTGCCGGGCCATCCGCTTTATCCTGACAGCATATACTATGGCAACAACACCGCTACGGCAAATATCGTGGCGCTGTCCTTCGACCTCGTGCCTGAAGACTGTCGCAGGGATGTACTGAATAATGTGGTGGAGAATATCATTGTGAAGAACGGAGGCCATGTGTCATGCGGTGTGATAGGTATCTCCCATCTTATGCGTACCTTGACACGCTACGGTCGCGGCGACGTGGCTTACCTGCTTGCCACCAACACCACCTATCCCTCGTGGGGATATATGGCGGAGCATGGCGCTACCACCATCTGGGAACTATGGAACGGCGACACAGCCAATCCAGCCATGAACTCCGGCAACCATGTGATGCTGCTCGGCGACCTGCTGACGTGGATGTATCAAGACCTTGCAGGTATAAAGAATGCAGAGGGCAGCGTGGGTTACAGGAAGTTATATATGAAGCCCGACTTCTCCATACAGAACCTTGACAGCATAGAGTGTACATACCGCACGCCACAGGGTATGGTGCGTTCCTATTGGAAGAAGACACTTGAGCGTCTGCACTGGGAGGTGACACTGCCACAAGACGTAACGGCAGAAGTGGTGCTGCCAGACGGAACGGTAAAGACTATCGGAGAGGGTAAGACGGTATATGACGTAGATATGCCATATAAGAGGAAACCCTATGTGGTGGATGACGAATGGGTATATGACCACTCCATTTACCCTGAGACGCACTCCGCAAGTATTGTGGAGCTGCGTGATGGCACTCTGCTTGCCACCTATTTCGGCGGAACGAAGGAACGTAATCCTGATGTGTGTATATATACGCAGAGGAAGACGACGGAGTGGGAGAGCCCGGTGCTCGCTGCCGACGGAGTATTCTCTGTCAATGACAGATATGCACGTTTTGCAGGTATAGGTGGACTTGACAGCACCGCTGTAAGTGCAGCAGTCGGTCCATGTAAGGAGTTGGGTATAGACTGGGAAGCGGCAAGACGCAAGACCACTACCGTGGACTCCACATATCTTAGGAAGGCATGCTGGAACCCCGTATTGTTTGAGATGCCCGACGGTGAGGTGTGGCTGTTCTTCAAGATAGGAAACAATATGCCAGACTGGGCAGGCTGGGTTTGCAAGTCAAAGGACGGCGGACGCACATGGGGTGAGCGTGAGCCGTTGCCAGAGGGATTCCTTGGTCCTATCAAGAACAAGCCCCTGATAGTAGGAGACAATCTGGTATGCCCGTCATCCACGGAGGCAGGGGGCTGGAAGATACACTTTGAGTTGTATAACATGAAGACGGGTGAGTGGACAAAGACTGCTCCGCGTGCCACAGACTCATGTCTTTGCATCCAGCCCACGATACTGGTGCATCCTGACGGCAGACTGCAAGCCTTGGCACGCACGCGCCCTACCAATGCACAGCGCAAGGGCTTGGACCAAACTCCGGGGCGCATAGCCACCACATGGTCTGCTGACGGTGGACAGACTTGGAGTGACATGAGTTTTATTGATGCGCCTAATAACCAGTCGGGCATAGATGCCGTGACGTTACGCACCCCCGTGACTGTCAAGGCTACTGACGGCAAGAAATACAAGAACCAGCGCTATGTATTGATATATAATGACTTTGCCACCCTGCCAGGTACTAATAAAGGTCCGCGCACTCCTATCTCCCTTGCGTCATCCAGTGACGGCGTTACGTGGCATCACTTCTGCACATTAGAGGACTCGCCCATCAGCCAATACTCATATCCCTCAATCATACAGGGTAATGACGGCTCCCTGCACTGTGTATATACATGGCGCAGACAACGCATAGTCTATAAGCGCATAGTGTTTTAGATGTGTTTTCTGCGGTAATGAAAAAGGCTGAAGTCAACGTTAAATGCACCCCGAAAGTTTTTTGTCTAACTTTCGGGGTGCACTTCAGTTTGATATGCTTTTGTGTAGTATTTAGAAAGGTTGTTGTTCTGACACTTCGTCATTTGTCTGAGGTTGGTCTGACGCTTGTGAAGTACCCTTCTGTACTACCTTTATTATTACCTTGTTACCATCAGCTGCTGTTACTGTTACAGTGCAGTTCCTATCAGAAGTGGCTGTATTGGCAGTTACCTCTATCATTATACTTGGTGCACCAGAGGTGTAAGTCCGTCTTGTTGGTGTAAGCCATGTAGCTGAACTCGTTGCAGATGAAACATTAGTACTCAGGTCATTCAATACTATAATCTGCGAACCTGCTGATGCTTCCATACTGATATCCATGTAGTAAGTCAAAGTTCTGTCTGTTGGATTGTCTCTGCCCCAGCCTGTGCCAGTTCCACCACCGCCACCATAGGTTTCAGACATGGTAGTTGCAGCATCGACGTAGTTCAGGAAAAGCAACGTGGCAACTTTCAGAATGTCCTCATATGTGGCATCGCCGTTGTCAGGAACCACGATATTACTGTCAAGTTCCTTGTAAACTCTTTCTGGGATGCTGAACTGTTTCTGCTCGCCATCAATGAGAAAGACTTGTTTGTAATCAGTGGATCTTGTGGTAGGCTTGGCTTGTGGTAATGAAGTCTGTGCTGTTGACATGCTTTCGGCAATCGGTCTCTTGCTGTCCAAGGGGTTTGGTGTTTGTGCAGCCATCGACTTCTGTACAGGATGCCGACGAGCTTACCCGATAGCTATACTTCGACCTCAACGATTTAGACGAAGATTGATTTTTAGCAATACCAGTATAGATATACAGACACTGTAGGAATTCTGAGAGCGGGAGGGCGAGAAGCTAATATATAATAAAGGTATAACCAACAATGAGCGGATAGACCGAAAGACTTTCGGGGCTATCCGCTCATTGTTTTTTAGTCGGTCACGTCTGCGTTATGCGTGTTTTTGAGTAAAAGCTTTTATATCAAAGTCACGGAACCCCAACGAATAAGCAGCACGTGATGGATGACGTGGGTTACCCAACTTAGTCGGGATTCCTATTTGCTTCCACTGAGGGCATAGTGGTTGAAGTGTTGTGACAATATCTTTCAGGCATTTCTTCAAATATGGAGCCGCACCAATAGCATCGCCGAAAGCAAGGAGAACAACAGGATTTTTGCTATTGCTTATCACTTTTTTTATTTCCGCAAGATTCCTTTGATGCAATCCTTCATCCATTACTTTGGGCAAAGCATAAGGATTGGTACTCCGTAAAGGATAAAGATTCATCATGGCAAAACCATCAAAACCATTACGCTCTGCAAAGCCAAGAACCTTTTGCATTGTGCGGTCAAGCTTTTTGTCTGTGGCAGTACTTGGGTTTACGCCAAACACATATAACACTCTTTTTCCCTTTCTTTCCAAAGAATAGCGGACATTATCCGCATCAGTTTTCATTGTTATAAAATTACACATATGCATACATTCACAATTAATTATCTACGAGTAAGCTTATGTACTGACTGACTTTTTATTTGATTTGCCTTTAATAACGGTATCTCACTTACTATTTTTTCATAAGCATCTTTTTCTACAGAATATAAAGTATAATCCTCTCCTTCTTTATGTAAGACGACTATCATAGGAAGGCAGAATAAGCCTTTTTTCTTGACACCCTCAATATATAGCAGTATATCTGTCAAGTCTTGAGAATACCATGCCCAAAAGTCCTTTTCTTCATGATGCATAATATCCCAGTCCCAACTATATCGACAGATTCTAAATTCTTTCATTACTGCATCGAAACTTGAATTGCCTTTCTTTTCAATAAATACGATCGCACTTCTGTCAATAAAACAATCTCGTATTTTTCTATTGATGCCTACAAAATTCATCTCATAACTCATAGAATTATAATTTAAGATCCCTGTAATATGCTTTCGAAAAAATTCTTTTTCAACAACATTCGCAAGTCTTGATTCAAACTGGTCAATAGAATCTCTTACATATTCTTCTCTTAATCTGCGCTTTGATATACTATTTGATATACTATCTTGCAAGTATTGTACTCTTTCTTCTTGCTTGATGGCTTTTTCCTCTGCTTCAACCACCTTCAAATAATCTGCATCAGAAGTCGCATAATAAACTTCTCTTTCCACCCAACTAATGAGTTTACCATCTTTAAATACTTTCTTACAAACCCAATTACCTTTCTTATCGTAAACATATTGGGTAGTTTTTATCTTAGTTTCTGTATAATTTCGTTTCGTTCCCTCGATAGTTTTAGTATTTACGACTTTAACTTCATCACCATATTCATTATATTTGAATATTTCTTTAACATTACCTCCTTTTATCATTAAAGGTATAGGTAGTAACGGCGCTTCCATACTGATTGGTTTTCCATTCTCATTCAGTATTTCCGTTATTGTGACTAAATCTTTTGTAATCCGTGTTTTTCCTTTATAGAGAACTTCTTTTTCGATACCGCTTTGATTATAATAGCTTTCCTTTCTTCCACCATGGGTGTAAGTATAAACAATCCGAGAAGTTTGTTCCTGATATTCGTGACTCTTATAAAAAGTTTTGACAACGCTAATAGTGTTATCATTATTATAGGTGTTCTCATAATGATAACAATTCGCTGTGTCATTTTTATGAAATGTATAATTGCCTATTTCATATGTCTTACCAGCGCCAATATTTATTGTCATTTCATCAATCAAGTTATTGTGTTTGTCATATGCATATCTGATTTTTGTCTTTTCTTTAGGTTTTTCTGCTCCATTGATAGGCCAATTAGGCAACAATACTTCTTTGTATACATTACCATTTTTCGAGAAGAAAATATAGGTGTTATCCGAAACCCCTTTGGATTTAATCTCGCCAAATTCTATAGAGAACTTGATGTCCTTTACTATAGCTGTGTAAACAGAGCCTCTTAATTCATGGTCTTTCCTGTTGTTAGTTTTACCATAACAAGAACTGGAAAAAAATACAAGAGCAACCATTATCAGCATCCCACACCTATAATTATTCACTACTTTATTCATTCTTTTTTTGTTTTAATTGGTAATTATTCACATTCACTTCGGCAATAGACACTAACTTATGGGCATAAGAAAGCGCAAGCTCCAACCATATCCCGAACAGGCTTTGCACGGCCTTGATTACCTTATGGAGAAGCTTGCGCATATAGCGCACGCTCCTTAGGTAATCAAGTTTTGCTATATTTCTCTTTGAGGTGCAAATTCGTTCGGGAAAGTTGAGCAATTACAAGCCATACTCATTAGAGTGGCAATAAAGAAGGATAGGTAATAGTGCTTCATGATTATAAACATTTTATGCCTGCAGCACCCCGGAGTAAGCGGTTAATAAAGATTATTTAGGGAATGAAAAAGACGTGGGTGCTGTACATCTCGCTTATCCCATCTTCGAGGCTCTGGTAAACCTTACTCTTAGGATAAGCAACCAGTTAGCCCACGTCATGAGATATTATATACGAGTACAACACCTATTATATATAACAATATAAAAGGTGGCTATCGTGATATAAAATCACCCACGTGGACGTTCCGATTGCGCTATCTTCTAAGAGTATTCAGAAAATTTACCAGATTTTCGAAGATAGAAGACCAACGTTTCGTAAACGTCCTTTCTTGATGTCATGGCGGTGGTGCCTTCACGAGGCATTGCCGTATGTGCATCAAACCAATATGTCTTGAAAACACAGCCCAACCCGTGGACTAACTGCTTTCAAGGGCAAATATACAAAGTTTTCATGAAACAACAAAATATTTATAATAAAATATTTATCCTACACGAACAGGATATTTAATGTTTTCGTACACATATTCGTCCATTGTTTTTCCCGAATTCTCGAATTGCTCGAATAGATTCTGTTATCAAAAATAAATAAAAATTTTTGAATAATTCTTGCGTCCCTATGGTAGCAAGCGTCTCCTTACGTCGCCGAGCGTATGGTCAATTTATGGAAATTATATGTTAAAAGAAAGAATATGTAATTTTCATGTAATTATCCGCGAATTTGTCATTAATTTTATTTTCAACACTAATTATTTTTT
>JAEEGH010004086.1_pt1 | contig 37691 bp, 33 predicted proteins | sample 9134181 | NCBI WGS metagenome assembly JAEEGH01 (sample SAMN16246544, study PRJNA631951) | gut metagenome | biome: gut microbiome; feature: rumen; material: DP-attached | host: Bos | place: Iran: Karaj | collected 2018-10 | reverse complement strand
AGAGAGTAATTATCCTGCAAGATTGGATGGTTTATAGTCCTTTCCTTTACACCACGTGAGTACATCCTGAAACCGCAGACAGGGCAGAAATGCGCTGTTGGAGGTGTTTCAAGTGTAAGGACTTTTGTCTGACCCTGAATATCGATGTTTTTGATGATCACAGCTTTTTCGGTTTAATGGTTTTTCGTAGTGTGGTAAACTTAAATGTGTCACAGTTGAACCAGGAAAGGAGCTCACATGAAGACGGATGATCGCTTGATAAACAAGGCGTTTGTAGGTATTTGGGCAGTTAATGGCATAAGCATGCTTTTCTCTATAGCGTGCGTTATGATAGATGCCATTCTTATCGGACAGTTTCTTGGAAAGGATGCAGTTACCGCATCAGGTCTTCTGCAGCCGGTGATCATGCTGCTCAATATTGTCGGAGGCCTTCTGGGCCCGGGGCTTGGCATACTGTGTACGAGATACATGGGCATGGCCAGAAAGGACAAGGTCAACAATGTCTTTAGCATGATAATGGAAATACAAATGTGTGTTTCTGTTTTCTTTTCGCTGCTGCTTTTTGCACTGTCCCCCGGGATAGCACAGGCTTTGGGGGCCAAAGCGCAGAATCCTCAGATCGTTACCATGATAAAGGATTATCTTTCATGGTTTTCACTGGCTGTTCTTCCCATGTGGTTTTCCATTTCCCTTTCGGGCCTGATGATGGTAGATAACGACAGGATAAGAGGAATTGCCGGAATGGTAGCCGTTCTGATAACTGACTTCTTATTTGACTATCTTAACGTCGCAGTGTTTCATGGAGGAATGATGGGAATGGCTGTGGCCACGACACTGAGTTATTACACGGGACTTATAGTCATACTCTCGCACTTTACCAAGAAAGACAGGGTTCTGAGATTTTCTTTCGCTAAGATTGACATGAAAGAGTTAACAGAGGTACTGCGCTGCAGCGTCACCAGTTCCATAAGCCTTGGAAGCATGGCCGTAAGGGGATTATGCTTTAATGCCTTTCTGCTGGCCTGCAGCGGAACTGTGGCAGTTGCTGCTATATCCAGTGCGAATTCGCTTTTTTCTATTGTAAATGCAGTTCTTCTCGGAACACTGACAACCACGTCTTCTCTAGTGAGTATGCTCTACGGCGAGGAGGACAGAAGCGGAATAGTCAAAGCAGCGAAGTTTTCCAAGAAATTTGTTCTTATTTTCATGGGAGTATTGACGGCTGCAATGCTGTTGTTTGCCAGAGTGTTTGCCAGAGCATTTTTGGATTCTACCGCCACACAGGAGATAGCTCAGGCAGGAGTGTTCATAAGATTTATTGCGATTCAGAACCTGCTTCAGGCCATTACGTTTTCTCAGTGCGGTGTATTTCAGGGGACTCGTAAAAACATGTTCAGTAATATAATCACCCTGCTGAGAGAGGCAGTCTTCCCGTTAGTGGTCTGCCTTGCACTTGGAAATATACTGGGACTGCTGGGCTTTGAGTTTGGCCTGACGATTGCCGGAGCGCTGTCTTTGGTTTCATGTTTTGCAATCCCGTCAATCGTAAGTAAAAAGCTCACTCTTCGTACCGAGGATATGATCATCTTGCCTGACGACTTTGGAGCAAAGCCGGAGGATGTTTTTGAAGCCTCAATGTCATCCATGGATGATGTGGTGAAGGCATCGGAAAATGCCATGGACTTTTGCCTTAGAAAGAATATAGATAAGCGTACATCCCAGATGACAGCTCTTTTCATAGAGGAAACTGTGGGCAATACCATGACCCATAAGGGCAGAAAAGAAGTCCTTGCAGAGATCAGGGTGATACTTAAGGGTGACAGCCATATGATCAGGATCAGGGACAATGGCAGGCAGTTTGACCCTGTGAAGTGGTATGAGAAAAATCATCCTGAGGATCCTTCATCAGGACTTGGAATACGCATAATTATGAAACTCGCCAGGGACGTGAACTTCATCCCGGCTCTGGGGCTCAATAATCTTATGATAACCCTGTGATAAGTGCTGAATTACCAGTTGTTAAGTGAATTTTAGATTAATGGAAGTTTGCGACTTTATGGAAAATTTATAGATGGTTTATTATATGAATGATATAATTATTAAGTACACTCGTTGTTGGTTTGAATAATTATTTATCAATACTTATATCATAAAGGAGGTACACAAATGAGAGGATGTTTTAAGCCACGTAAACCTAAGAGGAGATTTTCTGAGCCGGGTAGGAGAGGATGCTCACCTAGAAAAGCTTTCAAGGCAATTGCACCTATAGCTAAAGGCCTTCGCTTTTTGGCGTTCAGATGATTTCAGATAAGGGAAAACGCTGAATTGCGTTTTCCCTTTTTTGATTAAATAGGAAATTACTCCGAATTTCCTATTTGACAAAAAACGCTCCGATATGGATGCGCACTACTGTGTATGACATTTCACTAGGCTCGAAAAAACCTCGCCAAGTGATCTGCACATTGCGCGTAAGGTATATGTTGCAAAAATGCAACCGCGCTCGGCGCGATCATGTTGCGAGTAACATGCTTTTTATGAAAGGATATCACTCCCATGAGCCTCAATACGGAATTAAATAAAAGCCTGAAAAACAGCCTCGAAAGTGGGAATTTAACAGCTGATAAGTACTGGAAATTCATTCACAGACTCAACTCCTTTAAAAAGCTCAGGCTTGAGAGATGTGCTCTTATATACGATAAAGAAAAAGTCACCTACGGTCAGATGTTTGAACAATGGGAGAACTACGCAAGGGTCTTTTCTGGTCTTGGCATCACCGGGGATAATACCTCAAGAGTGGGATTTTTGTCATCCAGGGATCCCAAGTCTTTATATACCTTCTATGGCCTTAACATGACAGGAACATCTGTATCGCTTATCCATGAGCTTGACGTCATTGACCACAAGAGGTGGGATCAGATGATCCAAAAAGAGAGAATTACAGATCTGATCCTCTCCTTTGCCAAAACCGATTCAAAAAGGCTTGAGTTTATATCAGAGCACGCTGACAGGCTGGGACTGAAAAACATAATCATCCTTGATGAGGAAAAAGATAAGAGTCATGCAAGGAAATATGAAAGGCTCCATGAGTATACCACCGTACGGTTCATGAGTGAGCTTCTAAGTGAATATAAAGATAGTGAGATAATTTACGGCCCGAATAAGTCCCAGGAGGGAGCGGTTATTTTCCATACCTCCGGAACCACTAATGGGATACATAAACCTGTACCAATTTCCGACAGAGGTCTCAACGAGTCTGCCGCAAGGCTTCTTAGGGATGAGAGATTTCAGAATCTTGAGAATGTGGTCACTATACTTGCCCTGGAGCTGACCTCTTCCTACGGAACCTGTGATATGCTGCACCTGCCCCTGGCTTACGGTGGAACTGTGGTGATCCCCTCTGATGAGGAGGATGAAGATATATTTGAGCTTATCGGCAGGAATAAGGTGTCTGTGCTCTTTTCCATGAAGGATTATTTTGAAGCGGCGTTCTCGGCAAAGAAGCAGCCGGATCTTTCCAGTGTGGAAATGGTCTTTTTAGGAGGAAGCTATGTATCTGCAGCTGTAAGGCAGAAGATCAGTGATTACCTGGAAAAATGCGGGAGCAGCGCATCTGTCTATGTGGGCTACGGTCTTACGGAAGCGGGTGGTGCGGTAACACTTTCTGACGGCGCCTCAGATGAGGATTCCATCGGAAGACCTTTAGACGGAGTTAAGGTCAGGATTCTGGATGAAGAGGACGGCACTTACCATGACATTTCAGATGGGCCGCGCACCGGCGTTTTGTGCCTGAGTTCCCCTTCTGTCAGCAGTGGAAAGCTTGGAGATACAACCTTTTTTGAACTGGTTGACATAGATGGTGAAAAGTACCTTAATACCTATGACCTGGTTGAGGTTAAAGACGACGGAAATCTGCGCATAGCAGGACGCATGAATAAGTACTTTGTCAACAATGAGGGAATACGCTTTGATGCAGGACTTATTGAGACTGCGCTGGGGGCTCAGGAAGCAATAGAGAACTGTGCGCTGTCGCCCAGGTACAGCAAGCAGCTTCATGACACGATCCCTGTCTTGTATCTTCAGATGAAGGAAAAGGGAAGTAAGGGCAGGATTGCCGCAGAGGATGCACTTTACAAGGTGTTCGTAAAGGATGGAAAGGCGCAGGAGACAAACCTTCCTTCCATGGTGGTGATAACTGATTCGCTGCCTTTAAACAGCGCAGGAAAAGTCGACATAAGAGCCATCCTTGATGGCAAAGTGAAAGGTAAAAAATATGTTATAAAGCCCCTAAGGAAACGGGGCAGGCTCATAGATGTGAGGGTGATAAAACAGAGCGAAGCCGGATACTATTACGGCGGCTGGATACCCGAAGAACTTGAGTATGAGATGGAATTGTACAAGGAACTATATGAAGGGAGTGACGATTACATGGAAAGAGAAAGAAAAGGATTTGACAGAGCATTTTTGGCAAGGGTAATAAAGGGATTCCTGGATGAGATGGCAAAAGAATCTGAAGGTCGCCGGGACGATGAGTGCGATGGAGACTGCAAGGGATGCGGAAGAAGAAGATGCTGCAGGCGCAGACGCCCCAAGGGTATGTGTGCAATGTACAACGGCTTTGATGACTATGATGAAGATGACGATGAGGAAGACGATTTTGAAGAGGCCGATGAAGACGAAGACGACAATGAAGAAGATGATGATTCTGAAGGCAGAGGCTGTTTCGGACCGGGAAGAAAAGGCAAATCTGAAAATGGCCCCATGGGAATGATGAATAAAATCGGAAGATACTTTAATGAATCTGATTATGACAGGTTTTATGAGGATTAATAAAGGTAAAGTCTGAATTGCGAGGGAATAATATGGGTAAAAGAGAAGACGGATTTGTGACTACAGTGAGGAAGGAAGTAGTCAGGGTATTATTGGAAAAAGTCCAGGGGAACAGTCTGAAGCGCTCAATGGAGGGGAATTATAGTCCTCTGGATGAGAATGCGCTGCCCTATGAGGTTGAGGAGATGCTGAACCGCCCATATATGAACCGGCAGGAGGTTCCGCTTGCCATGGACATTTTTAAACCCAAGACGGAGAAGGGGAAGGAGCTTCCTGTAATAATAACTATACACGGCGGAGGTCTTGTGCTGGGAGACAGAAAGATGCACCGCAGATACGCCAAAATCCTGGCAGGGCATGGATATCTGGTGTTCTGCATCGAGTACCGTCTTGCTCCAAGGGCTAATGTGGCCGAACAACTGGACGATGTCTGCGCAGGAATGGATCTTGTGGGAAGAACTCTAGTGGATTTTGACGTGGACTTTACAAGAGTCTTCCTTACAGCAGAAAGTGCAGGAGCTTTTCTGGCAACCTACGTGGCAGCCATGAAGGAGTCTGAGGCTCTGCAGAAGGCTGTTGGCTATGAGCCTTCTAATGTAAGATTCAAGGCTCTTGGGCTTATATCCGGAATGTTCTATACACAGAAAAGAGACCTGATAGGTCATTTCCTTGCGGAGCAGTTCTATGGAGACAAGATGTCCGACACGGACTTTTTGGAGCTCATGAACCCTGAGCACAAGGAGATACTTGGAAACCTCCCGCCTGTTTTTCTTGTAACCAGCAGGGGTGATTTCCTCAACAACTACACGCTGATGTTCCATGATGCACTCAAAAAGGCAGGCAAGAGAACCCATCTTGTTTACTACGGTGAGAAGGAACTTGGTCACGCATTTGTGACCATGCAGCCGGGAAATGAGAAGAGTGTAGATGCCATAGAAAGAATGCTCAAATGGTTCGAGGAGTCAGCTAAAAACACTGATCCGGAGGAAACAATTCATACAGATAAAGACGCTCCTTTGCCGGTACATGTTAGAAATGTAAGGCAAAGAAGAAACAGAAGAGACAGAGACAGAGGAAGAAGCAGAGGCAGAAGCAGAGGATGCTTTTAGGCTTTCACGGCAAAGAGGCGGATCTGACATGCATAAACAGATATAAGAAAGGTGCAAATTTATGAGCAGGTTTGATGACTACCCCAAAAGACTGGTAAACAGGATCAATAATGGAAAAATCATAGAGCAGAAGTATAGCGGCTTTATCAGGGAGCTTAATTCTTTCAGCGAAGAGAGGCTTGATAGTGAGGCCCTGGTTTGCGGAGTAAGAAAACTTACCTACAGACAGATGTTTGATGAGTGGGATAAGTTTGCAAGAGTCTTTTCGGCATTGGGGATTACCGGGGAAAACAGCTCCAGGATCGGGCTGATGACCAGTTTAAGCACTGACTGTGTCAATATGTTTTATGGATCCAGCATAACCGGAGCATCCATATCCATGATTCAGGTGATGGATATGCTTGACCACGACAGGTACAAGAATGCCATAGAAAAAGAAGGTATTACAGATCTGATACTGGCAAGCGATATGGTTAAACCGGAGCTGCTTAAGTTTGTTATGGATACCAAAGACAGTTTATCCATAAGAAATGTTATCATCTATTATCCTCATAAGGACAGAGGGGAAAACACTGCTGATAATGACGCGGGATACAACAGGCTTAAGCGCATCAATGGAGCGCTGTTTATCGAGAGCCTTGTAAAAAAATACAAGGATGCTGATATTATTAACGCTCCCAATAAGAGCAATGAAGCTGCTGTTATTTTCCACACTTCAGGAACAACCAGCGGAATCCATAAACCGGTTCCGTTTTCAGACAGTGCCTTTAATGAAGCAGCAGCAAGGCTTTTGAGGGATGACAGGTTTTCTGAGCTTGATTCCTACAGATGCCTTTTGACTATGGAACCTTTTTCTGCCTATGCTGCCTGTGATATGCTCCATCTGCCGCTTTCATATGGTGGTACTGTTGTCATCCCTTCAGAAGGAATTCAGAATCCGTCCACATTGAAATTGATATTAGACCAGAAGATATCCATACTGTTCACCGGACCTGTGGCTGCTGAAATGATGATGAAGGTGCCTATCCACCCTGACCTGTCCAATCTTGAGCTGATCTTTATGGGTGGTGCGTATGTTTCTGTAGAAAAAAAGAGCAAGTTCCGGCAATACCTGCAGGAATGTGGCTCTGATGCAGGAATTTATGTAGGATATGGGCTTACAGAGGCCGGCGGAGCAGTTATTTTATCAGAGCGGGACGCTGATAATGATTATTTAGGAACCCCACTTCCGGGAGTTAAGATTAAAATCTATGATGAGGAAAGTGATAGTTATCAGGACGTGGATGGCGGTGCCAAGACAGGAGCCCTGTGCATTTCTACCAAATCCCTCAGCACGGGTAAATTAAATGATCTGAACGTATTTCCCTTAGAAGAAATAGATGAAGAGAAATATCTAAATACCTATGATCTTGTGGATGTAGATGACAAAGGCAATATAAAGACCATAGGAAGAATGAATAAGTATTTTGTGAATAATGAGGGAATACGTTTTGATGCAGGCCTTGTAGAAACTGCTGTTGCTGCTCAACCCGGAATTGAATCCTGCGGACTTGTTCCATATTTCAACAAGCTTGTGCATGATACTCTTCCTGTATTGTATGTGGTTGCAGCCGAGAAAGGACCAAGGGGCATCAAGGCTGTCAAGGATGCATTGGTGGGAGCTTTTGTTATTGACGGAAAGTTTGCAGACAGTAATCTTCCTTCCAAGGTCGTTATCACAAATAAACTTCCATTTACTGAAACCGGCAAGGTGGATGTATATGCCATATTGAGGGATATAAACCTTTATGATGGAGAAAATTTCGAAGTAAAAGCTATCAAGAAAGGAACTGCGCTCATTGACGTAAAGCTTATACGTCTTGAAAGACATCGTATCACGGGAGGTGGTATTCCTGATGAGCTGGAACATGACGCCGAAATGATCAGAAAAACCGGAGCCCTGGTCGGCAGAGCCTCATTCTTTAAGGAAGGCAGAAATAAAGGTGGCGCAGGTCCGGAGAAGATGATCCGTGATATGATCGAAAGCGGTATGATTGAACCTGAGATGATAGGAGCGATGCTGGCCAGAATGTTAAAGGACAGCTGTCTGGAAAGAAAAGCAAAGAGACAGAGTCATGATCATTATTACAGAGGCTTTTATGGTCCGTGCTTTATGAAAGATGATGATCCGGAGGATGAAGATGAGTGATAACGAAAAAAAGTACAGTTATTCTCACATTATAGGATATAGCGTGGGCGGTGTTAACCAGGCTCTTAGCATCCTGCTTCCTGCGCAGTTCCTGATGATTTTTTTCACTAACACTGCTCTTCTTGATATAGCTGCAATATCCGCCATAATCGGTGTTTCAAGGATATTTGACGGAATCTCTGACGTAATAATAGGCAATATTATTGATACCACCAGATCCAAATATGGTAAAGCCAGGATATGGATCCGAAGGATGGCTATCCCCTTTGCTGTATCTATGGTTCTTCTGTTTACGGTTCCGGCCGGGCTTCCTGAATTTGCCAAATATATATATGTCTTTTTGACATATAATCTGTTCCTTACCTTTTGCGCCACTTTTATGGTCGTTTCCCAGACCTCTCTGATTTCGCTGGCCGCTGACAATATGGCGGAACGCGGCAAGATGAGCGGCGCATTAAATTTCTTCTTTCAGTTATGCAAAACTCTTGTGGGTACTTTTTTTGTAAAGATACTGCTCATCTTCAGTGATGATGCAGCTAATCCCCATACAAGGAGAGGATACTTTTTTACGGTCTTAATATTTGCAATCATTTCTGTTATTGCAAGCTTTACAGTTTTTGCCAGCACAAGGGAAAAGAATCTTGAGAGCGCAGAAAAAGACAGGCCAAAAGAAAAAAATGTATTTCTAACAGATATTAAAATTCTGCTTAAGAATAAATACTGGTTACTTGTGCTTATTTCGACAGTATTTACGTGCATTGGTAATAGTTTTTATTCTTCAGCAACCAGTTATTATACAATATATATTTTGCATGATTTTGAAGCTATGTCTCTGTTTGGACTTTTCCCGGGCATAGGAGGAATTATCACGGCACTTCTGCTTACTGTTCTCAAGACCCCGCCTGAGAAGTCAAGAATTTATGCTGTCGCGCATTTTGTGCTGGCTGCAGCGACGTTTACGGTTTATCTTGCAGCAGATAATAAGTCTTTTTTGGTCGCTGCATTACTGCTAACTGGTATTGGCATGGGATGTGCCGGTGCCGTAAAGGGCGCGATCATGGCGGAGGCCATTGAGGTTTCAGCAAGAAAGACGGGCAAAACCATAGCAGGAGTTGGATTTGCAGGTGAAAATGCGGCACAGAAATTCAGCATGGGTTTATCAACTGCAGTTTTCGGAGCTGTCATGGCTTCTGCCGGATTTGATGCTGCTCTTGACAGCCAGGGTATTGCTCAGCCGGAGAGCGTGATTTCTGCCATCAGACTTTGCTTCTGCGGCGTACCGGTTGTTGCATATCTGATTATTGGCTTCATATTTGTATTCCTTTTTGACATTCGCAAGCACTTACAGGACTGATAACTATTATTTTTATGGGAGATATCAGAATAGTTTTAGCAAAGGAATATACAGATGAATCCAATATTACAATTTATGCATGACGACGGCCGAAGGCGCAATGCAGATCCCAATCCCACAGGGCGGGAACTGGAGCGCAGAAAGCTCATGAATACTCCAATCCCGGAGAATGTTAAATGTGACCTGGATGTAAGCTACAGGACAGATCATGGCAGTAGCCTGAAGTGCGATATCCTTATGCCAAAGGATTCCAGTGAAGGCAGGCTCCCTGTCATGGTGGTCATCCACGGAGGGGGATTATTGTTTGGAAACCGCAAAGCAAATCTTCCCTTCAGGATCAAAATGGCCGGGTTTGGTTATCTTGTATATTGCATCGAGTACAGGCTCTTAAATGAAGCAGACTTTTTTGGAGAGCTTGCAGATATAAATCACGGTCTTCAATTTGTTAAGGATTCCCTGGAAAAATACAACGGTGATCCGGAAAGAATATACTTAACAGGAGAGAGCGCAGGAGGACTTCTTGCGCTTTATTCTGTTGCAATGTGTGGCTCTGAAACAGTTCGCAGGCAGATGGGAGTGTTCTGCCCTGACATCAGGGTTCGGGGCTTGGTCCTTAGCAGCTCAATGCTATACACCAACAGATTTGACTACATTGCAGCGGTCTACAAGAAAGACCTTTACGGGAAAAGAACCAAGGAAAAGGAGTTCATGAAGTACATGAATCCTGAAAACCCTGAGGTCATAAAGAGCCTTCCGAAGGTATGCCTCATTACAGGCAATGGGGATTTTCTCAGAAAGGTGTCACTTCGATATGCAAGGGCGCTGGATAAAGCGGGGCATCCTTATCTTTTGCTGGATTACGATACCGCAAAGAAGCTCCCACATGCTTTCGCAACTCTTGTGCCAATGCTTAAAGAGAGCAGCGACGCCATAGACAGAATGCACGCCTGGATAAAGGGATAGCGTAAAGTTTTTGTAGGATTAATTGAAAAGAGGGAATCCCTTCATGATATAGTTGATATTTGGGTGTCCAATCCTAATACAACTAGATGGAGGAATTTCCTCGTGTTAAATAGTATACAGCATTTTATTGAGAATGGAGTACCAAATCTTCAGAAAGCACCAAAAGATTTCTCAGAGAACCCGATTGACTTTGCAGGATTTGTAAGCAGAGTGAGGAATGAAGCATTCAGTGGCTGCGAATATTTTATCAGCACAGACAAAAGACTTCTAAAGTATAAAAGCAACAAGATCAAACTTGTAACTCCAGTAGAATTTGTAATAGAAATGGAGGGAACAGAGTGATGCCTACTAGCACAACAGAATTAATGAATAAGGGAATGGAGTGCCTTAAGAATAATTTAGGAGTTGTCGATGCAGAGATGTTTATTTCTCTTATTATTAAAGAAAAATTTGACTATACTCGCTGGCAACGTGAGTATTTCGATAAGATGGAATCTGGAGCGTTTCCAGAAGAAGCTTTGTAATATGCCAAAGAACATCCATTTAAAGGTTCAGCTCAAAAGCTATAAACGTAGCATAGAAAAGGTTCTACCCACTGCTTGATGGAAATCATCAAGACAATGAAAAGCGGAGGTGTAGGATTTGAGCCTAACATAAAGATTGCAACTGCACTGGTTCTTGAGGCAAATCTAGGCCTTAGAATTGAGGATATTCTAAAACTGAAATTAAGCGACATCATCGAAGACGGAAAAAGATACAGATTGAATATTGTAGAGAAGAAAACAGGGAAAAGAAGGAGTTTTACCGTTCCCGACAAGGTATACAAATATATGCTGTCATATGCTCAAAAAGTTGGTCGAAAGGAAGAGGATATTTTGTTTGACGTTGGAGAGAGGCAGGTACAGAGGATCTTAAAGATAACCACTGATTATCTTGGGTATAAAAACGTTGGTACTCATTCCTTCAGGAAGTATTTTGCTACTGAGATATATGAAAATAATGGTCATGACATAGTTCTTGTGCAAAAGCTACTTCAGCATAGTTCATTTCTAACTACACAGAGATACGTAGGAATATCAACAGAAGCGATGGAAACGGCACTAAGAAGACATGTGCAATTACTTTAGGTTTTTACTGGGTTTTAGTAGTCGTAATTTTGTCCCTTTTACGACGTGGTACTTTATTGAAGCCCATAAGGAAGTATACATAATCCTTTATAGTTCATCTGAAGAGTAAGTATGTTATACGATCTGCATTATTTCCACAACTATGATGCAATTTAGGGTTGTGGAAATAATATTGGCAACAACACGTATACGGTGTTACAATGAAACCATAAGTTTCCATAACTAATTCAACTTGCTGTGTTATGGAAGAAATGGTGGAAGCAAATGATAGGAAGAGAAAAAGAAATCAAACAGCTTAGATCGTTAAAGAGTGAGGAGGAGCCTCAGTTTGTGGCGGTTTATGGGAGAAGAAGAATCGGAAAGACATACCTGATTCGGGAAAGTTTTGGATATGAGTTTACCTTTCAGCATACCGGAGTTAGTAATGATGAGGAAAAGAGTGCTGAAACGCAGAAACAGGAACAACTGGACAAGTTTAGTGAATCGCTGTCAGAAGCGGGATATGAATGTGGTAAAAGACTAACTTCATGGGTCGAAGCATTTAACGGGCTTAAAGAAGTGATAAAAAAGTCAAAAGAGAAAAAGAAGGTCATATTTTTTGATGAGTTGTCGTGGATGGATACCAAAGACAGCGGTCTTGTAACGGAGCTTGAGCATTTTTGGAATGGTTGGGCCACTGCCAGGAAAGAGAAAGATGTGATCCTGATCATTTGTGCATCTGCCACATATTGGATAATGGAAAAAATAGTTAATGATAAAGGTGGGTTTCACAATAGATTGACTGGACAGATACACTTGAAACCATTTACGTTAAAGGAGTGCGAGGAATATCTTCAAACAAAAAAGATATTGTTAAACAGGCATCAAATCATCCAGTGTTACATGATCATGGGTGGTGTTCCGTATTACTGGAGCCTTCTTAAAAAGGGTAGGAGTTTACCACAGAATATTGATGATCTCTTTTTTTCGGAAGAGGCGCCACTTCGAAAAGAATACAATAATTTGTACAGGGCTCTCTTTAAAAAACCAGATCAGTATATAAAGATAATAGAGGCCCTAAGCACTGAAAACAATGGAATAAGCAGAGCAGCTCTATGTAAAAAGACGGGAATAGCCAGTTCGGGTGATTTTTCTAAAAAGCTGATAGAATTAGAGGAATCTGGGTTTATCAGGAAATATATACCTGTCGGGTATAAAGAGCGGAACGCAATTTTTCAATTGATTGATAATTATACGCTTTTTTATCTGAGATTTTTAAAGAATAACATATATGATGATCACTTTTGGCAGGTTCAGAGTAACAGTCCAAGAATAAATGCATGGAGTGGAGTGGCTTTTGAGCGTGTGTGTCTGGAGCATGTTCCTCAGATAAAAGCTGCACTGGGGATAGCCGGCGTGCACACAGAGGTCAATGCATGGAGATGTGAAGCAGACAAGAAAAAAGGATTGCAGGGCTCCCAGATAGATCTTCTGATTGTAAGAGATGATCAAATAACTAATGTTTGTGAATCAAAGTATTCAAAGGGAGATTATAGGGTTGATGCATCATTTGACAAAGACATGCGGCGTAAGATATCTGATTATATGATTGACAGTAAGACAAAACATGCCATTCATGCGACATTGATTACCAATTATGGAATTGTAGAAAACGAGTATGCCTGTGAGTTGCAATCAGTTATTACTGGCGAGGAGCTGTTCAAATAGGTATAGAGTTTTGTGACTCTTAGGAGCAAGTCCCGCCTTGCGAGCCAATACTAATGATAACAAATAAGCGATATGTTGCTTTATATGAATTTCACGGACACACATTGGTTTTGGTTGGCACCGATGTGTGTCTTGATCGTGGGAGTTTATTTAACAAAACAAATAAATGCAAAATGCTAAGATGTCCTTAGCATATGCCTTGTCCAAACGACATGTTGAAGCAAACAGCTTTTAGAGGAGACCTGCTATGATATTCTTTACTGGACAGTTAAATGAGATTGCTTTACATATGATTTGAGGGAACGCTAATTCATATTACAGAATTGTTTTGAAATATCAGTATAAGGAGATTTGTATGCGGGAAACAATCGTAGTTGCACCGGGAATAAATGGACAGGAACTTATTAAGAATCTTGCCATGCACGGAAAGAACTGCATCAACCTAAGATTGTGCAATTCAGGAGAATTGGCACGTATTGCCCTTATGCGCTCAGGTATATCGATAAAGGAGGACTTTATTGATTCTGATGAAGAAACAACACTCATAGCCAGGGCTGTTGAGGGAGAGAGTTACTTTGAGAGGCCATCATATTCGGATATCAAAGAGCTGACTGCAGCAATAAGGCGCGCAAGAAGCCTGGTTTCTGATGCTGATGAAGCCAAAGCTATAGAAAAAACTCTAAGGAAGGGAATCTTCGCAGAGAAAAATTTCGCGCTCATCAACATATATAAAAAATACATTGATCTCCTGACCTCTCAAAATCTTGTGGACTCAATATCTCTTGTACGTCGGGCTGCAAATAATTGTAACGCGATTGAAGCGGACTTCATTACTCTGTCAGAATGTCCGCTTACACCCCTTGATGAGGCTCTTTTAACTAGGGTTTCCGGTGGAAAGTCACAGCAGATCGATGTCTGTGGCTTATTTGACAAGAAGGCTTCCGGAACCAAGATCTCAGGATTCAAAAACTGTTATGGCGCTCCCAATGAAGTTGAGACGATCATAACAGACATATATTCGGACAAAAAACTGGACGAGTGTACTGTGGCAGTCACAGATGTAGCGACATATGGGCAGTTGTTCTTTGACTATGCTCTTCAATACGATATCCCGGTGACGTTTGGCTGTGGGATTCCGATAGTTAATTCTAATCCGGCTAAGCTCTTGTCCCTGTACTATAACTGGATGACCAGGGGATTCTTTGGCGCTTCAGCATTAAATGAGATGTTGGGTAGCCCTTCATTTAACAGATCCAGACTATATGATAAATTCCCGGAAAAAGGAGATGGCTTTAAGTGGAAGGTATTCTATGAGGTCCTTGGCGCTTTAAAGCTTACCAATGATAAAAATAGCAATGATAAAAAGATGGAGAAACTCAAAAACACCGTCACTGATGAGAAAAAGAAGGCTGTTTTGCCCTGCATCGAGGTGGTTGCAAAAGAGCTGTCGCTGCCGGTAGAGGAGTTCATATCCAAATATTCTTATATCCGTGTCGGGACAGAGAACACCAAAGATAAGCTTCTCATGAATCTGGATATAGCTGCGTCCGGCGTTATATACGCTGAACTTAGCACTATACATAAAGCAGGAATTGATCAGGACATGGAAGGCCTGATACTGTCAATTCTCAAAAACAATGTCTGCGCTCAGAGAAGCGAAGCCGGCAAACTCCATGTGATTGGTATTAGTGGAGCTATTGCATCTGTGAGAAAAAATCTGTATATCGCCGGTCTTTCAGCATCAAAATATCCCGGAGTCCCCAGGGAAAACTACCTTCTTCTTGATACGGATCTTAAGATCTTCGGGAAAGGATCAGAACTATTCACGTCTGATGGACGCATCCTAAAGAAGAGGGATAGCCTTCTGAAATTGGCAGGCCTTGCCACTGCATTGGCATCACATATCTATGTTTCTTATGCAGGGCTTAACGTTTCTGAGCTTAAGCGTGATAACGCATCCTCTCTGATGTTTGAATTGTTCAGGCAGGAACACGGAGCGGATGCTACGTCGAAAGACCTTGAGAATGTAATAGAAAAAGTTGATTACTTTGCGCCTGCCATATCGGCAACAAGAGGCATAGGCGACGCCTATGATAAGGGCATTAAGATTACAAGGACGGAAGGAGAGTCGGAGGTTTCACTAAGCTTTGGGTGGAACCTGGATAATGAGTATTCCCCGACAGCACTTGATACCTTCTTTGGCTGTCCCAGAAGGTTCCTTCTTAGCTATATCCTTGGTATTCCGGAGCCGGAAGAGGATGATCCTTTTGAGATCATTTCTGCAGCTAAGACCGGATCTTTGGCACATTCCCTTATGGAAGATTTGGGAAACTCCGGCATTACCGGTGATGAATTCCGAAAGAAAGCCTCAGAGTCTTTTGACAGTTTTATATCTGAAAACCCGCCTTTAATAGCAGACAAGGCCCAGGCAGTAAAAGATCAGTTCCTGCAGATGATGGATACAGCTTATGAAATGGATCCTCACAGAGAAGTTGCGCTCAAGGAAGAGGATGTTCACTGCGTCCATGAGAGCGGCGTTAAGATACATGGTTTACCTGACCGCGTTGAGAAGCTTGATGATGGTTCATATCTGATAGTGGACTTCAAGACAGGACGCAAGGTCTCGCATGTCCAGGATGATATAGGAACCTGTCTCCAGGTCCTGATCTACGCATATCTTATGGAGCATAAGGGCTTTAAGATCTCAGGAGGAGAATACAGATACCTGCGGCTCGGGGAGGTTGTGACCTGTAAGTACGATGATGAGATGAAGAACGCTCTGCTACAAAGGCTCAACGAGTTTAAGGAAAGCATGCTAAAGGGTGAGTTTCCTCTGCCACAGCCTGAAGAAGGCGCGAATCCATGCAGGTACTGCAAATATGGCAATATATGCGGAAAAGCTTCCGCAGAAAGCGAGGTGTGATCTATGGGTGACCTGAAATCAAACCTTGAGACAGATGCAAGATCAAGAAACAAGATCATTTCAGAGATAAATACCAACTTCTTTGTTGAAGCCGGAGCAGGATCCGGTAAGACAACGATGCTTGTAAGCCGTATGGTGGCCATGGTGGAGGCAGGCATTGACATAAGCAGGATCTGTGCCATCACATTTACGAAAGCAGCCGCCGGCGAGTTTTATAACCGGTTCCAGAAGGCACTGATCGAACGCAGCAATCCGGCATTTGTATGGAAGGACAAGGGCTTTGCCGGTCAGCTCCCGGCGCCTACTGATGAGACCAGGGCCAGATGTGAGAAGGCACTTCAGAACATTGATCTGTGCTTTATGGGGACAATTGACTCATTTTGCGGAATGGTCTTATCCGAGCACCCTTCCGATGCCGGGATACCTTCTGATTCAACTATAGTTTCCGACATCGATGCAGAAACCATATATAAGCAGCAATATGTGAAGATCTGTGATGGCGGCTATGGAAAAGATATGCAGGACCTTGCAAAGTCCTTCCGCGCAGTCAACAGATCAGCAGAGGAAGTCTTTGTAAAGGGAATGCAGCTTCTGATGGATAATCGGAACGTGCATTTCAATTATAAAGAGATCACTTCTTTTGATATAGATAAAGAGTACGGCAACCAGAGGGCCGAGATAATAAAAGCTGTAAAGTGCCTTAAGGACCACCCCGAGATCATGTATGATGGGGAAAAGAAAAGCCGTGAAGCCTGGGAAAGTATAGGCTCAGTTTACAATGCTCTTAAAGGCAAATGGTCTAATGATTTTACCGGTGTGCTTGGCGCACTAAAGATTCTGAATGATATCAGAACAATACCCGGTGCGGCAGAAACATACGGAAGCTCACTGGGCAGCGTCTTTGAACCCGGAGGAGCAAAGGGGAAGTGGCTTTCATGTACTGCCGGGCAGGAAAATGGCCTGCTTATAAGGGCAGGAGAGCTTAAATACAATGTATCAATGACATTTTTGTTGAAGAGCGTTCCCCTTATTGAGCAGGCAATGCTTGAAAAGGGATGCCTGACATATTTCGATTATCTCTTTTACCTGAGAAATATGCTGAAAAAGGACGCAGAACATGATGGGAAGCTGATCAGCTATATCTATGATCGTCACAGTTATTTCCTAATCGATGAGTTCCAGGATACTAATCCCATGCAGGCAGAGGTATTCTTCTATCTGACTGCCCAAAAGCCTGTTCCACAATGGCGTGACTGCGTTCCAAAACCGGGATCTCTTTTCATCGTGGGTGATCCCAAGCAATCCATATACAGATTCAGGAGTGCTGATGTAACATCGTTCCTTGGTGTAAAGAAGCTGTTTGAGAAAAGCGGAGGAGAGATAGCGACTCTCTCCAGGAATTTCAGGTCTACCAAGGTACTGTGTGAGTATTACAACAAGGTCTTTTCCCAGATGCTTCCTGAAGAGAACGTGGATCAGAGCAGATTTGAGGAGATCCCCCTCCCAGCGGAGACGGTTAACGAGTTCCAGGGAATATACTTCTATAAAGCATACACGGGGCAGGCTGCTCTGGACAATCCTGAGGAGTCAGATCCTGTTAAAATTGCAGATCTGATAGAAAGGTTGGTGGGAAGGCAGGAATACCTTGTTTCAATCGAGGGAGATAAGGAGCCCAGACCGATAAGATATAGCGATATCATGGTCATTACTTCAGCCAAGAAGAAACTGGCACCTATAACAGCTGAGCTGAGTTCCAGGGAAATACCTACAAAAGTTGAAGGCAATGTGCCTTTTGGCGAAAACGAGGCTCTTCGTGAAATGCTTCTGATCTACACTGCAGTAGCAGATCCCGAGGATAAGATAGCGTTGTATGGTGCCTTGAACAGCAAAGTTTTAGGCCTGTCAAAGGAAGATGTGATGAAATATCGCCAGGCTGGCGGGGAAGTTTCCCTGAGTGGTACAAAAGAGCCTGATGATCAGAGCGAAGAAGTTCAGAAGGTCAAAGGAAAGCTGGATGAGCTGAAGGACCTTGGCAAAAAAGCGCAGAGACTTTCGCCGGCAGCTCTTTTCTCAAGGATCATGGATGAACTCATGATCTACAAGAAAGTGGATGCAGACAATCTGGAAGTGGTTTATTACACTTTAGAGCTCATCAGGAATGCAGAAAAGTCCGGGGAAGTTGTCACACTTAAGGACGGGGCTGCATTTCTATCTGACCTTATTGCAGGAGAATCTGATGAAGAGCGGTGCCTTAGTCTAAATGATGGAAAAGACTGTGTGCACATGGCCAATCTCCATAAGGTAAAAGGTCTTGAAGCACCGGTTGTGATCCTGGCGGCTTCGCCCAATAGGTCAATAAGTGCATCCTCCAGGTTTATCCATGGTGAAAACGGCTCGGAAGGGTATGTTTTTTGTCTTGAAAGCGACAGGGGTGATAACGGCAGAAGCTGGAAATACTTTGAGACCTCAAGTTTCCCTGATGAAAAAGCAGATGAGGAAGCGTCTCTAAAAGCTGAGGGAACAAGACTTGTCTATGTTGCAGCCACAAGAGCCAGAAATGCACTGATCATCTGCGATAGCGCTCATATCAGAAGCGGAAAAGAGGTAAGGAGCTCTATCTGGAAGGAGCTTCTTGATGCAGGATGTGAGGATGTTTTATCTGTGCTGACGGAGCCTGCGAAGAAGGACAAAGAAACGCCCAAAGCAGAAGAAGCAGAAAAACTGTATCAGGAAGCTCAGGAAAACTGCGCACTTAATGACAGGGCACCTGAGACCGGAACCTATGCAATCGAGAATCCCAGCAGACTGGCACTAAAGTCGAAGCTTGCTGACAAGGACGAGGCTGTAAATGAAGTTCCAAGTGAGATTCAGCTGGCGATTGGCAATGATGCAGAAGCAGAAACGGCGTCAGAAGAAAAGTCCAATGCGGATACAGGCTCTCACGCAGGAATGGCTGCAATCACAGGAACCATGGTCCATAAACTGATGGAGATGATGGTATCCACAAGAAACAAACTGGATGTATCACAAGCTGTCCTGGAGATAATCAGAGAGTTCAGGACTCCGGAATACGAACCCTGTGAGAAGGTAATAGCTAAGCGGCTGGAGGCTGTAGCCGAGCGCATGAGGGTCGGCGGATACGCTCAGACAAACGGCCTTCCACAGGATATCCTGAACACACTGCTCTCTGCCGATGAGGTATACTGTGAAGTTCCCTTCTGTTACAGAGATGATTCCGACGGTCTTGTTATATGGAATGGAATCATGGATGTAATCTATTCCAAGGATGGTAAGTGGCATATCGTAGATTACAAGACCAACGCTGATGGGAGCGATCTTGATACCAAGTATCAGGCACAGCTTTCGGCATATATCAGGGCGTTCAAGGAAACAATTGGGGAAGATGCAGATGCGCTGACTTACCATATCGATGTGTGAGCTTAAAAAGACAGTCGAGGAAATAAATATGAATGATAAGAATTATTGGCTAATCCCAATGGATTATCAATTCTGTGATTATAAGAATCTACGGGATGAGTGGCATAATTATGGGAAAATAATGTGGCAAGCGCCAGGAAAGCCTAAAAGCATTAATGAAGAATGGAAAAAAAATAACGTACTATGTCAGGGTGACGTTGTTTATTTCTACGTAACCCACTTACCTTCGGAGAGTAGAACTAGACTTAGTCGAATCATGTTGAGGGGAATAATTAAAGATGAACCAAAGCCTATGGAAAAAGGCAAAGTTTACAATCAGACTATGCCTTTTGATAGGGAATTGGTATATGGCTTTTCAATTACTTCACTTACAACGTTAAGCAAAGATTATTTGGAAGATAACACATATCTGAGCTACGATTCCTTGAAAGAAAAACATAAGGATTTTACATATCCTCAGGGGATGACTTGTTGGCCAAACAAACAGAAGAAGAATCTTAGTGACGAGTTGATTGATGAATTGGAAGATAGTTTTAAAAGAAATATGCAAAAAAACGACTTTGAGACACTGATCAATCATTTCAAAAAGAGTTGCTTTTTTAATGGAAAGATATCAGGAAACCATAAGACATTTACGAGTCGGAACGGATTGGACTATTACGAGTATCATCATTTTATTCCGCAAGCGCAGGCATCTCACTATCCAATAGAGAAATTTATTAATTCTCCATCGAATGGCCTCTTTCTATGCTCTAATTGTCATAACAGGATTCATTATGGAACCGCTGAGGATATTGACAAGATGATTGATATAGCTCTTGATGATACAAATATAAAGGAACTATTAAATGATGAGTTCATAAAATCAATAAGAAAAGAGAAAGGCGAAGATGATATAGAGAAAGGTGAGGAAATTATAAAAGAGTGGTTCAGGATGGTGTATAAAGTTCATCAGAAATGAACTATTTCTCTGGGTATTGATATCAATGTAAATTGAAAACACAAGGAACTCATGGCATATAGAGAAGATATACAAAACTTTAGTACTTCTGAACTATAATGGACTGAACATAGATATTGAAGAACAAGATAACTGGTGAACGAATCTTTGACATAATGAAGAAGCGTAACTAAGGCCGAATTTTTCGTTCAACTCATTTGTGACCTTAATGTTCTGTCAGAGTGCCATGACCGCAAACTACCTGATGGGAAATGGGTCATCCAAAAAAATAAACGTTGTTGATGAAAAGACGCTGGCTCAGATTAAAGATATCTTCCGGCAGCTGTGTTTTCTAAATGGGATAAATCCCGAGATTATGGCAGGAACTGGCGTTGCCTCTATTTTGGGATGATGTACAAAATTATGCTACGAATGGATGATATAGTAAATGGGTAGTTTACAGGAGGGATAACTTATGAAGGATAAAGAAAATTTCACGATCTATAGTGAAAGTAGCAGTACCTTGTCAGGGAGAATATCAGAAGGGTGTCTTCACCTAGAATTTGTAGTGTTTGGAGATTACGACAGCGAAAAGTACTATGATTTTTCCAAGAAAGATACAAAAAAGCTGTTCAAGATCATTGGTTTTGATGATTTTTTAGAATCATGCAGAGAAGGCCGTTTGTTATGGCTGGAAGACTTCCTGGCAAAGAACGGAATCGAGCCTAAGACATTTTGCCATTAGTACATTTCATGCGGGTTTATTGTCTATTTGTATGCATTAATTAACGATAAGTAAGGCAACGGCAAATATGGGTTATAAGAGAGCGGCTACCCTTAAGCAGTCAGCTCTCTTTTTATGTGCAAAAAAATGTCGGTCCTATTGTTTATAATCCATATAGGGAAATTATAGCCAGGAGGTCATATGTATAGAGGCATATTTTGGATAACAACACCAGATGATCTGGATAATAACAGGGCATTTGTCCTGATACCGTGCGATGGGAGCGGGATTCCTGACGTAGGGATAGATCTTAATTCAAGAGGCGGTAACAATATGAACCATAAACGTACATGGGAAAGTTTCCCATCTGATATTACGAATAATAAACCCTACAATTATTATCCCAGAGGTAGGGTTGAAATAAAGAAAGGCGGAAAAGTGATAATCTACATGAATCCGCATATATGTACACAGGACGTAATCGATTGGGTGATCAAAACGTTTGAGCTGGATGTGCCTGATGACAGGATCGTTGTTAAGGCTGATGGATCAATGCATTATAAATGCCATCTTGACCAAGAGGCATGGTGAGGTAGCCGTATGGAAAAGGAATTGATAAAAAAGGATACATTCATGTTTGATTGCCCTGAGCTGTCTTTAGATACATTTGAAGAGCTGGGAGAAGAGATTTTGATCATAAATCCCATGAAAGAGGATGTTCTTTTAGCATACAGGCTCATCAGGCAGTATCTTATCCCGTTTGCAACAATACTTGATAAAGATGGCGAGGTTGCATTCATCATAGCAAACTCAGGAGATAAGGATTTATCTGAGATCATCCGGCTTGCCAACAGGATCAATGAAGATGGGACAAAGTGGACCATTTCTGAAATGTCTTTGTCAGAGTATTTCCTATGCATTAAGGGCTACCGCGTTGCACTGAGCTCATATCAGATAGAAAAGCTGACCCTGCAGGGGGAGATCCTTCTTAGTGAGCATAAAAATGTACATCCGATGCATCAGGATATGGTAGACAATATGTAATGACCTCCATTTTGTAGCAACGTGGATTTACCTGTATACTATAGATGTCAAGTCAATGATAACAGGGATTACCGCATACAAAAAGGAGGTCACTAAATGAATAATAGCACAGTTTACGTAGGAATGGACGTTCACAAAGAAAGTTTTACACTATGCGCTTACACAATTGAAGCCGAAAAAGGCTCACATTTTCAGCGAACATCGCCTGATTACAAGGCAGTGTTAAAGTACCTTGAGTTCCTTCGTACCATCTACGGAAATGATGCTACATTTATATGCGGTTATGAAGCTGGATGTCTCGGCTATACCTTATATCATCAGTTAACTGATCGAAATGTTAATTGTATAATTCTTGCACCATCAACAATGCTTTCTCAGCGAAGCGGAAAGCGAATCAAAACAGACAAACGCGACGCTGAACTAATAGGGAGGTGCCTAGCACAAAATAACTACAGTCCGGTGCACATTCCAACTGCCATGGACGAACAAATCAAAGAGTATCTCCGAATGAGAAATGATCATAAACTTGCTTTGAAAAAGATTAAGCAGCAAATACAATCTTTCTGTCTTCGTCATGATCTCAGATATGGAAGTAAAAGCCATTGGACTACTATGCATCTTAATTGGCTAAAATCACTTAATCTTGAAGGCCTCTATAAGGAGATTCTTGATGAGTACCTGCTTACTTATTCGACATTAGTCGATAAGCTTGAACGTCTTGATAATCGAATAGAAGAACTTGCTTCAACTGACCAGTACAAAGAATCTGTAAAAAAACTACGCTGTTTTATTGGTATACAGACTTATTCTGCCTTATCAGTCATAGTAGAAACAGGTGATTTCAAGCGGTTTGCAACTGCAGAAAAATTTGCTGCATACTTAGGGTTAGTCCCTGGTGAGGCGTCCAGCGGAGACGATACCACAAGACTTAGCATAACCAAAGCAGGAAATAGTCATGTACGCACCTTATTGACAGAAGCAGCGCAATGCTATACGAGAGGTCGAGTTGGATATAAATCAAAAACCATCAAAGCGCGACAAGATGGAAATACTCCGCAGGTGATTGCATATGCAGATAAAGCTAATGAACGTTTAAAGCGTAAATACTACAAAATGGTGTTAAACAATGGCAAAAAACGTAACGTTGCAGTAATGGCAATAGCGCGAGAACTCGCATGTTTCATTTGGGGCATAATGACAGATAAAATAGCATAATGTAGATATAACATCGTTCTGATAATGTCAAGGCCAAGCCGCCAATGGCGGTGCTGCGCAGCCTTGACATCATCATCCCGCTGTTATAATTGGCAGCCAAGCAGATGTAAGCTGGCTTACGCCATTTACATCTGGCCAACAACCAAAAATTGAAGGCATCTTGAAAGGGCTTCGGCCATTTCAAGGTTCGAGCTATCTACGACAATTCTATGTTGGCATAGGGCAACCTATGATCCACGATGGTAGACGGTAGAGCTCACGGCGGACCATTGACCTGTAGGTAACCAATCCACGTATATCAGAGTGGCCAATTGCCGGGAACTGATACTCCGAGGCTCTTTCCAGATGTCTTCAAAAGCATTAAAATAAATTTGTGGTGATTCCTGTCAGTTTTCTCTTGACAGGAGGTCATTACATATCAGAATTAAAATAGGTCGGAGGTACATGCTTATGATAGAAGTTTATGGTACTGAAACAAAAAAGATGCTCAATATCCTTATTCTGGATGTGCTGAAGAGGTATTCAGATGCAGATCATCCTCTTTCGCAGCAGGAGATAATCAGGATATTAAAGCGCGACTATGGCGTAGAGAAGATAGACCGGAGGTCTGTCAAGGCAAATGTATTGTCCTTATCAGACATGGGATATGAAATATCCATGGAAGAAGGCGATGGCTATTACCTCATTAGCCGTGAATTTGAAGATGCAGAGCTTCGCATGCTCATTGATTCCGTCCTATTTTCAAAGACGATATCGGATAAATACGCCAAGAGGCTTATAGAAAAGCTCAAGAGCTTCGGGAATATATATTTTGACATGAAGGTTTCTCATGTGAAACCCACTCCAACGCTGAATCGTACAGATAATAAGCAGGTCCTTTTTAATGTAAATGAGATAAACGAAGCCATGGATCAGAAAAAGAAGATCAGGTTCAGATATAACAAGTACGGAACTGACTTCAAGATGCATGATCAGGGGAAGGAATACATAATGAATCCTTATCAGATGGTGGCATCAAACGGTTTTTACTACCTGCTGGGCAACATTGATAAGTACGATAATGTATCTTATTTTCGTATAGATAAAATGAAGGATGTCTGTATCCTGGAGGATAAGATCAAACCTCAAAAAGAAGTGACAGGTCTTGAGGAGCAGCTTAATCTCAGAACACATATGGCTGAGCATATATACATGTTCTGCGGAGAAAGTGAGAATATCACGATAAAGACAACTCCGGACATGATGGACACTCTTGTGGACTGGTTCGGTAAGGATTTCAAGATCCTTGAAAAGGACGATGAGACATTAAAGATAAAGGTAAGATGCAATGTGAATGCCATGTGCTGCTGGGCACTGCAGTATGGTCCATATGTGGAGATCATTGAACCGGCACATGTCAGGGCTGAGATAGCAAAAGATGTGAAAGAAATGTATAAAAAGTACAAATAGTGAAAGACAGGGCGAGGGGCTTCCGAAATTCGGAGGTCCTGTTTTTTATGTACAATTTTTTGCAGGCTGCCACTGCTAATATGATCTTAGAAACGAGAGATGGTTATGAATCAGGAGGCGGAAGATGGCATTTTATACGGCTGATCTAAAAATCAAAACAGCATCCAAAAAGAAGGCTAAAGGGAAAAGGAGCATCATCATCGATATAGAAGATGTAAAATACACAAGCAAGGTAAGGACTCTGATGCAGGACCTTAATAACGGTCTTGGGTACCGGTGCCATAATGATATGGATTTTTCCATATACTTCACAAATTATCTGAGCGGAGTGATAACAATAGCAGTCTCGACGGATTCGGAAAAGTGCACGATATCTGACTGCAAGAGATTTTTGAACAGATATCTTGAAAAAACCTATGATGTCGAAGAGGTAATATATGAAAGGCTAGAAGAGTGCGCCGCTATTGTTTTTCACAGACTTGGGGAAATGGCTGATGAGAATAATTACATTCCCAACTGGTTTGGTGAAACAAAAAGAATCGGCATCGATTTCTTTGATAATAGTAATTTCAAGCTTGAAGAACAGCTTTATGATGGCAGGCTTTATCCATCTGTAGAGGATGCAATAAAAGATACAGGCAGGATCATCTGCTCGAAAGCTCTTCGTGATGAATTGGAACGGATCTTTTCAAATGACAATGAGAAAAAATACTACGGAAATCCGGTTCATTACAAAGTAACCGCTTCAAATAAGAAGGCTGCTGAGGAGATAGTCCATATCCTGCATAAGTCCCTTAAAAAGAATAAGAGGCTGGTATCGTCGCGGATCGCCTGGATCTATGGTATTGAAGACTGCTGTTATGACGTTGATGATGTGGTTGATATATTCAGGTCCTCAAAGGGAGGAATGGTTGTCATTGAAACGTCCGGAAATAATGCTGAAAGTGGCAATTATGCATCGACTTATCAGGAGGTGGCAGGCTTCTTCAGCAGAGTGATCGCTGCTTTCCAGCGATATACATTATGTGTGTTTGTGGAGATAGCCGGAAAAGGCGGCTTTGGAAACGCATTGTTATCAAGGGTGCAGGAAGATATAGACATACTTGAAATTGATGAAGGGGTCGGAAACATCGAAACCGCCAGGGAGGTCTTATGTAATATCGCCCTGAAGGATAAAGAGTCTATTTCTGAGCAGGATATATCAGAGATCCTGGGAGAACAGAAAGAGTTCTTCACAGGAGAGATCTACACAGCATATGACAGGTGGTATAAGAACCAGCTAAAGAGAAGTAGATACAGATCCTATATGAACTGCGAGAAACTGGAAGTGGAAACGTATGGGAAAAAGAACGATCCATACAAAGAACTCTCGGATATGATAGGACTTGGTGAAGTAAAACGTATTGTAGATGACATCATCGATACGGCCAATGTCAGACAGATGCGAAAGGCAATGTCGCTTCCCTGCGATGACAAGTCCATGCACATGGTATTTACCGGTAATCCAGGCTCTGCCAAGACCACAGTCGCCAGACTGATCGCAGAAATCCTCAAAAAAGAGGGGATACTGGAAAGCGGAAAATTTGTGGAGTGCGGAAGGGCTGACCTTGTAGGCAAATATGTCGGCTGGACAGCCAAAACTGTCAGAGCGAAATTCCGTGAAGCTGAAGGCGGGATACTGTTTATCGATGAAGCCTATTCTTTGCTTGATGACAGCAACAGTTTTGGAGCAGAAGCCATAAATACCATTGTTCAGGAAATGGAGAACAAAAGGGATAGTGTAGTAGTCATATTTGCCGGGTACCCAAAGAAGATGGAAGAATTCCTTGAGAGCAATGAAGGCCTGAGCAGCAGGATCACATTCCATCTGGACTTTCCTGATTATAAACCCAAGGAACTGTGTCAGATACTGGAATTCATGACAAAAAGAAGAGGGTATAAGCTGGGCGAAGGCTCATATGAGAAATGCCTGGAGGTTTGTGATAAAGCGTGCAGGAGCAAGGACTACGGCAACGGACGTTTTGCCAGGAATCTGCTGGAACAGGCGGAGATGGCCCAGGCCCACAGGATCATGGGTGAGAAAAAGGTAAGGGCAATAAAGAAAGAAGACCTTATGATCCTTACACCTGCTGATTTTGAAGTAAACATCGAAAAGAACCTGAAAAACAAGAAAGTGATCGGATTTGGAGCATAAGGAGGGCTGTGATGGTGAATGTACTTGATTTTGTGAACTCAAAGGATATAAGAGAACATCTCAAAAACATAGGATATAAGTGTAATCCTTTGGAAGCCAGCTGGCTGGTATATCAGAGCAGGAAGCATACGTTGGAAGAAAAAATGACAGCCTGGAACTGGATCATTGAGAACATGGATGACTGTGCAGTTCCGGAGCGGGTCAATTGCAGCTACAGGCCAAGTCTTCACGATGCTCTCAGAGAGTATATGGATATGGAGAATTGCCGGATCGCCAGATTCAATGAAGAGGGGACAAATGTAGCATATTCATACAGCTATCTTTTCGGACGGGAGGCAGATTGGACAGAAGGAGAGCATCTTTATTCTTCACCAGACATGTGCTGGGCATGCATTGAAGATGACTTAAAAGATGATGAGCTCGATAATCTTGTTGAAGTAAGCATAACCCGGGACGTTATAGATAACGCAGGCGGTTGGGTGACAGTCCATTATAATAACCGCAAAAAAATTATGGGTGTATCCTCTCTTGCTTTTGATGATAAGGAGCAGAACATAGAATACTTTTTTTTCAACGGAATGTGGTTTGACTTTCCTGTACCATTTGAAAAGGGAGACGTCGTTGTAAGATTTGATGAGGGCATCTACCCGATACATCGGCTTGAAGAGGGGCCTTTTGTTCTTGATGATATCACACCCTGGTATATCGCACGGGCGGATGAGAAGCGCAGAGCATCTTACATGGAAGGCCAAAACGGAGATGAAACAGACATGAACGCCTGGGGACAGTTCCAGGATGATGATGGACGCATATATAGTGAAGCTATGTTCAACTACATGGATCTGGAATTATACAGGGGCTCGTTTGATGGAAAACGCCGCCTGTTAAAGGCACTCAGCAGTTATAAGAAGAATCAGATAAGTCTTGATCTGGTGCTCACAACATACAGGAAAGTGATTATTGATGAGTTCGCGGAAGATGTGATGCTAAAGAGCTGGTATACGGATGAAGGACTGATGCTTGCAGGGTTAAAGCCTCCGCAAGGTAATTAGGGGACAATTTTCTAATGGAGCAATTATCTAATAGGAGGGATGCAGTTATGTCAAATGTAGTATTTACCAGAAATCTTAAAAGGGTTCTATATCGAAGGCTGCCTCAGAGTAATGAGTATGAATGGTCAAGACGTATAGAAGGAGCACTTGTAAAAAGTGAGGAGAGTACTTCGCATGATAGCGGAGCAGTGATTATTGATGATGAACTATCAGAAGATCAATCAAAGAAACTGATCGAAAGTTTATTAGATTTTCTTTCGCGTGATGCTTATTTCAAGAGAACAAAATATAATGCAATCCTCTGGAAAGAGTCTGCATTCTCAGGCATAAGTGAACATGGGGGAATAATAACCTTGTGTTCTATAAAGAAGCTGAAGGCTGATATAAATAGCGTTGCTACAAACGGCACAGCCAGCGGAGATTGGGAAAACTTTCGAAAACTGTATAACCCACATAAGAGGGCAGGACAGGTATTTCTTATAACTACACAAGAAAAGGTGGATCTGTTAGAGCAGGCTCAGGCGATGAATATCAGGAATCTTGTGATAATCTATCCGCATACTGATGAAAAGAAAAGAAAATCATTAATTAAAAATATTCCATGCATTCCGTTTGTGGAGTGAGCTGAAAGTATAAGAGGCATTGGTAAAAATGTTCATGAGAGATAACGGCAAGAGAGACCCAAACAGAATAAGGCCATTTTTGGAAAAGATTGCGGAATACTGGGAACAGTACCCTGATCTGAGGTTTGGACAGCTGGTACTTAATGCAGTAGATGACAAAAATCTGCTTTACAACATTGAAGAGGATATGTTTTTAAGAATGCTGGATCCATCTGGATATATGCCGGATGAAGATGATGGTGACTACAGAGGAGCCCATGATTACTTTTCGCTGGAGGTAGAATGCAGCAGAGAGCATATTTATCCGGGCATCGTTAAGGATTTCTATGACCTTCTTTTAGCTCAGGGAATGCATTTCGTGAGTGGATTTTGGGAAAACACAGATGAATCCTATGAGAACATAATTAAGACTAATCAGAGAAAACTCGAAGAAAACTATGTTGATGAATTTGTGGGTGATAGTCTGAAGGATGATTATATGCAGCTCCTTTTTGATTATGATGGAAACCAGGAGACCAGGTCATTCATCTTTAACAATCCCAAAGATAACGTGTTCCGGTTTGAGATCATTATCCCGGAAGAGGACATTCTGACGTATGTTAATGGAAGGAAGCTGTTTTATTATGGAAAAGTAAAAAAGCTTATCGCACTGGCAAAGAGAATCTGGGAACTTCCATTTGTAGATGTCATTCAGACTTCCCTGGAATATTCTGATGTTCCCAAAACATATGATGAGTTAAAATGGGAAATAGAAAAGTTGGCAGTAGAACCTTTTGCAATAATCCCCAACAAATTCGATAAAAGTATTTTGAAAGTAAGATTTGATGTGACTGATGTTAGTAAAGAAGGGCTTCTTGTCATAATTAGGGAATAATGCTTGCCGTGATAGAAAGAAGAGTGGAGTGCTCTTCTTTTTCATTATCTTTTTACTTAAAATAGAACGCATATTGATGGATAATTATCTTGTGGTTAGTGATAGAATTTTAGTTGCTTTATCCTGAGGTATAAGGAGGCTTGCAGAAATGGATATGAAAAAATATGCAGAGGCAATAGAGTTCGCAGCAATCGCACATGACGGAGCATATAGAAAAGGTACAAAAATCCCATATATAACTCATGTTGTTGAGGCAGGACTGATTGCAATGTCGATGACACAGGATGATACAACGATAATCGCTGCAATCCTTCATGATATCGTTGAGGATACGCCCTATGAGCTAAAAGATATAAAAGATCTTTTTGGCGAAGAAGTGGCAGAACTTGTATCCTTTGAGAGCGAAGATAAGATGAGGGAGATCCCGGCTGCCGATTCATGGAAGATAAGAAAAGAAGCATTCCTCAATCACTTAGAGAATGCCTCTTTGAAGGCAAAAATAGTATGTCTTGCCGATAAACTGTCAAATATCCGAATGTCTGTGAAGACATATGCTGAGAAGGGTGATGACATGTGGCTTGTATTTAATCAGAAGGACAAAAAAGAACAGGAATGGTATTACAGAAGCATATATGAAAAATGCCCTGAACTTAAGGATACTGATGCATACCAGGAATATCTGCATTGCTGTGATAAGGTGTTTGGGAAGTAGTGCATATACGCTTAATAAGCACTGATAAATGACATCAATCCCGTATATTTAGTGAAAATCACCTCCTCGTAAAATGTACAAAAAAATGTGTGGCCAACCTGCTAAGATTTAGTTGTAAGAAAGAGATCGGAATATAGGAGGCTTGCATATGTGGAGTGGTGAATTCAGACTGATAGACAATGAAGGCACGGTCAGGGCAAAAAAACATAACCTTGGACATATACAATGCAGATTTAGTGAGATAAGGTCAAACGAAAATGTAGTTTATCCATGGAAGGTGACCTTTGATATGGCAAAAGCGGATTTCATAATAGATGAGAAGACAACCCAGCAGGATTGGCGTGATTACGCGGAATTCTGTCTGAAATTATTATGATTGGTTTAGGATTCAGGAAACTATCGTCTTTTATCAAGTAATTCTATACCTAAGTTTGTATTGTTTTTAGCTCCGGATGATTGTGAGGCATGATAAATATCCGGAAGAGAATGTGATGCCGCCTCAGCTATACTAAACTTGGTGAAGTGTTCTTATAGTTGGAGTTGTAAACCAAAAAAATATAAAACTTTGATTAAACCTTCGTATCCATTGATGCGGGGGTTTTGTTTTTGTCTATAATAGTTTTAACAGTTCGGAGGAGGAAGCAAAACAGATTAGCGTGCAACAAAATAAACGTGCATTTTATTGTACATCAATTTTGCTATCTTATTGGTAAAGATATGAAAGATAAACAAATGGGAGGCAAAAACATGTACGCTACTGGAAATAAAAAGATGCTGAACATGCTCATTCTCGAAATCCTGAGGAAATACTCCGATGAAGAACACTCACTGACTCAGCAGGATATCATAAAGCTTTTGGATAAGAACTATGGCATGGACTGCGACAGAAGATCTGTAAAAAATAACATATTATCCCTGAAGGAAATGGGGTATGACATTTCCATGGATAAGGGTTACCGTCTTCTTTCCAGGGAGTTTGATGATTCAGAGCTTCGCATACTTATTGACAGCGTCCTGTTTTCGAAGTCCATATCCACAAAGCAGGCTAAAGGACTGATTGAAAAGCTTAGGGCTCTTGCCAGCAACTATTTCAATGCGAAGGTCTCACATGTGAGCAACCTGCCGGAGATCAGCCGGACCATCAACAAGCAGGCGATGTACTCGCTGGATGCCATAAATGATGCCATTTCCGAAAGGAAGAAGATATCCTTCATATATAACGAAGTCGGTACTGATTTTAAGCTTCATCCTAAGAGAGAAGAACCATACATAGTTAATCCCTACCAGATAGTGGCCAATAATGGAAGATTCTACCTGATAGCCAATTATGACAAATATGATAATGTAGCACATTTCCGGATAGACAGGATGACCGAAGTGAGGATACTTGATGAGAAGTCAAAGCCAATGAGCCAGGTACCTGAGCTGGATAAGGGTCTTAATCTTCCAAAGCATATGGCAGAGCACCTGTACATGTTCAGTGGTGAAAGCATATCTGCTGAAATAAAGACGACTCCAGATATGATGAATGATCTTGTGGATTGGTTTGGAACTGATTTCAGTATTAAAAAGGCTGAAGACAGCATAATAGCGCGGGTTCGGTGTAATGAAACTGCTCTGAGGTTTTGGGCATTGCAGTATGGGCCGTATGTGGAGGTTATGAAGCCAGAGTCGTTAAGAAAGCAGCTGCATGATGATATAGAGCAAATGAGCCAAAAATATTAGTGAAAGGAAAAACCATGAGCGAAAAGTCACGTGAGATAAAACTAATGAGAATTAACATTAAACCTAGCGGAGAGGATCGAGAAGGGCTTATTAATTTCTGCTTAAGTGATAATCCAGATGAACAATATGTTGTTATAGGCTGGAGTTATGTTTATACAAATGATGGACAACTAAATTCCCCCAAGGAGTTTAAAACCTATAAGGATTTCTATAATGAAACAGTAAAATGCACAAAAGAACGAAAAGGAAGAGTTAATCATGCCTTAAATGTGTTTTGGTACGTTATGGCAGGAGATCTTTTTTGGACAAGAGATATGGCTGGCTTTTATTGGATATGTCGTGCAAAGGGTCAGGCGGAACCATATTATTGTGAGAAATGGGATGTCGGTGCAAGAGTGCCTGTAAAAGCGTACAAAGTTGGTTTAGAGATTCCCGGACAGATAAAAGCTTCTTTTAACCGTCCCAATGGTGGGGTGATAGATGATTCTTTTGGTGATTTGTTATTAATCAATTATTCCAAATATATTTATAATCAATATGAAAATGACGCTGATAAGAAGTACGCAGATATCGTAACAAAAGAAGGAAATATTATTGATAATCTTTCGCCCAATGATCTTGAAGAGCTTGTAATATCATACTTACAGATTAAAAAGGATTACTATCTCCTGTCAAACTCTATAGCTTCAAAGTCAACAACAGTCTTGGTTGAATGTGAGTTTATATCCCGTGATAAAGATAATCCTCAGAAAGCTGTCGTACAGGTCAAGGCAATACCTAAAATTGATCCGTCTGATTATCAGGAATATGTTGATAACGGCTATAATGTATACTTCTATGACGGAGGAATAACAAAGGACATACAAGGGGTTCAATATATAAGTAAGAGTGAACTTCTTCAATTCTTTAATGAATACAAAAGCATTCTTCCGGATTCTATAACTAAGTGGGAGAAGCTATTTAAATAACTATAGCTTAGTAAGCAGAATAAATAAGTTATATAGAATGAGTAAATAATCATAAGTGCTCATTTATAGTTTGATTTCATAAGCTATGTGCCCAAAAAAGCACATGGCTTATTATATTGTTTAAATGAGTAAGGTATAGAACAGGTTCTGAAAATTGTATTAATTATCACCTCAAAGCAGTATAAACAGATAATTGAGGGTGTAAAATGTCTATGAAAGAAGAAGCCAATGTTACTGATAATAAAGATCAGAAAAGTATGGAGGATTATTCAATGTACGGGACTGGAACAAAAAAGATGCTTAACATGCTCATTCTGGATATCCTAAAGAATATTCTGACAGCGAACACAGGCTCCTGCAGCAGGATATTATAGATCTTTTGAATACAAATTATGGAATCGGTTGTGAGAGAAGAGCTGTAAAAAACAACATCACCAGTCTCCAGGATATGGGTTATGATATTGCGGCTAATAAAGGGTATTATCTGCGGAAGCGAGAGTTTACTGATGCAGAGCTGAGGCTTTTAATTGACAGTATCTTTTCATCTGGATCCACCACGGATAAGGAAGCTCATCGTCTTGCAAAAAAGCTAGAGAGCTTCTCTAATAAGTACTTTAAATCCCATGTTTCTCATATACATACTTCTTCAAGCGACATGAATACCGCAAATTCGCAGGTGATGGATTCAATAGCCATAATTGATACAGCTATTTCAAAGGGCAGGAAGATAAGTTTTTCCTATCTTCAATATGGTATAGACTTTAAGCTTCATCCAAAGCGAAGGGATCGATATATAGCCAGCCCATATCAGATGGTAAACCACAGAGGAAGATACTATCTCATTGCAAATTATGAGGGAAAAGAAAATATATCTCATTTCAGGATAGACAGGTTCAGCGATGTGGAGATTCTGGATGAGAAGCGCAGGCCAATTAACCGTTTTGAGGGCTATGAAAACGGGGTTGATATGTCTAAATACCTGTCTGAGCATGTTTATATGTATGGCGGCAAGAGCATCCATGTGAAGTTTAGGATAAATGAGCGTTTCATGGATAATCTGATAGACAATTTTGGCACGAACTTCAGAGCAGACCCTGATGGTGACGAAGATATGATTGTTACATTAAAAAGTAACCCGGATGCTTTTTTCTACTGGGCGCTGCAATATGGTCTGAATGTGGAAGTGCTGGAGCCGGTGGAAATGAGAGAGCGCATTCTTAAGGCATGTAAAGAGATAGAGGCTAAGTATACGAAATGATTAAAACCTATGAGAACATAAAAATCTTTCAAGGCGACCAGATTGGTGGTTGTGTAACTGTAATATCATCCACAGTGAACGGCGAAACCCACAGAATCATGATTGACTACGGCTCTTCATTGGAGGGGAGCGGAACAGTCAAGGATTTTGATTATCCCTGGGACGAAGAGCCTGTAGATGCGGTGTTTTTTACTCATTATCATGGCGATCATGTAGGCCGAATCGGAGAGATTCCAAAGAGCGTTAAGACTCTTTATATGGGAGATACTGCTCGTAAGGTAATGATCAATATCCAGCGGGCTCTGACACGATTAAGAAATACAGATGATGAAGAGACTATCAAAACTGCTGAGGCTGCGAAAGCGGAGCTGGAGCTTCTTAATGATGATGAGAGGATCAGTTGCTTTGAGAAGGCTGGTCGCATATATAAGCACATTACTGATATCCCTGGATTCAAGATCGAGCCATATAGCGTGGACCATTCTGCATATGATGCATATATGTTTCTCATAGAAGTTGAGGACGATTCCCTTCCTGGTGGAAAGAGCATAATTCTTCATACCGGCGATTTCAGAGGTCATGGTAGAAGAGGAAAGGCGATGCTTCCCATAATAAACTACTATATCCGCCAATGTGGAGACCGAGAAGGTATCGGAAAACCTAGGAGAGATGTGGATGTTATGATAACAGAAGGAACGATGATCACTAGATCGGATGAGCCTATCCTTACGGAGTATGCGCTTCAGATTGAAGCAACTAAATATCTGCATGAGCATAGATACGCGTTCCTAATATGTTCATCTACCAACCTGGACTCTCTGGCCAGCTTCTATCAAGCTGCTCAGAACGCATCAGTTCCATATGGCAGGTACCTTTATACATATAATAACTATTTCAAGACTCAGCTGGATACATTTACCAACGCTGCAGGCAAATACACTGACCTGTATTAGTTTGAAAAAGTATATACCCATGATAAAGACAATAAGACTTATGAACATGAAAGATGGACTAAGCCCAAAACTCAAAGGGAAATGATGGAATACACAGGGTTCCTTGCTGTTATAAAGTCGGCAACATGGTGCGAAAAGTTTATCGATCCCTTTATAGAAGATTATAAAAACGGCCGAATAAAAGAAATGCCGGTAATAATCTACTCCATGTGGGATGGCTATATTGATAAAAAGCACGATGCCAGAAAAGATGAGTGGATTGAGTTCATAGAGCGCCAGGAAGCAAAAGGTGTAGAGGTTAAGCATCTTCACACAAGTGGACATGCTTCGGTGGAGATGCTGACAAAAGTAATCAAGGCAGTAAGCCCAACAAGAGCTGTTATTCCGATGCATACTGAAGATGTGGAGGGATTTAAGTATCTTGATATGAGTGAGGAATTAAAGAATAAAGTGTTTACAGGTTAATGGAGGTAATAGTTAATGAGTGAAAGAAATAATACTATAGAAATTGATGGAACGTCAATCCCGATTAGTAGTCATGTATCTTGGAATTGGGATACGAATCGTGAGAATAGAATTGTTCTTTTTTTAAAAACAGCGAAAGATGAGGGAGTAGAGTATCCATGTGCTGCCTTTAATATGCAAACTGATTATGCCAATTTTGAGAGCATTGCATTTGCAGTATGGTGTGTACGAGAATCATGCGAAATTGAACTCGGATTTCAGAGGAATACAACAGCTTTTAAATTACCAAATGATTTTGTTCTGAGCGATTTATATGATAAAAAAATTGCAACTAGGACTAATCACTATATGCGTTTTCTATATCGAGCCTGGAAAATGAAAACACTGTATTCTGGCAAATTTTTCATTGCGGAAGATAATAAAGCGGATGTAGAGCGCTTTGGTGAACAATATAAAAATGCTTTAGATAATGGTTGCTTGCAATACTCAGCACCAGATGGAAAAGCAGGAATAAAAGAAGATACAGGAGAATTAACGGAAAATCATCTAGAAAAATGGTTTGTTCTTAACGGAATAAGAAAAGACTATATAGTTAATCAAGGTCCTTATTCCAATATAAGTATTAGATTAAATGATCAGTTGCCATGTGGCATTTTTTATGGTAAAAAATCTGGAGATTGTCATAGAAATACTAGAATATTGAACGGTGGAGCAATTGATTTATGGGGGATTGATGATAGTAATCAGATACATATATTTGAACTAAAAGAGGAAAAGAATGCTAAGTTGGGAATGATTGCTGAATTGTTCTTTTACTCATGCGTTATAATTGATATTCTTCAGATTGGAAAGGGCAATCGGAAAGCTAATCACCGTGGTTTTTTTGATTTGTGGAAAGAAAATGTCAAGAAAGATAAGATAAATGCCATTTTTCTTACGCCGGGGCTGCATAGTTTTTTGGCGAAAGATAATAGGATGGAGAATATTATTGAATTAATGAACGAGAGAAGTGACAAGAAAGTCGAGTATGGGTATATAAAGTTTGATCAGAATAAGATAAAAGAAGAGGGCATTGGAGAATTAATACATAAATGGGATAATCAAACAGAAGAAAATTTATATAGTTAAGACAGTATGTTTTAGAGCGATGTGCCAAAAAAGGCACATGGCTTCGTGTAATATCTGGTTGAAACGGTTAACCAAATAGTGAAAGGACACAACTATGAGCATGAATGAAAACGATATCCTCACCGGTTTAAATCAGATATTCAGTTTCCTTGGCCCATACGGTGGGAAGATTATCATTGATTCCGACTGGGACTTTTACTGCAATGTCTACAACTACAACGGATTCATCGAGACTTCAATCTGCTCCTATAGCGGAAGGGAAAACGGCAATTTTTTGGATCCCTTCTTCCAGATTGAGATATATTTTGATGAGGATGGGAAGACCATAAACAGGGCTAATCCGGTGGAGTATATTTCTCAATGGCCCGGTGGAGAACTAAATATGAGTCTGAATAACAACGCCTGCGTGTATGAAGGAGACTGCGAGAGCATGGAGGAGGACATCAAAGAGCGCCTTGTCAGCTATCTTAGAACAATAACAGGAATCCGCCCCTACCTGACAGAACCTGTTTCGGTGGAACGATATCAGGGATATGCGAACCAAACTTGAAATGAAGACAGATATACTCACTTGAAATATAAGCAATGTGCTAAAAATGGCACATTGCTTTTTATAGTGCGCCTAGCGGCGCACGTTTCTAACGGGTTTAAGTCCCGAATCCGCCCGGTAGTGGGAAGGATATAGCCGAAAGCAAGGGTGTCCGCCGTGAGACGGAATCTGAAGGAAGCTG
>JAEEGH010004084.1_pt1 | contig 37700 bp, 29 predicted proteins | sample 9134181 | NCBI WGS metagenome assembly JAEEGH01 (sample SAMN16246544, study PRJNA631951) | gut metagenome | biome: gut microbiome; feature: rumen; material: DP-attached | host: Bos | place: Iran: Karaj | collected 2018-10 | reverse complement strand
GTAATGGATGTGGCTACCATAATAATAGCTGAGAACACCTGCGTTCACAGACGGTCCATAACGCAGATTCGTGTTATTTCCTGTCAGCAAAATGGTCTGTGCGTTCGCATTACTGCAAAACAAGCAGATAGAAATTATCAATGCAATTGTCTTAAATAAATGTTTCATGTTGTCAAAGAATTTTGGTTAATAACAAAGTTTTATCACTGTATTTACATTTTCTTCTGCAAAATTACAAGTTTTTACCTTAAAAACAAAAAAAAACATCTTTATTTCTCTTTATTTTCTAGAAAGCACTGTAAAAAAGCACTGTTGGATGATTGAGCAACCATAGTAAAAAAGGCCGTAGAGGATTCCAAGAAAAAGGAGATGTGCCCTTGAACCAGACACATCCCCATAAAATTAATATTCCATGAAAGGTTATCCACCGAAGTTGTCGAAGCGGATCATGTCGTCCTCTACGCCGAGTGAGTGCAGGAGGTCGAGCACGGTCTTCGCCATCATAGGAGGTCCGCAGAGATAGTATTCCACGTCCTCAGGTGCCTCATGCTGCTTGAGATAAGTGTCTCCCAGCACATTGGCAATAAATCCGGCAGAATATTTCACGCCAAGTGCGTCTGCCTTCTTGTCGGGGAAGTCGAGTCCGAGGTGGAAATGGAAGTTTGGATATTCTTTCTCCAGCTCGAGGAAGTCCTCCATGAAGAACACCTCGTCGATTCCGCGTGCTCCATAGAAATAGTGCATCTCGCGGTCGCGTGTGTGCAGCGTCTTGAGCATGTGCATAATCTGTGCGCGCAGCGGTGCCATACCAGCTCCACCACCTACCCATATCATCTCTCGCTTGGAGTCGAAGACAGGTGCGAACTCTCCGTAAGGACCGCTCATCACGCACTTGTCGCCCGGTTTGAGGCTGAAGATGTAAGTCGATGCGATACCTGGAGGCACTGGTTGGAATCCTACCTGTGGTTTGGGCAGGAACGGTGGCGTGGCGATACGCACGGTCAGCGTGATGATATCGCCCTCATCAGGATAGTTCGCCATAGAGTAAGCACGTATGGTCGGTGTGTCGTTCTTGCACTTGAGCGAGAAGATATTGAATTTCTCCCACACCGGCACATAAAGCTCTCCGATGTCGTTCTTGTCGAAGTCCTTGTCGTAGTCGAGGTCGTAAGCCGGAATCTTGATCTGTGCGTAGGCTCCAGGCACGAAGTCCATGTGTTCTCCCGGCGGGAGCTGCACCTTGAACTCCTTGATGAACGAAGCGACGTTCTTGTTGCTGATGACCGTACACTCCCATTCCTTCACGCCCATGACCGACTCAGGCACCTTGATGGAGAGGTCGCCCTTCACCTTGCACTGGCATCCCAGACGGAAATGCTCCTTAATCTGCTTGCGGGTGAAATGACCTTTCTCTGAATCGAGAATCTCACCACCGCCCTCAATCACCTGGCATTTGCACTGGCCGCAAGAGCCCTTACCTCCACATGCAGATGAGAGGTAAATGCCATTCTCAGAGAGCGTGGAGAGCAGGCTGCTTCCCTGTCCCACCGACAGTTTGTTCTCACCGTTGATGGTCAACGTGACGTTGCCGCTCGGTGACAGGTATTTCTTGGCAATCAACAGAATAATCACCAACACGAGTATAATTGAAAGGAATACTCCTATACTTGCTAAAATAAAATTCGTATCCATAATTCTTATTTACGATTTAAATATGTAAGATTTACGATTTAAGTTACTCATCTGTCCGAATACATTCGATCTCTCATTGTGAGAATAGAACTAACTATTATCCTATATAATTCGTTACATTCATTTTGCAAATCAGTCAGGCGTTCTGGCTTAAGCATCTCTGTATCACTGATGATTTCAAGCCAATGAGCTGTTTCGTCTAATTCCTCCTGAACAATCTTCAGCTTATTCAGAAAATCTTTGTCAGATTTTCCAACACAAGCTGCACGATAGTTTGCAGAAGGTAAGGTTCCTGAACGAACAATTTGCTTTGCTATAGCATTTCCAGAAATCGAATGCGGCATTTCATCCACCATCTTTATTATTCTGACTGCAAATCGTCTAAATCTGATAATCAACTCTTCTTTTGTCATACTAAATCTTACATCGTAAATTTTTAAATTCTTAAATCCCTAAAGTTTTAAGCCCGAGAAACACATAAATGCCATTGCCATAAGACCCACGGTGATGAATGTGATGCCAAGACCCTGAAGGGGCTTAGGCACATCGCTGTAAGCCATCTTCTCTCGTATGGCAGCCAGACCTACAATAGCGAGAGTCCAGCCGATACCTGAACCGAGTGCGTATGCCACGCAGTCGCCCACCCCACCGATAAACTGTGTGGAATTAGGTTCCATGTTGATACGCTGCTGCATGAAGAGAGATGCACCCATGATGGCACAGTTCACGGCGATAAGAGGCAGGAAAATGCCCAGTGCGGCATAGAGCGAGGGGGAATATTTCTCCACCGTCATTTCCACGAGTTGTACCATACCTGCGATAACCGCAATGAAGAGGATAAACGACAGGTAGCTTAGATCGACACCCTCAGCGAGGCAGTCGGGACCCAGCACCTTTGTCTGCAACAGATAGTTGACAGGAACGGTCACCGTTAGCACGAAGGTCACGGCCATACCGAGACCCAGCGAGGTCTTCACCGTCTTCGACACAGCAAGGTATGAACACATGCCGAGGAAGAAGGCAAAGATCATGTTATCGACAAAAATCGAACGGAATAGTAATGATATTGCGTGTTCCATACTTTTACTTTTTTACTGTTTTACCTTTTTACTTTTCTTTGTAGAAGTATGCACGATGAACCCAAATCACACAACCCACGAGAATCAGTGCCATTGCCGGCATCGTCATCATACCGTTGTTCACATAGCCGAAGTCGTATACGCTATTCGGAATGAGTTGGAAACCTAAGAGCGAACCACGTCCGAGGAGTTCACGAACAGCACCTACGATCACCAGGATCATGGCGTAGCCCAGACCGTTACCCACACCGTCGAGGAACGAGGGCCAAGGCTTGTTCTGCATGGCGAACGCCTCCAGACGACCCATGAGGATACAGTTGGTGATGATCAAACCTACATACACGCTCAGCTGAACGCTCACGTCGTAGGCGAAAGCCTTCAGAATCTGAGAAACGATGGTTACAAGAGCAGCCACAACCACCAGCTGCACCACGATACGGATGCGGTTAGGGATGGTGTTGCGGATAATCGAGATAATCACATTCGCAAAGGCGGTGATGACCGTCACAGCGAGACCCATCACGATGGCCGGCTTCAACTGTGAAGTCACTGCCAGCGCCGAGCAGATACCGAGTACCTGTCCAAGAATAGGATGGTCGAGGTTCAACGGGTTAGTAAAAACCTCCTTATTTTGTTTACTGAATAATGCCATAGTTTACTCCTCATCTGCTTTAGGTTCTTCAGTGGCTGTAGAGTCAGCGGGCTCAGGTGTGCACATCATCTTCATAAAGAGTTCGACCGCATTCTTACCCGCATCTTTCATACAAGCCTTAATCATATCGTTCACACCATTAGAGGTCAGGGTGGCACCCGTTACACAGTCAACCTGCGTCGTCGCGTCTTCCACTTTCTTTACCACAGCGAGGGCCACATCCTGAGTACCATCGACAAAGACCTTCTTGCCGATAAACTTCTCCTGCCAAGCCTGAGAGTCCTTTATCTCTGCACCAAGACCAGCCGTCTCACTTTCATGATTGAAATAGGCACCATAGACAGTCGGCGTCTCATCACCATGAATGGAGATGTAGCCGCTGATACCGCCCCAGAGTCCCATACCCTTCAGAGCAACCACGAGGATATCCTCACCGTCGATCTCACAAAGATAGTACTTCTGTCCGTCCTTCTCGGCTTCTTCCTTCACCACCTCGGCATACTTGGCTTCAGCAGCTGAACCGTCGAGGTCGCGGATGTTCAGCGAGTAAAGGATCTGTTTCTTCACGTCGAGGGCCACGTTAGCATCCTGCATCGGCTTCAGGGCCTGATAGACGAAAGCCAGCAGGAAGGCCACGATGACCACAAGTATCGCGCTATATAAAATAATGTACGCGTTAGAATTTGTATTCAACTTTCCCATAATTCGTGAAATTCGTTAAATTCGTTGTCTTTTCTGACGCTTACTAATGTTACGAGCCACCACGAAATGGTCAATCGTGGGAGCAAACATATTACCAAAGAAGATGGCGAGCATCATACCCTCGGGATAGCCGGCATTCATCACACGGATGATAATGGCCATCGCTCCGATCAGGAAGCCATAGATATACTGACCGGGAGCGGTGCGACAAGAGGTGACCGGGTCTGTAGCCATGAACACGGCACCAAAGGCAAAGCCACCCATCACAAAGTGATGCCACCACTCCATAGAAGAACCTGTGCTTTGGAAAAGGAGTGCCAGTAAAGCACCACCAACAAACACACTCAGCATGGTACGCCAAGAGGCAATGCCCGTCCACAGCAGGATTACGGCACCAATGGCAATGGCAATGAGTGAGGTCTCACCGATAGAGCCAGGAATGAAGCCACAAATCATGTCACAAATCGATGCACTGGGATCTATGCCCTGACCAATCTGTCCAAGCGGTGTAGCTGCAGTAAAGCCGTCTGGCAGATCGTTACCCAGTCCGAAGATAGAATTCTGAGCCACCCACACCGTGTCGCCCGTCATCTTTGCGGGATAGGCGAAGAACAGAAACATACGGGCTGCGATGGCGGGGTTGAAGATATTCATACCCGTACCACCGAAGATTTCCTTACAGAAGATGACGGAGAAGGCACAGGCCAGCGCCAGCATCCACAGCGGACAGCCGATGGGAATGATCAGCGGGATAATGATACCCGATACGAGATAACCCTCCTGAATCTCCTCACCCTTCCACTGTGCCCAGGCAAACTCAATGCCGAGGCCGACAATGTAAGAAACGAGGATCTTGGGGAGAACTGCCAGGAAACCAAAGAAGAAAATCTCGCAGAACGAAGCACTGTCGAGGGTGCCGGCAGCGAGATAGTTCTGATAACCGATATTATACATACCGAACAGCATGGCAGGCATCAAGGCGATGACCACCATACTCATAATACGCTTCGAGTCGATGGCGTCGTGAATATTCACGCCACCAGCCTTCGCCGTGTCGTTAGGCACGTAAAGGAAGGTCTCGAAGCCGTCGAACACCGAACGGAAGGCATGCAGTTTGCCGCCCTCTTCGAAATTCGGCTTTACCTTATTTAAATAATTTCTCAAAAAGCTCATAGTCCTTATGCGTTTTCTTTACGTAAAATGTTCAGTCCTTCACGAACAATGCGCTGCAATTCAAGCTTCGAGCTATCCACGAACTCTGCCAATGCAAAGTCCTCGGGCGACACTTCATAGATACCTAAGGCCTCCTGACGGTCGATGTCGCCGGCAATGATGGCCTTGATCAGGTATTCACCGTAGATGTCCATCGGCAACACCTTGTCGTACTCACCACTCATAATCATGTGGCGTTCGCCACCCTTGATACGGGCATCAAGCGCATATTCCTTCTTGCCGCAGAGCCAGGAGAAGTAACTGCGGTTCACCGAGAACTGCTTGAATCTGGGAAGTATCCAACCCAGTATCTCGTCAGCATCGTTACCCTCGGGAATGACGGTAATCTCAGAGGTGTGAGCCCCTAAGAAGCCTTCCTTCGTCGTCGGTTTGCCGGTCAGCACGTTACCGTTGATGATACGCACGCTCTTAGAGGCGTCATAGCTGTTGGAGAGCAGTGTCGAGAGCTCCTCACCCACCAGCATGTCGACGTATGCAGGCGACTTGATCTCACTGCCACAGAGCGCAACGGTACGCTTCAAGTCCACCTTACCGGTATTGAACAGACGACCGATGAAGAGCACGACGGTAGGATCGCCAATGGTCCAGACCACTTCGCCCTTGTTGACCGGGTCAATGTTGTTAACCTGTACGCCCACGTTGCCTGCAGGGCACTTGCCGTCGAATACATTGACTTCCACATTCTTCATGCTTTCGAGCTTGGAACCGACACCAACACCGAGATAGGTCTTGGCAATCTTTGAGAGGGCGGTCAGACCAGTCTGGAAGTCTGCCTCCTGACCTGCCACCTCATACTCGAAGCTGGCAGCCAACGGCTTGTCGCGCAGGGCAGAAACGAAAATCGCCTTAGGCTGAACACTTGGATTAGTGGACACAGCATAAGGCAACTGGTTGATGTAACCGAAAATACCCGCTTCCAACAATGCGTTAATCACTTGCTCTCCTGAGAGCGTGCCGACATCCTTCTTACCGAAGTCCGTAAACTCCTGCTTACTGTCAGCATCAACCTTTACGCAGAGCACTTTCCTTCGTTCACCCCGCACGACGGCACTTACCGTACCGCTGACAGGCGAAGCGAACTTCACTTCAGGATACTGTTTGTTGACAAACAGCGCATCCCCGGCCTTGACCTTGTCGCCTTCCTTGACTACGACCTTCGGAGTGACACCCTCGAAATCATCAGGCACAAGTGCAAACTTGCCATTCGATTTCAACTGGATCTTCTTCTCCTCGGCCTTGCCTTGAAGGTGAATGTCCAAGCCTTTGCGTAACTTAATTACATTTGCCATTTATATCAAGTTTGATTGAATAGTTGCACAAAGCGAGGGCAAAATTAATAAAAAAACATCAGACAAAAAACAAAAATACAAAAAAAATACCTAAATCCCGATAATTTGTAGTATTTTTGCCTCGTGAAATTGTTCAAGCGAATCATCAGTATCACCCTTTGGGCCGTCATATTGTTGAATGTGGCTCTGGCAGGCATGACACGAATGCCTGTGGCGCAAAGGTATATCGGCACGAAAATAGCGAACTCCTTAAGTGAGATGCTAGGCACCTCCGTCAGCATCGGACGGGTGGACTTCGGACTCCTTAACCGCATCATTCTCGACGACCTTGTCGTCCTCGACCAGCAACAACAGGAGATGGTACGTGCTGCGAGGGTATCGGTGAAGATGGATGTGCTGCCGTTGATGGAAGGAAAAATCTCGATATCCTCTGCCCAACTCTTCGGATCGAGAATGCGTCTGTACCGTCGTAATGCCGATACGCCGATGAACTGCCAGTTCCTGATCGATTCCCTCGCCAGCAAAGACACGACGACCCATACCCCACTCGACCTTCGCGTCAATTCGCTGATAATCCGTCGTTCCAACGTCACTTTCGACCAATACGACAAACCTGAGACAGAGAATCTCTTCAATCCTTCCCACCTCAGTCTGCGTGACATTAGCGCCCATATCAACTTGCGTACACTCACCGACGACTCCCTGAACATCAATGTGAAGCGCCTCAGTTTCAGCGAACAGTCCGGACTGGCCGTCAACCGTCTGAACTTCCGTCTGGAGGCAAGTCGTCAGCATGCTCTGCTCAGGGATATGCTGCTCGAGATGCCCAGCTCACAGTTGAAGATCGACACACTGTCTGCTGACTACAGTCTTAACGGCAAAGACCTCCAACCTGGCTCTCTATCTTTCATTGGAGATATTAGAGACTCATACGTAACACCCTCTGACCTAAGATGTTTCAGTCAGTCGCTAAAGAATTTCCAAAGACCCATATCACTCCTTGCATCCTTCTCTGGCACCGACCAAAGAGTGGCCCTTCCACAGCTTCGGCTGTCCACTACCGAAGATGATATCGACGTGCATATCAGTGGTTGGCTAGAGAACTGGCAGCAACAGCCTGCTTGGCACATGCAGATGCATCATATCCGTATGTCGGAAAACAGTATCGACTTCCTCACGAAAGCCATACCCGGACTGCCGCAGGAGATAAACCGTCTGGGCGGTGTGATGATGGACGGCACGTTCGACCGCGACAATAACGGCGTCACGTCGCTGAATAGTATGCTAAAAGCAGGAGCCGGACTGTTCAATGTGCAGTTCTCCATGAACCAGCAGAAAGTCTTCGAGGGCCAGTTACAGGCAGAAGATGTCAGCCTCAGACAACTCCTCGACAACGACCACCTTGGGCAGTTCTCCGCAGCTCTTCTGCTCAACGGACAACTCCGCGACAGCCAGAAGCCCGACGTGAAGGCTGACGGTACCATCAGTCGTATAGACTACAATGGCTACTCCTATCAGAATATCAAGATCGATGGCGAATACGCCCAGGACGGGCTCTCCGGTACCTGTAGCATTAACGATCCCAACGCTATCCTGAATCTGACAGGAGAGATTACCGACGCTACACCCCAGGGACGGAAGGGGCATTTTAAGAAGGTGGTTCTCGACGGTACCGTCAACCATCTCGTACCTGCTGCCCTCAACCTCACTGATCAGTGGGAGGAGTCGGTGTTCTCTGCAGATATCCACGCCGATTTCATCGCCAGCAGTCCCAACGACGCTCAGGGAAGCCTGCGCATCAGCAGAGGCAGCGTCACGGGCACACAGCACTTCCAGCCCTATAAGCTCGACAACCTGATCATTACCTCTGGCTATGAGGATGACATTCATTTCCTGACGCTGAAGAGCGACTTTGCCGATGCCACGCTGAAGGGTGTCTTCGACTATGCCACCCTCCCCCAGAGCCTCGCTGCACTCGTGAGTCACCGCATCCCTACCCTTCCCGGACTCCCGGAGGCGAAGGAAGCCACCAACAATAATTTCAGCCTGCGCCTGATGATGAGCAAGACCGACTGGCTGAAGCGGTTCCTCAATGTCGACTTCATCCTCCGTCAGCCCGTGATGCTGAATGCCCGAGTCAATGACCGCACCCACGACATCTTCCTCGACTGCGATATGCCGTCATTTGTCTATAACGGCGACTGGTACGCCGATGGAACCGTACATATCACCACCCCGGACGACACGCTCAAGTGTGATGTGGGCATCAGGAAACTCCTTGACGAGGGCAAGACCATGACAGCAGGAGTGAACATACGTGCCGCACACAACAGGATGAACACCTCGCTGACGTGGGACAACAATAACCCCGAGAAGCGAATCAGCGGACAAATGAACGGTATCATACAACTATACCGCAACCTCGACAATGAGCCTGAGGCACATCTCCGGGTGCTGCCCTCACACATTATCCTTAACGAAGGCACCTGGCAGGTGGAGCCCTCCGACATCATCTACAACAAGAGCCATCTGCTGGTAGACAATTTCATGGTGCATCGCGGGCGACAGCATATCATCATCGACGGTCTGGCATCAAAGAGCCGTCACGACTCCCTCACCGTCGACCTCAATGAGATGGAGGTGGAATATATCCTTGACCTTGTGAACTTCCACTCTGTCGAGTTCAGCGGCCGCGCTACGGGGCGTGCAAAGGGCTGTGCCCTGTTAGACGATTTCGCTGCCGAAGCGAAACTGATGGTGGACGACTTCAAGTTCGAGAACGGCCGGATGGGCGTGCTCCACGCCGACGTGGAATGGAACGCCCCTAAGGGTCAGATCGACATCAGTGCCGTCGCCGCTGACGGTCCGGGGGTCAACACCCACATCAACGGTTTCATCTCCCCTGTCCACAACACGATAGACCTCGCCATCCATGCAGACAGCACATACATCGACTTCATGCACAACTTCACCCGTAGCTTCCTGAGTCAGATTACGGGAAATGCCAACGGTGACCTGCGCCTTGCCGGTACCCTCGACAACATCAACCTTACAGGTGAACTGGTCGTGGGCGGCAACCTCACGGTGGAGTCTCTGAATACCACATACTACATTGCCGGCGACACCGTCAAGTTCATTCCCGACGACATACAGCTGCACCGTCTGCGCATCCACGACAAAGACGGCAACCTGGGCTATCTCTCCGGAGGTATCCACCACCGTCATCTCACCAGTCTATCATTCGATCTCGTGGCAGAGACGGATAAGTTGCTGGCCTACGACTTCCCCACTTTCGGAGAGTCACTTTTCTATGGCACCATCTATGCATCGGGTAACGTCACCATTCAGGGACGGACAGGAGAGGTGACGATCGACTGTAATGTCACGCCGCTCAAGAACTCTTTCTTCGTCTTCAACGCTGCCAATCCCGATGCCATCTCACGTCAGGAGTTCATCCACTGGGAGGAAGAGCCGGGTGACGATGCCAGCCCATCCACTGTCAAACAGCCGTCAGCTGCCAGCTCATACAACACCGACATCTATCTCAACTTCATTGTCAATGCCACCAGCGACGCCTATCTGCGCCTGCTCATGGATGCAGCGACAGAGGACTACATCACGCTTTATGGTGACGGAACCATCCGTGCCACATATCATAACAAAGGCGCCTTCAACATGTTCGGCACCTATACCGTCGACCACGGCACCTATAACGTCACCATCCAGAACATCATCACCAAGAACTTCACCTTCAACCCCGGCGGCACCATCATCTTCGGCGGTGACCCTTATCAGGCTGCACTCGACCTCCAGGCATACAACACCGTGAGCAGCGTCAGCCTTTCGGACCTGAGCATCGGCAACTCGTTCTCCAGTAGCACCATCCGTGTGAACTGCCTGATGAATATCAGCGGACAACCTTCCGCACCGCGTGTGGACTTCGATATCGAGATGCCCACCGTCAATGCCGACGAGCAGCAGATGGTGCGCTCAGTCATCAACGGACAGGAAGAGATGAACCAACAGGTGCTCTACCTCCTCAGCATCGGACGTTTCTATCAGCCGGGTGTCAACAACTCTGCCAACACCCAGACCGACCAGGCCTCGCGTACGATGCAGAGCCTGCTCTCAGGAACCCTCACCGCCGAGATCAACAGTCTGCTCAGTCAGTTCGTCAAGAACGAGAACTGGAACTTCGGTGCCAATATCTCTACCGGCAACGAGGGCTGGCACAACGCCGAGTATGAGGGTATCGTCAACGGACGCATGCTCAACAACCGCCTGTTGCTCAACGGACAGTTCGGCTATCGCGACAACGCCAAGCAGGCCACACCGTCGTTCATCGGTGACTTCGACCTGCAGTACCTTCTCTACCCCAACGGCAACCTGGCGCTGAAGGTCTACAACCAGACCAACGACCGCTATTTTACCAAGTCGTCGCTAAACACCCAGGGCATCGGCCTGATTATGAAGAAAGACTTCAACGGTCTGGGCGACCTGTTCTCCAGCAAGCGAAAGAAAAAGAAGAAGCAATGATAAGACTCTTATTCCTATTTATATTAACAGCCGTCGCCATCAGCCTATCGGCACAGCCTATTTCAGAGCAGCAGGCCCTGGACCGGGTGATGCAATACCTGAACGCCAGTGCCCCGTCGAAAGCCCGTAGCCTGGCTGGTGCCCCCTCGCAGCTGAGATCAGCCAAGGTGGAGGCCAACAGCATCTATGCGTTCAATGTCGAAGGTGGAGGCTTTGTCATCGCTTCGGGCGACAGCCGTGCCCTGCCCCTGTTAGGCTATTCCGACTCCGGCGCCATCGACTGGGAGCAGATGCCAGACAACATGCGCAGCTGGCTGAAGAGTTACGACAACGCCATCGCCACGCTCGGGAACACAAGCGACTTTGTGGATGGCATCTGTAAGCGCGGATTTCAGAGGAAGCGTGAGCCGAAAGTGGCCATCGAACCGCTCCTTAAGACCAAATGGTATCAGGTAGAACCCTATTGGAACGATTGTCCGCTCTATGAGGGTGCCAACCCCGACTGGCAGGGGAAACGGTGTGTCGTAGGCTGTGTGGCGACGGCGATGGCCCAGGTGATGAACTATTACCAATGGCCTGAGAGTGCATGTAAGGAGATTCCCGCCTACAGCCTGAAGACAGCCCACGAGAATGTGGAGAAGGTCTGGGAGCTGGACGCGCTGCCGCCTGTGACCTTCGACTGGAAGAACATGGCTGACCGCTACGACAGCCACTCGACTGATATTCAGAACCATACGGTGGCTACGCTCATGCGTTACTGCGGCCAGTCGGTATACATGAATTACTCGCCTGAAGGCTCCGGCAGCGATCATCAGCAGGTCATAGAGGCGCTGGTCAAATACTTCGGCTACGACGACGCTGCCTATTCCGCCAGACGCATCCAATACACCATCGATGGATGGGAAGACCTGATCTATAGAGAACTGGCAAAAGGTCATCCCGTGCAATATGGCGGTGAATCAGACAAGGAAGGTCACTCTTTCGTCTGCGACGGTTACGACGGCAACGGCTTCTTCCATATCAACTGGGGCTGGGATGGCAAGAGCGACGGTTTTTTCTCGCTGGCCGTGCTCAATCCCTACAACAACACCAGTGTTGGCGCCTCCAGCAGCAGCATCGGCTTCTGTATGAACCAGATGGCCAACATCGGCGTGAGGCCCGCCCCTGAGGGCTATACGCCGAAGAAGGTCATTCCCGAGGCCTATCTGTGGGAGGGCGATCCTATCAACACCGTTTCTCCCGACTCCGTCTACTTCCAGTACGTCTTCAAGTCCTTCTCATACGATACGATACTGGTTGACTTTGCCTTGGGCACCCGTGATGCCGACGGCACCCTCACGCCGCTCTACAAAGGAGACCCTGCCGACACCATCGTATACAATATAAATGGCAATTACCACGAAGTGCAGATTGACTCCACCCGCTTCGCGCCAGGCGACTGTCAGGTGCTCTATCCGATGGTGAAGTTCTACAACCTGCCCGACTGTGAGTGGCAGATGCTCGGTTCCACAGAGTTTCACGTCACGACAGGGCGCACGCCCGAGGGCCGATTCTTCCTTTTGAAGGATGTGCCGCAACTCGAAATCACTCAGGCCGCCTTTACGGAAAAGCCCGCCCGCGTCGGCAAGCTCAACAATCTCACCCTCACCATCCGAAACACCGGTAACGAGGAGAGCACGGTGCCGCTCTACCTTGTTCCTCTCTACTTCGGTGACATCAGCCCTGATAAGATAACCGGCGACACAGATTACACCGAAGGCGAGCCCACGGTGAGTGGCGCCTATCTGCGCCCCGGTGAGGAAGCCGATGTCACCTTCAGTTTCAAACCCACGGGTGCAGGAACCGTCGTACTGGTGCTTGCTCTGGGTGACGCCAGCTATCTTGATAACTGTTTTGTTACGATAGCCGACAGCATCAGCACTTCCATCCAGGAAATCATCTACGATCAGACCACCCATACCCATTCCGACCGTCAGACCGTTGCGCCCTATATCGATCTGCAAGGCCGTCGTCTTCAGGGTCTTCCCCCACGCAAAGGTCTTTACATCCGCAAAGGCCGAAAAATTTTACTCAAATAATAAAGGGGAGCGCACCCACACTCAAGTACCCTCCCCTTCTGTAAATTGTAAACTGTAAATTTTCAATTTTCCGCTCGGCTCTGCCGCTTTTACAAAGGCGACAGCCGACTAAAAGAATCTTCAATTTTCAATTTACTAATCGTTCTCGCCAGTGTCGTCGTCACTCTTGGTGAAGGTCTTGCTGGCAACCTGGCTGCTCTGACCGCCCGAGATGGCGATGGCCTTCACGGTAGCCGTGTCGCTCAGGGTGAACGCTGCGCTGTAGAGCGTGCTCTCAGCCGTAGGCGTTGAGCCGTCGGTGGTGTAGCGAATCTCTGCACCCTGCTCAGCCTGGATGCTCACCGAAGTCGTCTCGGCAAACGGCGTTGTGCCGGTGATCTGCGGTGCCATCACGGTCTGGCTTTCGCCACCGTTCTCACCTGTGCCGTTGTCGTCGCCCTGTTCAGGCTCCTCCACCGTGCCGGGGTCGGCACTGGTCACACGCTTCACAATCTCACCATTGCGGTCGTAGCAGGTGATGTTGATGGCGGTGTTGGACAACTCCTCCTTCAGCGCCACATTCGGAGTGAACACGATGCGACGGGTACGGATGAGCGACGTCTTGACGTCATTGACATCCGCCACCGCTTTCGCGGACAATCCAAACCTCATGTTGCCGAGGCCAGGGAGAGCAACAGAATGTCCTTCCGTGGCCCAGGCCTTGATGACTTCACCGGCCCCTTTCCAGCAGGCCTGCATTACGCCCTCGCTCACGCCGGAACGAATGGCAGCTTCCTTGATGACCTTGTCCTGATCGAGTGTCGAATACAGGTCAGGCACCATCACATAACGGTACACTTCAGGACCGTCTTTGGAGAACTTAAGCTTCTTCTCCTTCGCTTTGATCTTTAATGACATAACTTTAAAAAATTTTCATGGTATTAAACCATTGTCCAGCCAACTACATCGGGTGGCCGATTCCCGCCTTGATAATCACTCTTGATTACAGTTACAAAGGTACAACTTTTTTCTGAATTATGCAACTTTTTTGGCAATTATTTTACTGAAAATCTGCGGTTTAACTGTTAAATAATGCTATCACAGCCTATAGCATTTTCAATGTCCAAAAGCCCCGTTTTTTAGAAGGCCTTCCAACACTTTTTTGATGGCTTTTGAAATAGTGTTAGGAGACCTTGTAACAAAAATTCCGTCGGCTTACACTCTTATCATGGACTATCTAAGAGGATATCGCAAAGGTCGGTGTTTGGCGGATAGGATTCCAAGTGGTTGTCAATATTGTAGTCAATACCATCGATGAGTGACATTTGATCCTTCCACTTTTCATAGCAACCGCTGTCTGGGAAAAGCGTCAGCTTACGCCCTTTCAAACATGCCATCTTTTCTGGAGACAATCCACCGCTGCCTGCTGTAGCCAACCAAAGATGCTGTGGCTGACAAGCCGCCATGACGAGGGCTGTCTTCTCGCTCTCCACAAGACAGACGTGGGCATCGAGCCGCTTACAGAGTAGATGCTGGCCAAAGAGGCACTGATACAGTTGCCAGTCCGGCGGCAACAGTCCGGTTTTGATGAGTGGAACATGCGTCCATCCCTGAAAACCGTCTCGGTGGCCATCGATGCGGTATTGCATGATGTGCCCACCATGTACCAGACCTTCATGGTCTATCTGCCAGAAGATGACGTTCCCCCTTCGGGTTGCCCCGATATGGTAGTCGTCATATATGCGAAGCACCCGTTCTGAGGAAAGAGCGAGCTTGCTTGCTACTTCGTTGGAAAACCAATGCCAGAACACGCTGCTTGGCGAGTGACTGCGTGACACATACTCTTCGGGTATGGGTTGGAAAGGAGGAAGCGGAACAGGCGTGCAATGACGGCCCGTATCCGGCTCATGCGCCCACTGGTTGTCACGATAGTATTCGCCGGGCTTATAGTGATAGCCGCAGGAGTGCTGGTGGTCGCACTTGCCCACATCTTCGGCCACATACTGGTTTCCGTTGTGAGTATCCACATAGCGCACAAAGCATTTCTTCTTGCCGCAATGAGGGCAGGTGAATTTCTGCTGACGCTTACCTGTCAATTTCTTGTTCTCTAACTGATAACGATAATCTGTATTCATAACCTTTTCTTTTTGTTGTTTAATTTAATGAAGTGGGCGATTCTCGTTCGTTGTTGGAGCCGCTATATATATACGCGGCTCCGACAACAAACAAAAATCTTATCGCGTGAGTCAGAAGGGCAGTGCAAATTCTTCGGAAGCTTGGATCAAACCATTGCTGTCCTCGAAGATCGCTTTATCCTTCAGCCATTCTGAGATGTACGAAGCCACAGTAGGACGCTTACGGTCGAGAACCTTTACAAGGATCTCTGTCAATTGTTTACGGCTGACGGCGCCGCCTTTGTCACGAAGGATACCCAGACACTTCTGGAGGCGTTCTTGCTTTTCCTTTTCAAGAGCCTCCTGACGTTTCTGCAGCTGTTCTGCCTTACGCTGCTCGAGCTGAAGTTTGCGCTGTTCGGTGGCATCGACGATACGACCGTCCTCAGCAAACATGATGCTCCACTCGGTTGGCTCCTCATGGCGTGACTCTGAGCAGGAAACTGTGATGACACTGCTGCCGCGCTCCTTCTTGCACTCCAAAACCGTGGCAGCCTTTTGGGCCAGCATCGTGCCGAGGTGGCCACGCATGTTATGGTCCTCGTCTGACTTGTTCGTGTGGAGAACGCAGATGATGGCACAGTTGTACTCCTCGCTGAGCACCAGCAGATCCTTAATAATCTGCTTGGACTCGGATTCGTCGTTAAAACTGCCCACGAATTCCACGACGCCGTCGACGAACACCACATCGGGTTTCTCGTCCTCCAAAGCCTGACACAGCAATGGCAGCAGGTCATCACGGTCGACACGGCGCAACGACTGGAGCACTACCTGAGAGTCGATATCTTCTGAATCGAGTCCCGTCATGGTAGCCACATCGTCGAGGATAGATTTCGTATCCTTCCTGCTCTGCTCCGTGTCGAAGTACAAGATTCGCGGTTTCTCCATCAGCGACTTGATGCGGAACATCACACCCAGCAGCAGCGCAGCGATGAACACCTTCAGTGTGGTAGTCTTGCCCGCTTTTGCTTTCGCCTTGACAGCATGGATGTCGCGGCGGGCAAAGAAGCCTGTTCCATCTACTTCAAGTGCATACTCTAAATCCGGCACTTTTGTATCGGAACTTATGCGCGTGTCTCGAAGGATCTGCCGCAGCCGCTCACGCTTCTGCTCCTCCTCAGTCGGTTGGTTGACAGCCTCACCCACGATGTCATTCACCGTACGGGCTTGGTTGTTTACTTGTCCAGTCTGACCTCCGGTCTGCTGAACGTTCTCTGTCTCTTTGTTCAACTCTTCCATTTTTGTAGTTATTAGAAGGTGAAACAATAGTAAGACCGGTCTTGGTGCTCGCCATCCTTTTCAGGTACCTGAATAGCAAAGCACCACATTCGGGAGTTTCCCGTTTGCGGCGCTAAGGTACATATTATTATTGGATTAGCTTGATATGTAAAATACCAACTGGATAATCCTTACTTTCCAATTACCCAAATTGGAGTGTAGTGTTGGAGTCAAAATGGCATTTCAATGATGAGTTCCATGTCAATCAATGTGTTTTTCATGGCCTCAAGAGAAACCTTCATTTTACGACACATTGGGCCTACGATATTCTGAAAGTTCTTATCATTATAATAGTCATCAGCGATGGTCAACGGACTGACTTGCTCTCTCTTAAACCATTTTTTCCAATAAATAGAATAAAGAAGTGCCACGACTTTTCTTGGCATCAGCAGGCAAGAAGCAAAGTAATTAGCCTGTGTGTCAAGCCAATGTCTTTCCCACATATCAGTTGCAGCTTCTCCCGCAAGTTGGGCATCGCGTTCCATAAACTCACGAAATCGTTGGTTTGAATGTAAAACGTCATGGCCAATCTCATGACTCATAGAAAATCGGTCGCGTGGATTTCCGTCGGTTTGACTGCTGCTAAGCCTGACAAGACGCTTGCGATAATCAAAATTACCTAAATGACGTTTTTTTGACAGATTTGTGCGAATTACTTTAAGCCCCATTTTCTTTGCAATCTTGTAGGGATCTATTTCGCAAACAGGAACCTTGTCGCTTGGAGATAATTTCTCCAGCAATTTTACATAGTAGTCAATTTCTTTTTTTATAAGTTTTGTCGCCTCATTCTCAATGAATTCGTGTGTTAGTATAGGTGCCTGTAGGTAATCTGTATGTACATCGATACCGTTCCATCGAAGGAAGTCTGTGAGTGAGGTTGTCAGACGAGTTACATCGTATATTACCAGAGGTACGGTCATAGGCAGATTACCTCTGAGCATGTCGCGCTCTATCTGGCTGACAGATTTGAATTCTTCCATCCTTGGAGTGATAAAGCAATTGTCTGTTACTTCATAATTAGGATCGATGCGCATGAGGCAGACCTCTCGATTAGATGCTATACTTTGTATGTGTTTGTCTATTCCCTTGGATCCTGTGATGACAAGCTTTATCTTCCTGTTAGAAACGTAGCGGCCGCTCAGCATAGTTACCATATCAGCAGTTAGTGTTGACTCTACACATTCAAAGACAATAACGTGAGAAGGTATCCTTTGCTCCATGAATTTTAGCGAAGCATACTTTTCGATAGCAAACGTAGGTGTAAATCCGCAATAGCTTTGGTTTGAATATATTTTTGCGTATGGATCTGTAGCGATACGTTTCTCAAGATATTCTTTAAGCCGTGATTCTATTGTTTGTTGAACCTCTTCTTCCGGATAATCGGGTACTGGTTCTTCAAATAATTTTTTCAGTTCACCTATAATCATGCCATTGCGACTATCTTCTTCCCAATCCTTAATGTTTTCAAGTGTTACCGTGATGGGCATGCGATCCATGTTCCACTTCAATTGGTCTTTGGTTTTCCCTTCTTTAAATCCTTTTGGACATAGAGTAATTATCAGATCTGTAAATTTACCACGCGTAAGACCTTTTTCGAGCACATTAATATATTGGCTGTAGACATTGACATAATTCAAATACCCCTCGTGTCCTTTTTCTTTGACCCAAGGAGCGACCCTGTTTTCAATAATCCAGGTCCAGTTTTTATCTATCTGCTTTGAAACAAAGCATTCTGTACAATCTATTAATTCCATCCTTTCTGTCTGTTTATGTTTTTCTAGCACAATGTGCTTTCCAAACGTTATGACCGCAAAGTTATTACTTTTCATCGGTAAAACAATTGCTTTCGCAATAAAAGTTGTCTGATTTTATGATTTATTTAGTAAATTCGCGATTAAATTGTTGTCCAAAACGGGAAACAATTCTATTTTATGTCGGAATTCAGTTGTCCAAAATAGAAAAGGCATCCAACTCGGATGCCTCATAATGGTCCCCATGAGAGGGTGGTATTTGTTGAGTGTTGTCATTGGTCATCCTTTCATTTCTAATTTGATGCAAAGATAGCTCAAAAATCCTAATCTTCCAAATAATTATCCATTTATTATCATTTTTTCGTCCAAAAGAGAATGACTTTCCAAAGTTTTTCGTATCTTTGCCCCTTGAACATCGGCGCATTGCCTCGGTGGAGGCGCCGGTGCGACTTTTGTGGGTAAACAATAACAGCATTAGCTGATTATTCGGTACATCTTGAAACCTGAGAAATTTCAATAGATTGTGTAACCGATGATTGTCACTAATGTCTGCGCCAATGGCGTGGACGTGACTTATCTGGTTACACGGGCTTTCTCAGGGCCTCAAGATGTAGGTAAGGCGGTTCACGCTTTTCTATGTCCTGAGGTCTCTTTCGTTTTAGCCCGTCACAAATCCCGATAAGTCAGCGGTGCTTAAACCGAATAACAGTTTATGAAAACTGAAAAACAAATAGCATCTGCTGCTGCGGAATTTGCCGAACGGTGGAAAGGTAGGGGGTATGAACGGGGTGAATCACAACCCTTTTGGATTGACCTCTTAAGCAACGTGTTTGGTATCGAGACACCTTCCGATGGCTTCATCACTTTTGAAGACCATCGTATGGTGGATGCTTCTAACTTTATTGACGGGCGTATCCCATCAACCAAAGTCCTTATTGAACAGAAATCGCTGGGCAAGGATTTGCGTAAAGGAATCCTTCAGAGTGATGGATCTTTGCTGAATCCTTTCCAGCAAGCACGTCGCTATGTGGTCAGTCTTCCAGTTTCAGAGCATCCTCGCTGGATTGTCACTTGCAATTTCTCAGAGTTCTTGGTCTATGATATGGAGCAGCCCAATGGCGAGCCTGAACAGATTCTGCTTGAAAACCTTGGTAAGGAATATTATCGTCTTCATTTCTTAGTTGATGCCAAGAGCGACCATCTGTCGAAGGAGATGGAAGTATCGATGCAAGCCGGTGAGATTGTGGGCCGAATATATGAAGCACTCTTGAAGCAATATGACGACAACTCGCCTGAAGCCCTTCGCTGGCTGAATATCTTGTGCGTCCGTTTGGTATTCTGTCTCTATGCTGAGGATGCGGGTGTCTTCAGCAGGGATCAGTTCCATGATTTCCTTGTCATTTATGAAGCAAAAGACCTTCGCAGGGCGTTGCGTGATTTGTTTGAGGTGCTGAATACGCCTTTAGAAAAGCGTAGTAAATATCTACAGGAAGAACTGGCAGCATTCCCATATACGAACGGTGGGCTGTTTGAAGAAGAGATTGAGATACCGCAGTTTACAGAGGAACTGAAACAGACGCTATTGCAAAATGCATCACTCGATTTCGACTGGAGCGAGATTTCGCCCACTATCTTTGGTGCCGTGTTTGAATCGACGCTGAATCCTGAAACGCGCCGTTCCGGTGGTATGCACTATACATCTATTGAGAATATTCATAAGGTGATCGACCCGCTATTCCTAAACGATCTGCGCCATGAACTCGATGAGATATTGGAAGAGAAGGTAGAGAAGCAGCGCAATCAGAAACTCGATGCCTATCAGGATAAACTGGCATCGTTGACTTTCCTCGATCCTGCCTGTGGTTCTGGTAATTTCCTGACGGAGACCTACCTCAGTCTTCGTCGTCTGGAGAATGAAGCCATTCGTGAGCGCTATCATGGTCAGATGATGATGGGTGAATTCCTGAATCCTGTCAAGGTCAGCATCCAACAGTTCTATGGCATCGAGATCAATGACTTCGCTGTCACCGTGGCAACTACAGCTCTTTGGATTAGCGAAGCTCAGATGTTGTCAGAGACGGAGCGCATCATGCACCAGATGATTGATTTCTTACCACTGAAATCGTACTCTAATATCATTGAAGGTAACGCCCTGAGAATTGATTGGGAAAGTGTTGTACCCAAAGAGAAGCTTAACTACATCATAGGTAATCCGCCATTTGTTGGATATGCTTACCAAACAAAGGAACAAAAAGACGATTTGAAGGATCTGATGAAAGGCTTTGGTAATAACATAGACTATGTTGCTGGTTGGTATTATAAGGCCTCTCAACTTATAAAGAACACAAATACGAGATGTGCATTGGTATCAACTAATTCCATCACGCAGGGGGAGCAAGTTGCAGCAATATGGAAACCGATGTTTGAAAAGTTTGGTATTCATTTTGATTTTGCCTATCGTACGTTCCGTTGGGATAGTGAGGCTTCACTTAAAGCCCATGTACATTGTGTAATTATTGGATTCAGTTCATCTGAATGTAAAGGGGATAAGATAATCTATCTTAATGACAATCAAAGTGTATCTGCAAGTAACATCAATGGCTATTTACTGAATGCACCGACTGTTTTTATAGAAAAGAATTCCAAACCACTTTGTGATGTTCCTCCGATGATTAGAGGTAGTTCACCAATTGATGATGGAAATCTGCTTTTGACTATCGAAGAAAAAGAGGATTATCTTCTGAAAGAACCTCATGGGGAAAAATTCCTGAGACCATTTATGATGGGTAAGGACTTTATCGATAGGAAACCTCGCTGGTGCTTCTGGCTTGTTAGTGCAAATCCTTCAGAACTTAAGGGATGTCCTATACTTATGAAGCGCATAGAAGCAGTTCGTGATTTTAGATTGAAAAGTTCTAAAGCAGCAACTGTGCAAAGTGCAGCTACGCCGACTCTCTTCGGCGAAATGCGACCTTGTGATACTGATTATGTAGCTATTCCAAAGGTTACATCCGAAAACAGACGCTATGTACCTATTGAATATCTAAAATCTGATATCATTGCTGGTGATAAATTATTCCAGATGCCCTATGCTTCACTATATCATTTTGGAGTCTTGACTTCAAATGTTCATATGGCATGGATGAGAGCAGTTTGTGGGCGATTAGAAATGCGATATAGTTATTCTAACACAATTGTATACAATAACTTCCCGTGGCCTAATCCTACAGATGAACAGAAGCAAAGGATAGAACAAGCGGCAAAAGCAATCCTCGATGCTCGTACCCTCTATCCAGACTCGTCACTTGCTGACCTCTATGATGAATTGACTATGCCTGTGGAACTCCGTCGTGCTCATCAGGAGAATGATCGTGCTGTCATGGCTGCCTATGGCTTCAATGTCAAAACCATGACCGAAAGCCAGTGCGTTGGCGAATTATTTAAACTATACAAGCAACTAACAAAACAATAACAATATGAAAACGAAGACTAAGTCACCATCTTATCTAACGTCGGCAAAAACGATGTAAGCAGCATTGGCGGTGACAAGTTCATCCGTCTGATAGATGGCGACGAGTTTATCGATATGTGGCAGGAATACTACGACAAGATGTCCGACGATGATAAGAATATGTTGCCCTTAAAACGTATCTCATTTTTGGGGAATAACGAATAGGCTATATTGAAATATTGATTATTGAATTAAGAACCACGGAACCCAACGTCACGGGACCTGACCTCATGACTATTATTCGTAAAAGATATGAAAAATAAAAGCCACCCGAAGGTGACTTTAAAATGGAGTAGTGTCGATCAAGTCTTGCTCCCACGCGGGATTCTACCCGGATAGTCAAAACATACATTCTGACGTCGCACAGATAAGAACTTTTTCTGAAACTTCCAAGTTTTTTCAGATACGCAATATAACAAAAGAACCGTCCCTTCGTTACACCGTCCCCTGACCCAGAAAGAAACTCACAGGATATACTTCACCTTCGAAGCATCGCGGGGCTTGGCGGCGGGCTGCTCGTCGGGATAGCCAATGGAGATGACATAAAGCAGCTTATAGCCTTCGGGGATATCGAGGCTGTCGCGGAAGGCTTTGGCTTTCTCGTCAGTCGTGAGGAAGCGTATGGGGCCTGTCTGGATGCAGGTGCCGAGGCCCAGGGTTTGAGCTGCCAACATCATATTCTCACCCATCAGACCCGCGTCAAGGTCGAACCTGCCGTCAGCCGGTGCACAAACGCAGATGAGGTTCGGTGCGTTGCGGGTTTGCCCCTTCACATCGGCCATCAGCTTCTGGTCTTCGATAATCCGTACAGCCCAGTTCTGTCGGTTCATCGCACTTGGAGCATTGATACCAGCCAGGGCTACGGCCTCCAGTTTCTCATGTTCCACGGGTTTGTCGAGGTACTTGCGGATGGAGCGACGAGCCATCATGTTGCTCAGAACGGGATTCACCTCCATCAGCATGTCGGCCTCGATGTCGCTGATTTTTTCCGTCGGCTCATAGCGTTTCAATATGCTACCGTCACGGCTGACGAGGAACTTAGTGAAGTTCCATTTGATGTCACTCTTCTTGTCATAATCAGCATCACGCTTACGGAGCATATCGTCCATAAGCTTGCCTCGTTGGTCGTTTGTATCGAAACCGCCGAAGCCCTTCTGAGCCTTCAGGAAAGTGTAGAGCGGATGCTCGTTGGCTCCGTTTACCTCAATCTTATCGAACTGTGGAAAGTTGATGTTGAAGTTGATCGTGCAGAATTGGTGAATCTCCTGAATCGTACCAGGCGCCTGCTCTCCGAACTGGTTGCAGGGGAAGTCGAGAATCTCAAAACCATCCTTTGCATATTTCTCATACAGCGTCTCCAGTTCCTTGTACTGTGGCGTGAATCCACATCGGGTAGCGGTGTTCACAATCAGCAGCACCTTGCCCTTGTACTCGGCGAGCGACACGTCCTTTCCCGCATCGTCTTTCACCGTGAAATCATAAATACTTTGGCTTTGCCGAATACCGTCACTTTGTGCTGAAAGGGTCAACACGCCCATCATTGCCATGAGGCAGAATAACACTTTTCTCATAATCGTATAGTTTTTGCGAATTAATACTGAAATATTTTTGAAATAGGGTGTAAAGTTACGAATAATTATGGATTCTTCGTGTTTTTTCCCTCAAAAATTAAGAATTAATATGAAAACTGTATGTTCTTTCAAAAAAACTATGTAACTTTGACTACGTCGAAAGTACTTCCGTTCGAAAATTCTCAAATAATTTGGAATTTTTTGTTTTTTCTACTATCTTTGTCGTCAAATTGCAGAATATTTATTCCTAAACTGAGAAGAGATGGAAAAGATGATCAGACAACGTGCGGTTTTCGGCATGATACTGGCAGTCGTGCTCGTAGCCTGTTCCAAGCCGCAGGGCGAGTACAAGACAACCGGAGCAGAAGCCGAGTACTATCACATCGCCAGCAAAGTGGATGCGATATTTGCCCGTAACTCTGACAGCGTGTTTGTCTTTTTAGACAGTATAGCGGCTACTGCCCAGTATCCGGATTACGTGATCAACTACCTGAGGGGTAACTGCTACGCCTTGCGGTCGAGCTATCGGTTGGCAGAACTTCACCTTAGAAAAGCCATCTGCAAGGAACTGCACGACGAGTGGCCCAGAGCGTACTATCAAGGCATCAACAACTTAGGGGTTACGCTGTTGAACATCACGAACCAGGAAGAGGCCCTGAAGGTGTCGGCAGCAGGATACGAGGAGTTGTCAAAGGAGTCCGACCAGAGGCTGAAGGTATGGGAACCGTCGCTGTTGTATGTTATCGGAGACTGCCAGCTGCAACTCAAGCAAAAAGACGAGGGCGACAAAACGATGCAGCAGTGTTACGACCTGCTGATGGGCATAGCCGACACCGATACCACGCTGGTGACGTTAGAGCAAATTGGTAATACATGCACGAATATCGCCATATCCTATTGCGATGTGTCGCCTGAAGCCGCCATGCCCTGGATAGAGCGTGCCGAAAAGTCGCTCGACATGGTGGTTGAGCACAATAAGACATCAAAACAGCCGACTCAGGAACCCGTGACGAGAGCCAAGCTGCAGATCATGAAAGCCGTCAGCTATGCAGCCAATGGACAATTGAAGGAGGCCAGGGAAGTCTACGACACCTTCATGGCATCACCCTATGCCAACCATCCGCTTCTCCTGATAGAACGGCTGAGATATCTGGATCAAACCGACCAGTGGGATGCAGCGGCCAACCTGATGCCAACTGTCGAGGAACACGTCGGAGGAAGGGATCAATATACGATGGACAATCTGTCCTTCATAGCAGAGAGCTACCACATCTATGATAAGGCTGGCCGAACTGCCGAAGCGACGAAGGTGGCACGGCAGGTGACCCAGATGGTAGACAGCGTGAAAGTGCATGAGCAGAAAAACGAGGCTGCCGAACTGGCTGTTATCTATGCCACGCAGCAGAAAGACCAGGAGATCGCCGAGCAGCGTGCCTCGCTGTTGCATCAGAGGCTTATCGGCCTCATCGTGGCCATTGTCCTCATCACGCTGTTCTTCATCATCTACACGCTCTATCGACGCAGGGTAGCACACCGTATGGCAGAGATGAAAGCGTCTCAGGAGCGTATTGAAAACGAGCTGAAGATTGCCCGCGATATCCAGATGTCGATGGTGCCCAGTTCGTTCCCTGAGCGCGAGGGACTCGACATGTCGGCTTATATGATGCCGGCCAGGGAAGTGGGTGGTGACCTGTACGGATACGTGCTCATCGGCCAGTGGCTCTACTTCTGTGTGGGCGACGTCAGCGGCAAGGGCGTACCCGCTTCGCTGTTCATGGCCCAGGCCACTCGGTTGTTCCGCACGTTGGCAGCACAGCGGATGGAGCCTGCCGAGATATGCACCAGCATGAACGATGCGCTGTCGGGGGAGGATAATGTCAATAACATGTTCGTCACCATGTTTGTAGGTATGCTGGATCTCGAGACCGGTCACCTACGTTTCTGTAATGCAGGTCACAACCCGCCAGTCATCGGCGGCGGCGACCATCACGGTGACTTCCTGAAGATGGCCCCCAACACCCCTATTGGCGTTTTTCCAGGCCTGAAGTACACTGGTGAGGAAATCGACACCATCAAGGGCCGCCCGCTGTTTGTCTATACCGACGGACTGAACGAGGCTGAGGATACTGAACTCAGGCAGTTCGGCGATGACCGCCTGTTAGACATTCTTCGCCATACACACTTCGGTTCGGCCAAGCAGGTCATCGAGACCCTGACCACAGCCGTCGAGAAACACCGTGGCGGAGCCGAACCCAACGACGACCTGACAATGCTCTGTTTGCGCCTGGGCTGAAAAAAGAGCACTTTGTAAGCTTTACCAGATCCTGATTCGCTTGTCGGGTGCGAGGTAAAGCTTTGTCATAATGCAATACATTCTATTCATATCATGTAATCTGCTAAAGTAATTTTACGATTTTCTGCAGGGCTGCGTCGGGCATGGGGGCGCTGAAGACCATGTCGAACATGTAGGGGACTTTGGCTGCGTAATATGGAAGGAGGCGCTTGGTGGCCTCGTCGATGGCTTGCGGGTCGGACGTGCCGAGATAGGCTGGGAAGAAGATGTCCCAGTGGGCCATCATCTGTTCGTGTGTAAGATGGAATATGTGCTGGACCCGATCGTCAGGCATATTGTGGCACATGGTCCATAGCAACGCCAGATCCCACTCGGGGGCACCGTAAGCAAATTCGCCCAAGTCGATCCAGAGGTCGCGCTCGCCGTCGGTGATGATATTGCCGATGTGCAGGTCGCCATGCACGCAGCGGGGCGTGTCGGGCACCGTATCCAGGAACTTCAGGGCACGCTGCTTGTAATCCTCAGGCACTCGGTTCTTCTCACGATAGAAGCGCTCGATTCTCTGCTTGTAGGAACAAAGCCGTGTGGTGTCGGCCTCCTTGGCGTGCAGCTCTCTGGCCATGTGTGCAAATTTGAGCGAGATTTCCTCCAGTCGTCCTGGCTCTTGCGAAATGATGCGTGTGTACGAGCGCTTGTTCTTAATCAGTTCGTACTCGGCTCCGCTCCTTTCGCCGTCGGTAATCATTCGGTAGGGCTTTGGCGATGGGATGCCCAAATCGAACACTATGCGGGCGGTCAGGAACTCGGCCTTAAACCTGTCGGCCTCGAAACCGGGTTTATAAAGTTTAGCCAACGAAAGACCGTCCTTTTTTGTATAGGTAAGAGCCGTCCCGCCCTCGCCAGTCTGGATGTAGTCATTCAGATTAATTCTCTGTATTTCTTCGCTCATAATCTTACATTATTTTGTTTTCGGGTGTAAAGGTACGAATAAAAATTGATATACAATACAAATAATTGGTGCAATAATACAAATTATAAAGGAAAAATGAGTACCTTTGCCCTCAGATTTAATAAGCCAAACGCTACATTATAGACATGAAGATCAGGACATTTATCACAGCTACACTGGCGCTGTTCGCATCTGCGGCAAGTTCCCAAGGTTTCAAGAATCCCGTGCTGCCTGGATTCCATGCAGACCCAAGCGTTTGCAGGGCTGGCGATGACTTCTATCTCGTAAACAGCACGTTTCAGTATTTCCCCGGCGTGCCAGTGTTCCATTCGAAGGACCTGATCCATTGGGAGCAGGTGGGCAATTGTTTGACGCGACCCTCACAGGTGGACCTGAAGGGCACCGACGGCAACAGCGGCATCTATGCGCCGACCATCCGCTACCACGAAGGCCGGTTCTATATGGTGACGACGGTGTTCCCCTCGCGCCGACACTTTTATGTGTGGACGGACAATCCCGCTGGGGAATGGTCGGAGCCGATTGTGATAGACTTCGCCATCGGCAGTTGTGACCCGACTCTTTTCTGGGACGAGGGTAAATGCTATTTCCTATGGAAGGAGGGCGATATCAAGATTTGCGAGATTGACGTAGAAACAGGTAAGCAGCTGGGCGAGATTCACCATTTGGGAACAGGTCTTGGCGGACGCTATCCTGAGGGACCCCATATCTACCGCCAGGACGGCTACTACTATTTGCTATTGGCAGAAGGCGGCACGGAGCACGGGCATCATGTGAATATCCTGCGCAGCAAGAGTCTCTTCGGTCCCTACGAGCCGAACCCAGCCAACCCCATTCTCTCACATTTCAACATGAAGATGCAGAACAGTCCGATTCAGGGTCTTGGTCACGCGGATTTGGTACAAGCTACGGATGGCTCGTGGTGGATGATCTGCCTGGGTTATCGTACCAGCGGCTATTTACAGCACGTGATGGGACGTGAGACGATGCTGGCTCCTGTGCAGTGGGAGCAGGGCGGCTGGCCAGTGGTGAACGGGGATGGGACCTTGCAGATAGACATGCAGTGCAAGACCTTGCCGTTAGTACCTATGGCAAAAGACCCTGTACACGAGGAATTCGACTACGTTAAGCGCGATGCCCCTGCCGACAGTTATCATTCGTTAGGCTTACCAATGGGATGGATGAGTCTGTGCAATCCTGACTATAGCAAATATTCGCTGACGGAACGCAAGGGTTTCTTGCGCCTCCGTCCCAGTACTATCGACCTCAGTGAGACTGCCTCGCCCACGTTCATTGCCCGCCGTCAGACGGAACTGAACTTCACGGCCACCACCCTACTCGATCTCTCACATATTACTGATGGCATGCAGGCCGGCATCACCGCTTACGCAGCACCGTTGAACCACTACGACGTGGTGGCAGAGCGTCGCAACGGAAAACTCTTTGTCAAGTCCGTCGTTCGTCTCGGCCAGACCAGCCACGTTGAAAAGGAATTTCCGCTGAGTGGCAGCAAAGCCTATCTGCGCATCACCTCAGACAAGGATTTCTACTATCTGCAGGCATCCTCCGACGGCACCAACTTCACCACGCTCGCCAAAATGGAGTACCGTTTTCTCAGTACCGAAACCATCGGTGGCTTCACGGGTGTCATGCTTGGACTCTTTGTGCAGAGCAGCCAGGAAACATCAGGCTATGTGGATGTAGATTGGTTTGAATACAAGTAGATGGTGTCAAGATATCACCAGAGCGTTGGAAGAAATATTATAAAAAAAAACAAATATGGATCGCAGTCAGGAAATAATCCGTACCAGTTGGATTGGCATCGCCGCTAATGTGTTGTTGGCGGGATTCAAGGCCGCAGTAGGTATTCTGGCCAGCAGTGTTGCCATCGTGATGGATGCCGTCAACAACCTGAGTGATGCACTGTCGAGTGTCATCACTATCGTGGGAACCAAGCTCTCTCAGCGTCCTGCCGACAGGAAGCATCCCTTCGGCTTCGGGCGTATCGAGTACTTCAGCGCCATCATCATTGCCGTCATCGTTCTCTCGGCAGGTATTACCTCACTCATCGAGTCTGTGAAAAAGATCTTCGACCCTACGGAGCCGGAATACACCACGACTACGCTGGTGATCATCGTGGTGGCTATTGTAGTAAAGCTTATCCTCGGGCAGTATGTGAAGCGCAAGGGCGAACTACTGAAGAGCGACGCTCTGATTGCCTCCGGCTCTGATGCGCTGTTCGATGCTGTCATCACGCTGGCAACACTTATCTCAGCTGGTGTCATGTTGCTGTGGGGCGTATCACTCGATGGCATTCTGGGAGCATTGATTTCCCTCGTTATCATCAAGGCCGGTATCGAGATGCTGGCCTCGCCAGTCAACGAACTGCTGGGTACGAGCATCTCGGCAGACTTCGCCAAACAGATTCAGAAGGAGGTCTCAGACTTTGAGGGCGTTCATGGTGTATTCGACCTGATACTGCATAACTATGGACCGGACGTGAAGATTGGTTCGCTGCATATCAACGTCTATGACACGATGTCGGCCCACGATATTCACGGCCTGACACGACGGATTTCCACGCAGATGTATGAGAAGCATGGTATTATCATGACTGTCGGCGTCTATGCCGTGGCTACGGGCGAGAATCGTCGTGCAGAATTGCAGTCAAAGGTGATGCAGACCCTCGCCGCTCACAAAGATATTGTTCAGGTTCACGGCTTCTACTATTCCGAAAAGAACAAATATCTCTCCGTCGATGTTGTTCCTGATATCTCCGTCCACGACGAAGCCGCCTTTGTCAGTCAGCTTACAACCGAACTTCAGCCGTTAGTTCCCGACCAGCAAGTCGTCATCGTGGTGGATCACAATTATACAGAATAAGGCACCGCACTAATGGAAAAGATTCTGAAGGTACACAGCGTTAACGACTACGCACGGTATATCGGGGCGGAGGAACTGCATCCGCTCATCAGCGTGATTCACTACGACGAGCTGGAGCATTGGGTGAAGAATTTGTAATTCCCAATAATCATTAAATCCCAAGGCATAATCACATTGCTTTGGGATTTATTGTTTATCTTTGCGGCACATTTTAAACGAACTAAAAGCAAAATGAGCAATAATATTTATCTTGCCTCGAAGCCGCGCTATGAGATCCTTGACGGACTACGCGGTGTTGCGGCAGTACTAGTGGTAGCCTATCACCTATTTGAAACGTATTATGGTGGCAGTGCTGATCAGCCCATCAATCATGGCTATCTGGCTGTGGATTTCTTCTTTGTACTGTCGGGTTTCGTCATCGGTTATGCATATGATGATCGCTGGGATAAAATGAGTACGTGGAGTTTCTTCAAGCGTCGACTGATCCGATTGCACCCGATGGTGATCTTCGGCACGCTATTCGGAGCTTTGATGTTCTACTTCGGCAGTTGCAGCACGTTCCCGCTTATCAATGACACACCTTGGTATATGGTGGTTCTGGTGATGCTGTGGTGCTTCACGATGGTTCCACTGCCCAGCGGGATGGATATCCGCGGCTGGGGAGAGACCAATCCACTAAACGGCCCGGCATGGTCGCTGCAGTGGGAGTATCTGGCGAACATCCTCTATGCGCTTGTTATCCGACATTTCTCGAAACTGCTGTTAGGCATCTGCGTGGCTATCTTTGCTGTGTTTACGATTATTCTCTGCCTGAACATCGACATTTTGGGAGTTCTCGCTGAGCGTAGTTATGCAGCTTATACGGTCATCGGCGGTTGGAGCACCACACCCGATCAGTTGCAGATAGGTTTCACCCGTCTGCTCTATCCCTTCTTCTGCGGTCTGCTTATCTCGCGCATGGGTAAATTAATAAAGGTACGCGGAGGATTCTGGTGGTGCTCGCTATTCATCGTCATCCTGTTGGGCATGCCCTGGCTCGGACTGGGCACTGAGGGCGACAGCCGATGGACAAACGGACTCTATGAGGCCTTCTGCATCCTCGTCTGCTTCCCGATTATCGTTGCCGTTGGCGCAGGTAGCAGCGTGAAGGGGGACAAGGCTGCGATTAAGCGAGGGCAGAGTGATGCTCGCATCGACTCTGCCGAGCGTGAGCAGGCTCGACCGGAGGTCAAGAGCGAGGCATTAATCAAGTTCTTAGGCGACATCTCCTACCCTATCTACATCACCCACTATCCCCTCATCTACATGCAGATGTCGTGGGCAGAGAGTCACAAGGATGCACCGCTTGGTATGCACATCTTCGTAGCCGTCTGCATCTTCTTCCTCGCCATTGGTCTGGCTTATGCAGCCCTGAAACTCTACGACTTGCCCATCCGCGAGTGGCTGAAAAACAAACTCTTCACCAAATCAACATCAAAATGAGAATCACGAGAGATGCATCCTCGGCCCAGAGGGAATTCAAATTGAAGTGACAGAGTAAACGATGAAGTAAATGGATTGCCATGAGCATAAAACTGATTATATTCGATTTTGACGGGACGCTGGGCGACACCAGACGGAACATCGTTGTGACGATGCAGGACGTAATGAAAGAGTTGAATCTTCCATTGCAGGACGAACACATGTGTGCTTCTACCATCGGACTGCCATTGAAAGGATGCTATGCCCAGATGTTTCCTCATCTTAATGCTGATAAGTTAGACAGATGTGCCGAAGTGCATCGCCGATGCTTCGCCGAGAATCTGAAGAAGATTACTCCGATGCCGTTCCCCCAAGTAAAAGAAACGCTTGAAGTGCTGAGGAATCAGGGAATCTGTCTTGCCATCGCCTCTTCACGAACCAGCGAGTCATTACGGGACCTGCTTGACCGTATGGGAATGGAATCACTTTTTTCTTGCATCATTGGAGCGCAGGATATCGTTCATGCCAAACCAGATACGGAACCGGTGTTGAAGATTCTCGATATACTGGGATTCATGTCTGACGAGACCTTGGTGGTTGGAGATATGGATGTTGACATCCTAATGGGAGCCAATGCTGGAGCTAAGACTTGTGGTGTGACTTGGGGCAATGGGACCAGAGAGGAACTCAAAGAAGCTGGAGCCGACTATATCATTGACAGAATGGAAGATCTTATCAATTTCAGTCGGCAATCCGTGCAGAGTTATTCGTAAGATTAACAAACTTCCGTAATATTGGTAATTCTTTCCAAGATTCGGGTAGTGCCTGATTGATAGAATCGTCGTACCTTTGCAGCGGATAAATAAAATGAAAAAGTATATGAGACGATTATTTTCATTCTGTTGTATGATGCTCCTCGCTGTGAACATAAGCGCAAAGACACTCGTAGTGTACTACAGTTACACGAACAATTGTCACGAGATTGTGACCTCTCTGACGAGTCAAATACAGGCGGACGTAATGCGGATTGAACCTGCGGACAAGACGCAGAAGTACGAGGCAAACAACTATGCTATCGGCACGGCGCTGCTGAATGCTATCAAGGCTGCGCCCAACGAGGCGGCAAGCTATCCGGCTATCGACCCCGTGAGCATCACAGACCTCTCGCAGTACCAGAACATTATCATTGTCACGCCACTGTGGTGGAGCCAGATGGCGGCCATCATGCAGACGTACCTATTTAATTATGGTGCGCAGATGGCAGGAAAGCACGTGGCGCTGATTGTGTCGAGCCACAGCAGTGGCATCAGCGGTGTGGTGGCCGATGCAGAGCGACTAGTAAAGAACGTCACATGGATGGGCGACGCACTGTGGATTAACGCCAGCAATCATGGTAACCGCGCTTCGCTAATACATAACTGGTTGCCAACGCTGAACTTCTCAGAAAAACAAATTACTATGAACAAGATGTATATCACTATCGACGGCGGACAGACGCTGACGGCCACACTTGCCGATAACAGTTCGGCACAGGCACTGTTGGAGGCTTTAAAGCAGGCTCCCATCACCTACGAGGCTCACGACTACGGTGACTTTGAGAAGGTCGGCCCGCTGGGACAGTCATTCCCAGAGAACAACGAGAGCATCACCACTGAGCCGGGTGATATCATCCTCTACCAAGGCTCTAACCTCTGCCTCTATTACGACACGAACACGTGGACCTTTACCCGTAGTGGCAAAATCGAAGGCAAAACGCAGGCCGAGTTGAAGCAGATTCTGAAAGCTGGACAGGGGAATATCACCGTCACGCTGTCACTGAACAACACAACGGGAATCAGCAGCGTCCGCTTCAATGCAGAAAACGGTGTGAACTATTCGCTGAATGGTCAAAGAGCAGAGAACCCAAGGAAAGGAATAATCATTAAAAATGGTAAAAAGGTAGTGTTATGAAAAAGGTATTAGCCGCAGTGCTGATGGGCTTGATGCTCACGGCCTGCACAACGAAAAGTAACAACGAATTAAACGAATTGAATAGCATGAATACGACGTTGAATCTGACACAAGAATGGGACAAGACGTTCCCCAAGAGCGACAAGGTTGACCACAAGAAGGTCACGTTCAAGAACCGCTACGGCATCGAACTGGCTGCCGATATGTACACGCCCCAAAACGCCGATGGCAAGTTGGCTGCGCTTGCTATCACGGGGCCGTTCGGAGCCGTGAAGGAGCAGACAAGCGGTCTCTATGCCCAGCACATGGCCGAGCGCGGATTTCTGAGCATTGCTTTTGACCCCTCGTTCACTGGCGAGAGCGGTGGTGAGCCTCGCCGTATGGCCTCGCCCGACATCAATACAGAGGACTTCCTCGCTGCCGTCGATTTCCTGAGCAATCAGGAAAATGTAGATGCTGAAAGGATTGGCATCATAGGCATCTGTGGTTTTGGTGGAATGGCTGTGAACGCTGCCGCCATCGACCCCCGCATCAAGGCGACAGTCGCTTCGACGATGTACGACATGAGCAAAGTGAACGTGGAGGGCTACTTCAAAAGCGAGGACACCAAGGAGCAGCGCATGGCTAAGCGCAAGGCCATTGCCGCACAGCGCACGGAGGACTTCCGCAATGGCACCTACAAGCGTGCTGGTGGTGTCATCGACCCGCTGCCAGAGGATGCACCGTTCTTCGTGAAGGACTACTACGACTACTACAAGACCCCACGCGGCTACCACGAGCGCAGCGGCAACTCCACCGATGGCTGGAACGTCATCGGCTGCCAGTCGTTCCTCAACCAGCCCCTGTTGGCCTGGGCTCACGAGATTGAGTCGCCCGTCCTACTGATCCACGGCGAGAAGGCCCACAGCCGTTACTTCTCTGAGTACGCTTTTGAGAAGATGACGGGTAAGAATCCAGATGGCAAAAGCATAACTATCGGCAACAAGGAGCTGATGATTATCCCCGATGCCGTGCATACCGACCTTTACGATGACAAGAACGGGAAGATTCCATACGACAAGATGGAACAGTTTTTTAAGGAAAATTTGAAATGACCAACTACAGAATCATCCAGATAGACAGCATCGATGCGTACAACAAACTGTACGGATGGGAGACGCTGCACCCGCTGGTGACGGTGGTGAACCACGCCAATCCGATGGCCTGCAACCTAAACCACTCGCGGCTGAACTATGGCCTGTATGCGCTGTTCCTGAAGCAGGGCGACGGCTGCTCGATACGTTACGGACGCGAGAAGTACGACTATCAGGAGGGCACCGTGGTGAGCTTCAAACCCGGACAGGTGGTCGAGGTGGAATGGGACGAGAGCCGCCCCATGCCGCCCTCACGTGGACTGCTGTTCCATCCCGACCTACTCTACGGCACGCAACTCGCTCGCCGCATCAATGACTACACGTTCTTCGACTACGACCAGCGCGAGGCCTTGCACCTCTCGGAGCGCGAGCAGCACATGGTCGTGGAACTGTTCGACAGAATCGAAGAGGAGTTGCAGCACCCCATCGACCGCCACTCGCAGACGCTCATCACCGATGCTATCGGTCTGCTACTCGACTACTGCCTGCGCTACTACGACCGCCAGTTTATTACGCGCCACAAGGTGAATAGCGACATCCTCACCGCCTTCCATCAGCAGTTGCGCGAGTACTTCGTGAGCGGCCATCCTGAAAGAAACGGTCTGCCTACTGTCGCCTATTTTGCAGACAAGGCCTGTCTGTCGCCCAACTACTTCGGCGACCTCATCAGCAAAGAGAGCGGCACCACCGCCCAGCGCCACATTCAGGATGCTGTCATCGAGCGTTCGAAGCAGCTGCTCGTTGAAACCCGCCTACCCGTCAGCGAAATCGCCTACCAACTCGGCTTCGAATACCCGCAACACTTCTCGCGCCTCTTCAAGTCGCGCACGGGTATGACACCGAATGAGTATAGATTAACAGCATAATACCTACTTTTGATTAACCTGCTTATGCAGGACTTTGCAGGTGCGCAATGCTTAAAACCTCGTTTTTAGGTATTGCGCACCTTATTTATTTGCCGTACCTTTGCAGTCGAATTTAAAATTCAACTGCGAGGACTGGCTGCACCTCAGCATAGAGCAAGCTCTCTGCGTTCGGTTTGCACTGTCCTTGTCACCCGAAATTTGAAAACGATAAAACGATGAGAACGACGACAGCGATTCCCACTGAGATTAAGGTACTGATGAACCACATTTACGAGCTACATAAAGGTGTGCGCCACATGGTGCTATTCACCTGTAACAAGAGGTATAGTGAACTGGCCATACAGCGATTGGAGAGTCAGGGTATTCCATATTTGCTGCAGCCCGCAGGACAGCAGAACCTGAACGTGTATTTCGGGCGGCGTGAGTGTCTGGAGGCTATCCGGCTCATCGTTACCCGCCCGCTAAACCAGCTCACGCCCGAAGAGGACTTCATCCTCGGAGCTATGCTCGGCTACGACATCTGCGCACAATGCGAACGGTATTGTAAGCGTAAAAAAGGATGCAAGGGTGAATGCGACTGCAAATGCATCAACAAGAATTAACCACATAATTATATTATAAAGATGAACACAACAATTGTAATCTATGGTTCCTCGACTGGAACCTGCGAGGCCATCGCAGAGAAGATTGCCTCGAAACTGGGCTGCGAAGCCCTGAACGTACAGGACTTGACAGCCGACATTGTGGCCGCCAACCAGAATCTGATTCTCGGCACCTCGACATGGGGTGCAGGCGAATTGCAGGATGACTGGTACGACGGTCTGAAGACCCTGCAAAGTGCCGACCTCAGTGGCAAAACCATCGCCCTCTTCGGCTGTGGTGACTGCGCATCTTATAGCGACACCTTCGTAGGAGGTATGGGCGAACTCTATAACGGCATTAAAAATAGCGGTGCCAAGTTCATTGGCAGCGTAGAGACCGACGGCTACAACTTCGATGACTCGGAGGCTGTGATTGACGGTAAGTTCATCGGCCTGCCCCTCGATGACATCAACGAGGATGACAAGACCGACACTCGCATCGAGGCTTGGCTCACCGCTATCTCTCCTGAATTGTAATCACAGGTATAAAATTCATAAAAAGTATTTGTTTAGTTTAGTGAGGTGGTTAGTCGGTGACGATCAACCACCTTTTTCAATAGATTATGAACTTTTTTCGTACCTATGCAGATAAAAAAGAACTATACGCGTGAACAGATTGTAGAGTGAACAAATTGGAACATTGTTCGTTTTTAAAAACTAAAGATATAATAAGGTATGAAGATTGAAAAGATTAATGAGTTGTTCGCACGGTTTGCCGGACAACTGCTGAAGATGCGCTGGATAACGTTAGGCATTTTCACGCTGGTAATAATCCTGTCGGTGATTGGCATGAAAAGGATGGTGAAAGAGACGTCGTTCGACGACTACTTCATCGAGGACGACCCCATGCTGGTGATGACGGATGAGTTTAAATCGCATTTCGGCAATGACTATTATGTAGGCGTGTTGACGCAATGTGACAACCACTTTACGAAGGAGAACCTAACCATGCTGCGAGCTCTTTCCAACGAACTGCTCGACAGTCTCTCGTATGCCGACAAGGTGACGTCGCTAACGGACATCGAGTTTATGGTGGGCAGCAACGAGGGCATGACCATCGAGCAGATAGTGCCTGACGAGATTCCTGCTGAGGGTTCGGCAGCAATGGACAGCATCAAGGCCAGAGCTTACAGCAAGCCGCACGTGGCACGAAAACTGATCTCTCAGAAGGGCGACCTCTCATGGATTATGGTAAAACTGCGTCAGTTTCCTAAGGATAGTGTGTGGAAGAAGCAGGGCACAGTGGCACCCGATATCATCACGGGTCAGGAGGTGGAACGCATCATCAAGAAACCTGCGTATGCCTCGCTCCATCCCAAAGGAACGGGTATGCCCTACGTGACCAACTGCAAGACGGAATACATCGGTAAGGAGATGGGGCGTCTGATGATGATTGCCACGCTGATCTGTATGGTGGTGATGCTCTGTATGACACGCTCGCTGCGTGGTGTGCTGGCGCCGATTATCTCGGTTGTTGGTGGACTCTTTATCACCTACGGCATTGCAGGCTGGACGCAGATGTACGTCGATTCTACGGTACTGATGATTCCCACCATCCTGGCGTTTGCCGTCGCCATCGCTTACAACATCCACATCTTCTCATATTTCAGAGGTAGGATGCGCATACACGGTGAACGTCGCAAGGCTATCGTTGAGACAATGAAGGAGATCGGTTGGTCGGTATTCTTCTGTGGCTTCACCACGCTGGTGTCGCTGCTGTCGTTCCTCGTCATTCCCATCCGTCCGATGCATTGCGTGGGTATGATTAGTTCAATGAGTGTACTATTTGTGCTTTTAACGTCGCTGATTATCTCGCCCGTGCTGCTGTCGTTTGGAAAGAATAAGCGTCCTATTGAGGGCTTTACGGAAGAGAGCGACACACGATGGACTGCGGCGATGGTAAAGCTGAGCGACGTGGTGTTGAGGAATCCGAAGAAGATTGGTTGGTCGTTTCTGGTGGTATGTATTCTGCTATGTATTG